>ERZ795058.509-NODE-509-length-60090-cov-15.175181_pt1 | contig 60090 bp, 37 predicted proteins | sample MGYA00375142_ERZ795058 | MGnify/ENA primary metagenome ERZ795058 (study PRJEB30187, sample SAMN05720210) | activated sludge metagenome | isolation source: anaerobic digester from wastewater treatment plant | place: Japan | collected 2015-04-20 ... | reverse complement strand
AGAATTTTTCTACTACAATTATCCCAATGTTCCCAGAAGGATATTTTTTTCTACGCACACACATATTTTTTACTGTCGTGTCACCCATTTTTGGGTGACACAAAGATATAAACAGCTATTTATAAACACCTTACAAAATTGCATTTTTTTCAGTGACGAAGTCAGGAGAAGGATATAAAGATGGTAAAAAAATAATTTACAACAGAACTCAAATCGGAGAAGAGGAATATGATGTAGAATACAATCCAAAATTCTTAGAATTTTATAAATTTTTGAATTGTTTAGTTGTAGAGTAATAATATACAAAAAAGTCAGTAGTGTCCCACCTTACACTTTTAAAAACAAAAAAAACAACCTCGCTCAAAATCAGTGAATAATACAATAAAACGCAACACGCAGTGAATCACCTATCCTAACACCTCACCTCTACAATATGGTGTTTTTTATCGTTTTCTAATTCTATTACCTGTCCTTCGACAGCTTTTCCATCTAAAATAAGTGTTTTATCTTTTCCTTTATCGCATTGTACATAAATAGTATACAAAGTATCAATATAGCGATATTCTATGCTAAACGAAGTCCAAGACGAAGGGATTTTCGGCTCAATGCGTAAAAATTTACCTTCTTTTTTAAATCCCACTATATGTTCCAATCCCACTTTGTAAGCCCAACTACTGGAACCGGTATACCATGTCCAACCTCCTCTTCCCGGAAATTGAGGATTGGAATAGATATCGGCAGCCATGCTATAAGGCTCTACTTTGTATTTTAAGACATCGCTCAGCGAGCTTGTTCTATTAATAGGATTAATCATAGCATAATAATTATATGCCTTGTCAACCAATCCTTCTTTCAGAAGTGCCATAATGTACCACATTGCTCCGTGTGAATATTGCCCGCCATTTTCGCGAATTCCTTCCAAGTAATCCATAATATAGCCCGGATTGTTTTTTGAATTTTTAAAAGCAGGTGTCAATAGTTTTATAATCTTATGCTGATGATCTACTAAGCGATTTTCCGTTTCTCTTAATATGCTTTGTTTTCTCTCTTCATCAGCCACATCCGTCAATATACTCCACGATTGAGACAATAAGTCTATCTGACACTCGGCATTATTACGCGAACCCAAGACATCGCCATTATCAAAATACGCTCTTAAATACCATTCTCCGTCCCAAGCATTTTGGTTAAGTGCTTCTACTAAGGGTGGAATTGCTTGTTCGCATTTTTTAACAAAATCATCATCTTTTTTATAAGAAGCGATGGGGATAATTTTATTCAAGAGATCGACTAAAAAGAATCCTACCCACACACTTTCTCCTTTTCCTTTTTCTCCCACTTTGTTCATTCCATCGTTCCAATCGCCGCTACCCATTAAAGGCAAAGAATGACGCCCCATTTGACCGAGTGATTTATGAATACATAACTTTAAGTGTTCGTAGAGAGAGGCTGTTTTATCGCTTTTATAGAAATGAATACCTCTTTCGCTTTCTCCTTCTTTTAGCTTTTCGCCTTCCACAAACGGCACATCTTCGTCTAAAATACCATAATCGCCTACCACTTTCAGGTATTCGTAGGTAACATAAATCAGCCATAAGTAGTCGTCCGAAAAAGTAGTACGTGTTCCAAAGTTATTGTCTTCGTGCCACCAATGCAACACATCACCTTCGGGAAACTGATGTGAAGCATGTTTGATTATTTGATTGCGAGCCATTTGAGGATTACTATACATAACACTTACCATGTCTTGCAATTGATCTCTAAAACCATACGCCCCTCCTACCTGATAAAAACCCGTTCGAGCATAAAGCCTCGACGCTAAAGTTTGGTACATATACCAATTGTTCATAACATAATTGAATGAATCGTCGGGTGTTGCCACTCTGATAACGGATAATTTATTTTTCCAATGCTCTTGCACTTCACGATATGCTTCGATGATGGAAGGTGTCGTCTTGGCTATATTGTCATTTTCTTCTTTAACACCTATCATAAAAGCCATTTCTCGCGTACTTTCTTTTTCAACTTCTATTTGTGTTTCTATGCTTTTATGAGTAGGATTTTTATCATCGAAACAGATAATTTTTTCAGTTGAAGTCAGATAAAGGGTTACATGTTTAAATATTTGATGGTAAACATTTCTAAAATACAAGCTATTGTCTTCTTCGTTCCAATCGGATAGTAAATGTCGATTGGTTTTTTCTTCGGTAGCTCCTAAAACAATATTGGTTATCAGCTCTATTTGTAAATTTTGATTATAATCGCTTGTGTTTTTAATGGCGAGAAGATAATATTTCACTTTGTTTTGCAGTGCGGCAAATACTTTTATTTCGACATCAAAACCGTAAGACTCTGCGGTAAACACGGAATAGCCTAAGCCATGACGTGCTACAGTCGGAATAAATCGTTGTTTATTAATCAAAATAATTTCAGAAGCAGGATCCGACACCATATCGTTGGACCAAGAAGTAATTTTAAACATCTGACTATTATAAGCGTAAGTAAATCCGCTCATCCAGCCGCTAACAATAAATCCAAATTCGGGATTAGCAATGACATTAATCCAAGGCATGGGCGTATTTACATTGGTAATGCAATACTCGCTACCATTATTTTTAAATCCACCGTATTCATTATAATACTGTAAACCATATTCTTGTTTAGGTTCTTTTGTGAGTAAATTCGTGTATTTACTATCGTCTGCACAGAAAAAGTCGGGTGTTTGCATTTCTTGCATTTGTTTTTCTAATGATTTTCCTGTTGAAGAATCAATGGTAATACGAGCTATGGTATAAAGCAAAGTCCGCTCTTCTTCGCTTAAATCACGAGCAGAGATGGTATATACATTCCCTCTCAAATTTTCGAAATAATTAAAGTAATAAATTTTATTGACCAAATCGGAAATGTATTTTTCCAATACCTCTTCATTGCTTTCTTTTTCATTGTTAATAATGACAATATCCATAAACAAGCCCATACTCTTATAAAACTCATAGGCTTGCAGTACGTCTTTTAGTATTAAGGCGTTTTCCATTGCATCCATTTCCAATAGAATAATGGGTAAATCGCCTGAAATTCCAAATCGCCAGAGGTTAGGCTGTGAGAGGGTATTTTGTTGTAATATATTTTTGCGTTTTTCGTTGATAGAAGCCGTTTGGAAAATATGTTTTAAAATAGAATTATAAACCCTCATTTGGTCGCCTTTCAAATGCGAATAGCTGATACGCATATTGTTTAAAACAGTTGCCATATCAAATGCATTATTAATATCAATCGCTGTGTTATAGCTATTGACCATATCCATCGCCTGTTGACGAGATTTTGCAAAACTGACCAATAGATAGGTGTTTTCTTTTTTTCCCGCTTTCACTATGATTTCTCTTCTGATACTCATAATAGGGTCTAAAGAAGAACCTAATCCTTTTGAAAGATTACCTACGCTGCTAATTATTAAAGGATTTTGCGTAGTGTTATTTCTTCCGATAAAATTCAAACGCGCTGTTTCGTATTCGATTTTTAAATCGTTTTCATTTTCAAAAAACATACGAGAAGCAATGTAATATTTTGTGTTTTTGACATTACGCGACTTGCGTGAAAACAACAAAGTAGCCGTTCGCTCATCAAATTCACTGAAAATCGTCATGCTATTGAACGAGCGATGTGCAACATCTCTATCATTCTGGCACATAATAATCTCGCCATAGGAAGTCAACTCCAACACCACATCTTTTGATGTTAGGTTTTCGAACGAAATTTTTCTGATTTCAATATTTTTATCTTTCACCACACAAATTTCGGTCGTTGTAATAATTCCATAATCTTCCCGCATAAATTTAATCCTGTCGGAAGCAAATGTAACACGGTAGGTATCCGGTTTCACATTTAAAGGTGCATAGGTATTCGACCAAAGTTCGCCCGTATAAACATTGCGTATGTACATAAATATACCATAGTTTTCAGCCGTTATTTTTCTATATCTATTGACATATAAATCTTTAAAACGACTAAATCCGCATCCTCTATCATTAATTAAAAGTGTGTAATAGCCGTTCGACAAAACACCGATTTCCGGAACCGTACCCATATCATCGTATTCACGTATATCGTTTTCTTGGCTCTCTTTCGGATACTTATAACGCTTAAATTTAGATATCTTCAAATCAATATAAGGTTTGATTTGTGCTTTTTCTTTCAGTAAAGTTTCCATTGACTGCACGCCTTTGTCCAAATGGAAATATTCTTGCAAGCAATTGTCTTTTAAATAATTGGTTAATGCAGCTAAAATCATTCCCTGATGGTGTGCATAATAGGCTTCAACATTGACTTTATCCTCCTCGTCATAAGACTCATAGAGACCAAATTCATGATACATATCCAATTGTTTGAATTTTTGAATATTTTCATACACTTCTTTGTCTCTTATTCCTATTACCATCAACGAGCTGTAAGGCGATATGACAATACGATTGGAAACCGTATTTTGAAATTTCAAATAAGGAACTCCAAATGCCTTATATTTATAGTTTTGAGCATCGTCTAATTCGTTATAGCCGGCTTCCGAAATACCCCAAGGTAGATTTTTATCTATCTCTTTCATAAATTCCTTTTGAGCATAATAGGCAAAAGCATAGGTTTCGTCCATTAAGGTATGCTTAAAGGTTTTTAAAAATATCAAAGGCATAAAATATTCAAAAAGAGTTCCATACCATGAAGCCACTCCTTTGAAAAACTTGTATTTGGTCAAGGTTTTATCCAAGCAAAACCAATGTTTATAAGGCACATCTTTTTTGCTAATAGCCACATAGCTCGTCAATCTGGCTTCCGAAGCGAAATTATTGTAATGATAAGGCAGTAATTGTTGGTTTCTGTCATCGTAGCCTATACTAAATACATCTAAATCCGTATTATACAATTTAGTGAAATTAGTATTATCAATTAAGCGTAATACTTTATTTAAAATATTGTGTTCTTTTGTTTTTATCAAAAATCCTTTTGCAACATAGAGGCACGCCACAAAATTACCACTATCGGCAGCAGAGACAAAAAACGGATGCAGCTCTTCTAAAGTGCTAATATTATACCAATTATACAAATGACCTTCCCATTTTTCTAATTTTATAACACTGTCAATAATTTTTTCCAATAAAGAAACGGCTTCTTTTTGTTCTATGAATTCGAGTTCATAAGCAGCAATAACGCTAAGCATTGAAAACCCGATATTGGTAGGCGATGTTTTATAGTCGGTTTTTATACTTCTATTTACCTGATAGTTATCAGGAATAAGATAGTTGGATTCTTCCGTTAAAAAGGTGTGAAAATACTTCCATGTTCGTTGTGCGAGTTCTTTTATTTCTTCTATTTCCGTTTTATTCAAACGCTTTTCGTCTGTTTTGATTTTTCTTCCAAGATAAAACATCCAAAAAGGTGCAATACACCAAAGAAAAGCCACCCCAATAGCAAAAACCAAATAAATATAGGTGCTGTCCGTTTTAAAATAAAAAGTGCCTAACACAAACAATATGGCAACTATATAATTGATTCTAAAACTTTTAACAAAACTTCCGAGCGTATTTTTCGTCATCTTTGCAGCATCTTCCGCCGTTATCCAATTGAGCAAATTCTTTTTGCTAATCAGCATACGGTACACAGAACGGACAATGGCATCTAAATACAGAAAAGCCTCTTTGGGAAGGATGGACAACACGATAAGCGATTTGAGACACACGACTCCCATTCCTCTTAACAGCGTCATATAATAGCGTATATAACGACTGTATTTGTGTTTGTATACTATGCGAGAAATGAGATAGAAAAAGATAGGTGTCATGACAATAATCAAGACGACCAATAAGTATAGCAACGGACTTAGTTTCCCTATCGTAAAACCGTAAAACAATAAAATAAGCAAAGCTAAACTCATGACACTGCGACGTAAATTGTCGAATATCTTCCATTTTCCCAAAGCTGTAATCGGATTGTTGACCGTCTCCCCTTTTTCGTTTTTCACTTTCTTTTTAAGCCAAGAAATAATTTGCCAATCGCCTCTCACCCAGCGATGATGTCGTTTGGCATCATCTAAATAATTCGAAGGACTGTCGTCGAAAAGAACCACATCGTTAATCAATCCGCAGCGGATATAATTGCCCTCCAACAGGTCGTGGCTTAAAATAAGGTTTTGAGGAAATGTGTTTTTCAGCACTTGTTGAAATACTCGCAAATTATAAATCCCTTTGCCGACAAAACTTCCTTCGTTAAAAGTGTCTTGGTAAAGTTCGTACGAAGCGGTAGTATAAACATCCAAACCTCCCAAACCGGAAAACAATTGAGCATATTTAGATTTGTTAGTAACTTCGACATCTACATTAATGCGAGGCTGCATAATGCCGTAACCCGAAACAACACTTTTCCCGTCTTCTGCCAATACGGGCTGATTCATGGGATGAGCTATCGCCCCTATCAATTGAAATGCAGAATACAATACCAATTGTGTGTCGGTATCTAACGTTATGACATAGGTAATTGATTTATCAAAATCATCGAAAGTTTGGCATTGGAACAATGTTTCTTTTTCTTCTGCCGTTAAATTCCCTAAAATCAAATCGTTAAAATGCAAAATAGCTCCTCGTTTTCGCTCAAAGCCTAAATAAGACGACTCGCCCTCGCTATAAAAACGATTGCGATAAACGAAGTTAAACAAATGTTTTTTATTGTATTTTTTGTTTAATTTTTCAACTCTTTCTAAACCGGCATTGATAATTTCTTTATCAAAATCAGTATGCTTGGTTGATTCCGACGAACAATCGCCCAATAATGTAAAATACAAATTCTCCGAATAATTAGAAAGATAATACACTTCGAGTTTTTCAAATACCTGATCAACTTTTTCTTTCGTTTTAATAATGGTCGGAATAACGACCATCGTACTGCACTCTTCGGGTATGCCTTTCTCAAATTTTATTTTTAACGTGCTATTGGGTCTGTGAAGATAAAACAATATTTGATTGGTAACTTCAATAACAAACTGACTGACAGGAATCAGCAACAATAAAAAAGCTAAATATCCCATATAGTACGAGAGGAACAATGAAAGGGAAATAGTTACTATTGATACGCCTGCAATATAAATATAAGAACGCTCTTTGTATTTTTTAGGCTTAAACAATAGCCAGCCCACGTGCCGATTCGTCTGATTGGCTTTTTCAACAATCCCTAAGGTATACTGATATTCACTCATGTGATGCTTTTTGGCATCTCGGATAATCTTTGCACGGTAATTATTCTTATTATTATCGTACATGTGAGCGTATTTATCTGCTTTTTCAGACATTAATACGTTTTCCGTAAAGCTGATTTTAATGTATAACTCCGACATTTCATATTTTGTCATCTTTTTAAGTGAGACAAATAAATTAGATATCAGAATATTATTCTGTGCGGAAGCGTCTATTTCTTGTTGCAACAGCTCTTTTAAAGTAGTGTCGTATTTAACAAGTGTTTCCTTTAAAAGCAACATCATCTCTTCCGACACATTGTCAATGTCATTCAATAAGCTATTGGACAATTGATCCAAACAATAAGGATTGATAACAAATGCCTCGTTTTGAAGTCTTTTTTCTAAAAGAGGCGAAGTGCCTTGCGTTTTCAGTTCCTCTTTTATTTGAGCAAAAAGCTGATCTATTTTTTTCTTTTCGTGTAGTTTAACATTTAATGTTTTCGACAAACTACTAATTTCATTAATTAAAATAACACGAAAAAGAATAAATATATAATTGATTTCCGCATAAGAAAAATAATCTTCATTTTTCTTTTGGTATGCGTTGATATCGTGAAAAACGACATCAAGGTTTACTTGAAAATTTAACTTTTCTAAAAATGAATAAATTAAACTGTCTATTTGTTTTTTTCGTTTCGGCTTTATTTTTCTTATTCCTTTGGAACGTAACTCTTCGCATAGTGTTTTTTCTTGCTCGCTTATAATAAAATAATTATCAAGTATCCACTCATTCGTACTACCGACAATCTTTTTATTTTTCGTTTCCTCTACTAATATTTTATAATAGCGCGTTATTTCCTTAATATTTGCAATAAACTCTTTATATATCATATTCTTTCTAAAAACTGTTTTTCTCTTTTGACACTTATCAACACTTACTTATATAACTGTGCATTACTTTTTTGCATTGTTTCATTAAGATGCAAATATACAAAATTAAAATAAGTTATTTCATAATATTCTTTATTCTTTTATAAAATATAATATTTACTGCCGACCGATAATAATTTTAAAAAATAAAAAAACGAGAGTTTTAACTGCTCCCGTTTTGCTAATCTTGTTTTTTTATTCCATGTTCCTTTTATAATCAATTGAAAGAAACAGAAAAGCATAAAAAACAATGTCCCCAATTATTGTTTCACAAATTTTTTGATTGTTCTTTTTCCATTGCTGTAAATTGCAATAAAATACATTCCGTTTTGAAGTTCCGAAACATTGATAGTATTGTTTATGGGTGAATTAAGCCTTTTTACTATTCTTCCTGTCATATCGACTATTTCAATACATTCATTCCGTAATGCAGAACTTATTATTTGCAACTCGCCATTTGTTGGATTGGGATAAACTGCAATATTTGTTTCTTGCTCCGTTTCTTGAACACCGACACCACCTTTTCTAACATAAAAAACAGATGTATCAGCACCTTCATAAAATACTTGCTCCGAATAATAACCGTTTTGGCTTGTGTAACCAACACCCGCTATTATTTTCCAGTAACTTATTTGTTTAAAGTCAATACCCATTCTTTCAATTTCATCAATTACTCCTAATAAAGGAAATGACATAAACCCAGTACTGGAACCTATAAAAAAGGTGTCGTTAGGACAAAAATCAAAAGGTATAAGATAATTTGTTGATACATTATGATCCATTAAAAGTAAACCTGTATCGGCATAAAGATAGAAATCAATCACATAGCTAAATTTCACACCTGAGGGGAAAGTATCTTGGCTAACATTTAAGATATGTAAATCAGGAATTAAAAAAGAAATCGAATCCGTATTCAGCACAGCACCATCCAATTCTCCTATTCTAATATATTTATCATTTTTTATGTTTCCATAATATGTTTTAATGGTTTTCCATTTTAACGTATCCTGAGCATTTAAACTTACGGTTAAGCCGACAAAAGCAATAAATAAAATTATTTTCTTCATAATATATTTTTTTTTAATTATTCCTACTCTTTTAAAGGATTTTCGGATTTCTCCTATATATAAATGTTAAAAAATTTACCATGCTATGATTTGTTCGGTTATTTTTTGCAAATATAAATAAAATTATTATACAATAATAAAAAATCAAAAAAAAATATAAAACTATCAATAGACAAAAAGATTTAATGGTATTATTTTTCACTACAAGCTACTTGGCAGATTTCAGTAAAAATCAGATTGATTTATTTCAAATTGATTCTGTTAATAGTAAAAATATAAATTTTTCATGTAACAATCATTTGATAAATTTAAAACATGTATCTTTGCAAAAATAAAATCGGAAAATTTCAAGTATTTTTTATCTATATAAATTCTTAATATAATGGAAACAACACGCCAACAAAAAGTAGCTCGATTATTACAAAAAGAAATAGCAGAAATATTTCAAAACGAACCTCATCTATTACATAATCAATGTTTAGTTACCGTAACCCGCGTCAGCATTACAAGAGACTTATCAATAGCACGTGTTTATTTAAGTGTTTTTGCAACAAAAGACAAAAACGAAGTTATCAATTTTATAGAAGATAAAAACAAAGAAATACGATACAAATTGGGAACCCGCATTAAAAATCAATTGCGTATAGTTCCCGAATTGACATTCGTTCTTGATGACACTTTGGACTATATCGAAAATATTGATAATTTATTGAAAAAGTGAGAACGTCTCTTTTCATTGCCTATAGGTATCTTTTTGCTAAAAAATCACACACAATTATCAATGTAATATCTATTATTTCCTTGATTAGCGTAGTTGTTTGTACTGCCGCTTTATTTATTGTTTTGTCTATTTTCAACGGACTGCAAAATTATGTAGCTCACAACTTCAACTCTTTCAATGCCGATTTGGCAATTACGCCTAAAACAGGGAAAACTTTTATTATTGACAATGAGCAATTAGAAAAAATCAAACAAATTAAAGGCGTACATTATCTTTCCGAAGTGGTAACCGACATTGGGGTGGTAACGTATGAAGACAGACAACTGATAGTTCAAATCAAAGGCGTTGCCCCCGATTATTACCGTTTAAAGCATTTAGACACTCTGATTTTCAATGGGGAATATTTATTGGAAGTAGGCGAAAATTCTTTTGCCCTTTTAGGCGTAGGCGTTGCCAACCGATTACAATGTGCAGTTTCACCAATGGTAAACAATGCCTTAACAATTTATTACCCTAATAGAAACAAAAAATTCAGTGCAAGCAATCCTTCCCAAAATCTAAACATACAACGCATTACGCCCTTTGGCGTCTTCCTTTCCGAAACGGAATACGATGCTTCTTTTATTTTTGTTCCTCTTGCTTTTGCTCGAAATTTAATGAATTACACCGACGAAGTTACCTCTATTGAAATCGGAACGCTTCCCAATGCCAATACCGACAACATCAGTAAAGCAATCACAGAAATAATAGGCGATGATTTTTACATAAAAAACGCCTATCAACAAGAAGAAGATTTATACAAAATCATGCAAGCCGAAAAATTGGCTATCTATCTAATACTCACTTTTATTTTCTTAGTGGCTTCTTTCAATATTGTCGGAATGATTGCCATATTGGTATTGGATAAAAAAAGAGATATCAGCGTTTTATACAGTCTTGGTGCCGACAACAGAATGATTCGACGCATTTTTATGTTAGAAGGAATGTTGATTGCACTTGCCGGTGTATTTTTAGGCTTACTCATAGGAAGTATTTTCTGTTGGCTTCAAACAACATTTCATCTTATTTCATTCGGCGATGGAACGTATATATTAAATTATTATCCTGTTAAAATTTATGGCAGAGACATCTTTTTCATCGTATTAACCGTAGTAGCAATCAGCTTCCCGGCTACTTATATTCCCGTTCTTAAAATATCGGAAAAGCTACTGAAAAGCTCTATCCCCAGCAAAAATTAAGACTTCTCTTTCTTTGCTTTTCAATTATTATCTTCGCTATTCTCATTGTTTTGAGAAGGATAAATGTATTTATAAGGATAAATATCGGCATAGAGTTTACGCACTTCGTGTAGAATAACACTACGCAACTCGTCAATGTTTTCTCTTTTCTTTGCCGAAATAAAAACAGTAGGAATGCCTGTTTTAGCCATCCATGTGTTTTTTAATTCTTGCAACGAAATGTTTTCTTTCGTCGAAGGGGTTAAATCGCTTTCCTCTTTTTCAACCCATGTATATTTATCTATTTTATTAAATATCAATATAGTAGCTTTGTTGGAAGAATCTATATCATGCAGCGTACTTTCCACTATTTTTATTTGTTCCTCAAAATCGGGATGACTGATATCCACCACATGCAATAAAAGATGTGTTTCCCTAACTTCATCTAAAGTCGATTTAAACGACTCTATCAAATGATGAGGCAGTTTACGAATAAATCCTACGGTATCGGAAAGAAGAAACGGAACATTATCGAAAACGACTTTCCGCACAGTCGTATCCAAAGTGGCAAATAATTTATCTTCGGCAAAAACATTGGCATTGCTTAACATATTCATAATGGTGGATTTGCCCACATTCGTATATCCGACTAAGGCTGTGCGAACAAATTGACCGCGATTTTGCCGTTGTGTCGCTTTTTGCACATCTATTTTTTCTAATTTTTGTTTCAAAAGTGCAATACGATTACGAATAATACGACGGTCGGTTTCTATTTCTTTTTCTCCGGGTCCTCTCATTCCAATACCTCCGCGTTGCTTTTCCAAGTGAGTCCACATACGTGTCAAACGAGGAAGTAAGTATTCATACTGAGCTAATTCCACCTGTATTTTAGCATGTGCAGTCTGTGCTCTTTTCGAAAAAATATCCAATATCAAACGGGTACGGTCTATTACTTTACAATCGGGCAGCAAACGTTCGATATTGCGTATTTGCGAAGCACTTAATTCGTCATCAAAAACGATGGTTTTTATTTCATTAGTAAGAATATATTCTTTAACTTCTTGCATTTTCCCCGAACCTAAATAAGTGCGATTGTCGGGAATAGCTAAATTTTGAACAAAACGCTTCACTACTTCGCCTCCGGCAGTATCGACCAAAAAAGCCAATTCGTCTAAATATTCTTTTGTCCGCTCCATCGTTTGTTGCGAGGTAACAAGACCCACAATGACCGTTAATTCTCTTACTAACATGCAATAATTTTTTCTCTTCTTAATGATAATTGATTTGGTAACAAATATTGGCAATCAGATTAATATCCATACAATTAAAATATTTCATTTGAGTTTTTAATCGTCCATATCTCGTACTTAATCCGAATGCATACGCATTTTGCAAAGTGATATAAAAATTTTTATAGACAGGAAATTCCAATCCGAGATTAAGTTTAGCACCGACAGCAAAACCTTTGATATCTCCATTATTTGCCTCTTCTATTTTCTCCCTTTTTTTATCAATAATTCGTATGCCTTTGGCACGAGTGTAGATAACATAATCAAGAGTAGGACCTCCGCTAAAAATAAAACGAATAGGGTCGCCTACCACTATTTCGGGAAAAACACACAAATGCAATACATCTATTTTATAATGAATTCCACTTGGAACAGTATCTCCATTGCGGCGATCTTCATAATAAAAATAAGCCGCTTGTCTTTTCCACTCCAATTGCCCTCCTATACGCATGTTTTCCTTTTTAATCGGAACATCGTATTTATAAGTCGCCTGTAGTAAAAAAGCATCTTCGGGTTGAAATTTAGTGTAATACTGTGATTTTGGCAAGCCGCAATAAAAAATAGATTGACTATATCCGCCTCCCACACCGATATGATGTTGAGCATTTAATGAAAGAATGAAAAAAAAGCAAACAATAAAAACAGTGTTTATTTTTCCCATTGATTTTCCGTTAGGTTGATTTTTTTTGAAAAAAACGGGATAACACAAACAAATAGTCGGACAAACGATTAACAAATTGCAGTATCCGCACATCAACATCTTGCATACGATTCAACGCAACAATACGACGCTCAGCTCTACGACACACACAACGAGCAATATGACATTGCGAAAGCAGTTGTGAACCTCCCGGAATAATAAAAGACTTTAATGCTTCCAACTCTCCTTGCATTGCATCGATTTTCGACTCAAGAAAATCAATATCTTGCTGATTCAATTGAGGCAACTCTAACTTACACGGGGCATCACTGTCAACGGCTAAAAGCGTTTGTATTGTAAAAAGTGTTTTTTGAATGAACAATAAGTCGGCAGCAACTTCTTCCGAACTACTTAAACTTCTCAGCATTCCTATATGAGCATTCAATTCGTCTATCGTCCCATACGACTCTACACGTTGATGATCTTTCGGAACATTCGATTTGTTAATCAAAGAGGTAAGACCTTTATCTCCTTTTTTTGTATATATTTTCATGCACTTATATTTTTTTATTCATATATGTTACAATTTATTGCAAAACCAATTCAATATATTCGATTATTTATGGTAAATCACGAGGTTTTGAAAAATTAGGATTCGTTAAAAAATCGTCGTCGGTCAATGTTAAGAGAAAGGCTTTTAATTGTCTTTTCTCCTTAGGTGTTAACAATGCACCTCCATCGGCAATTTTATGCATCAAAGGGTGAACGTAAGGTGTTGCATTCAAACCTTCGCTATAGAAATTAATCACTTCATCAAGCGTTTTGAATCGTCCATCATACATATAAGGTGCTGTAACTCCAATATTTCGCAGCGTAGGGGCACGATAAGTTCCTACATCAAAACTATTCCCCGTAACGGAAGACCTGTCTTGAGTATCGGTAAAAACACTATCCAAAGCATTGTTATAAAACGAATTAGTTGTCATCAACAAATTGCCGTCGCTCCCATGACAATGGAAACAATCAGCCCCTTCTTCCGTTGTGAAAAGTACAAAACCTGCCAATTCATCGGGCGTCAATTGCTCTTCGCCTCTTATATAGCGGTCGAATTTGGAATTGCCGGAAATAAGCGTACGAATAAATTGAGCAATTGCTTTTTCAATTCTATCTATCGTAACTTCTTCCGTTCCAAATGCAGCTTTGAACATAGGCGGATAAATATCTATTTTTTTTATGGCATTAACGGCACGTTCGATAGTAGTATTCATCTCGTCTTCAGCAACAATTGCCATAGAAACAATGTTTTCAAGATTTCGACGCGAAACATTGGGATTTTCTTTGTATATGAATCCGTTCCATAAATAACCGTTATTATTGAAAACCAAGTTGCAAAGCGGAAGCATACTATGATGCGTTTTTTTTCCATTCACACCGAAAGGTCTGCCGTCGGTATAGCGAGGATGATTAAGTCCGCATTCAAAACCATGCTCTTGTATATGACACGTAGCACAGCTCATTAACGAATCAGGCTCAGTGCCTAAATAACCGCGTAAACGACCATCGTAAAACAAATAACGTCCCAACTTAACCCCTTCGACCGTCATCGGATTATCATCGGGAATATTGAGATTAGTGGGAAAATATTTCGGAATTTGCAATTGATAGGGAGTCGCTTTAAATTCCACAGGCTCAGGCGGATCACACGAGAGTAAAACAAGCATACTTATCAGTATGCCAAAACATAAAGAAATGTATTTTTTAATCTTATTTTCCATTATTGACAATATTACCTATAATTAATTACATAATAGTTAACGTCAAAAAAAGAAAGATAGTATAAAGTCTTTCTACTTGATATTATTCGATATAAAAATATTTTTTACCAATTGAATTATAGGTTAAAAGATTTTTATTATTTATTATGTTTTGTCCAAGTATCTTTTAAGGACACCGTTTTATTAAACACCAATTTTTCCGCACTACTATCTTTGTCAATACAGAAATAGCCGATTCGTTCGAATTGATAATGTGCCAAATGATTGGTATTTATAAACATCGGTTCTACAAAAGCATTGATAATTTGCAAAGAGTCGGGATTTAAATAATCCAAAAAAGTCTTTCCTTCTTCCACTTCATCGGGATTGGGAACATAAAAAAGACGATCAAAAAGACGAACTTCCGCCGTTTTACAATGAGCTGCCGACAGCCAATGAATCGTTCCTTTTACCTTTCGGCTACTATCGGGCATACCGCTACGCGTTTGCGGGTCGTAAGTGCAATGAATAGCAGTAATTTTACCCTCTGAATCTTTTTCAACACTTTCACATTTAATAATATATGCATATTTCAATCGAACTTCTTTTCCAACAGTAAGACGGAAAAAATCTTTGGGAGCATCTTCCATAAAATCGCTTCTTTCTATCCATAATTCACGAGAAAAAGGAAGAGAACGCACGCCCTCATCTTTGTTTTCAGGATTGTTAACGGCTTGCAACATTTCCGATTGACCTTCGGGATAATTGTCAATAATGAGTTTTAGCGGATCCAACACCGCCATGGTTCTCAATGCTTTTTTATTTAAATCTTCGCGAACGCAAAATTCCAATAACGAAATATCGATTACATTATCTCGTTTGGCAACGCCAATGGTTTCGGCAAAATTACGAATCGATTCGGGCGTATAGCCTCGACGACGTAAACCGCAAATGGTAGGCATACGCGGATCGTCCCAAGCTCTAACGTGTTTCTCTTGCACCAACTGAAGCAGTTTGCGTTTACTCATAACGGTGTAATTAATATTCAGTCGGGCAAACTCGATTTGTTGCGGATGATGAATACGAAGAGCTTTGCAAAACCAATCGTACAAAGGACGATGCACTTCAAACTCTAAGGTACAAATAGAGTGCGTAATGCCTTCTATAGAATCGCTTTGTCCATGAGCGTAATCGTACATCGGATAAATACACCATTGATTACCCGTTCGGTGATGCTCGGCATGCAGTATGCGGTACATAATAGGGTCTCTCATGTGCATATTGGGCGATGCCATGTCTATTTTAGCACGCAAAACACGACTTCCATCGGGAAATTCGCCCTGACGCATGCGTTGAAATAAATCCAAATTTTCCGATACACTGCGATTTCTATACGGACTTTCGATGCCGGGAGCAGTAGGAACACCTCTTTGACGACTAATTTCTTCTTGAGTCGAATCATCTACATAGGCTTTGCCCTCTTCTATCAACTGAATAGCCCACTGATACAATTGCTCAAAATAATCGGAAGCATAATATTCGGCATGCCACTGAAAACCTAACCATTGAATGTCTTCTTTTATAGAATCAACATATTCAACATCTTCTTTTACCGGATTGGTATCGTCGAAGCGAAGATTGGTCTTACCATGGTATTTTTTGGCAATGCCAAAATTTAAACAAATTGATTTAGCATGACCTATGTGAAGATAGCCGTTAGGTTCGGGAGGAAAACGCGTATACACCTTGCCATCATTTTTTCCGTTCCTTATATCTTCCTCGATAATCGCTTCAATAAAATTTAGTCCAACTTTTGGGGTCGTTTCGCTCGTATTTTTAGCTTCCATTTATTTTTATCTGTTTATATTACTGTATTTTAATTAAAATAATACCCTTAAAAGGATATTTGCAAAAATATAAAAAAAAACACTGTAAAAATAAACGAGGACAAACTTAAAAACTTAAATTTGCCCCGTTTCGATGTTATTCACAACGGAATAATCCTTATTGTGATTAGTTTTCTTTTTTGTACTGCAAAAATAGTATATTTTTTAATACAATATTAACAAATTTTAAGTATTTTTGTAAAAATTTTATCAATACAAAAATATCATGAAAAAAATTCTTGGATTAGACTTAGGAACAAACAGTATTGGTTGGGCTTTAATAGAAATCGACCATGAAAAAAGAGTTGTAAAAATCATTGGACTTGGCTCACGTATTTTACCAATGGATGCAGGAGAAATAAAAAACTTTGAAAGTGGTAGCACAAAAATAAAAAGTTCTGCTGCAATACGAACAGAATATAGAGGAAATAGACGATTAAATGAAAGATATTTACTACGGCGAGACAGATTACACATAGTTCTTGACTTGCTTGATGCTTTGCCTACTCACTACAAACTTGAAATTGATTTCACAAATAAAAAAGGCGAAAAATGCGGTCAATTTAAAACAAATAAGGAGCCTAAGTTAGCATACTTACCAAAACAAAAAGGTGAAAAAGCAAAATTCCTTTTCATGGACTCATATCAAAAAATGCTAAATGACATAAATGACGAAAAGGTTAAAAATGAAAAACACAAAAGAATTCCTTATGACTGGACATTATATTATTTACGACAAAAAGCTTTATCAGAAGAAATAAGTTTAGATGAATTAGCTTGGGTTTTATTGAGTTATAACCAAAAAAGAGGATATGAGAAAACAGAAGTAGAAGATAAGTCAACAAAAGACACAGAATTTGTTGAAGAATTAGATTTACGTGTTTTAGATGTGTTTGAAAAAGAAAAAGAAGGGAAAAAATATTTTGAAATTCATTTAGATGGAAATGATAAATTTACATACAATGAATATTCTGATATTCAAATGACATTTAAAGATGATTTAAAAGAAGTTGTAAAAACATCAAAAGTTGATGATGAAGGTAACATAGATAAACAAAAGACAGAGTATAAAATTATTGATATTTACCCCTTGAAAATTCAAAAGTTTGATTATGAAAAAATAGAAACACAACACGTATATACTTTGACATATCAAAATGGATGGGTTGAAACACAATCATCAAAAAAGAATAACAATTTTAGATATAAAAATGCTCTAAATAAATCTTATGATTACATCGTAGAGACACTTTATGATAATAAAGGAAATCTTAAATTTCAACAAGGAAAAGAAAGAAAATTGAGAGAACCTGATTTTGGAGATAATTCATCAGATTGGACACTTTTAAAAAAGAAAACAGAAAAAGAAGCATTAGCTTTTAACTCAAATAACGGTTTTTTATACGAAAATGGTGATGTAAAGAAATTTATTTCGCCAAAAATTTACAATATACTGAAAAATGACGCTATAAAAGGAATACAAACCAAAATAATTGGTGGGATATTTCAAGTTGTGGACAGAGATTTTTATCGCGAAGAGTTAAATCAGATTATAGATACACAACGAAAAATTCATACAAATTTAAAAGACAAAGAAATATTTGAAAAATGTGTAAAAACACTCTACCCTAAAAATGAAAAACATCGAGAATCTTTATTAGCAAATAAAGAAACAATACGACATCTATTAGTAGAAGACATTTTATTATATCAAAGACCTCTCAAAAGTAAAAAATCGGAAATAGCCGATTGTAAGCACGAAATTCGCTATTGGAAAAACGTTGAAGACAAAAATGGAAATCCTATAGAAGAGGTTGATGTTGAAACAGGTGAAGTACGCATAAAAAAAGAACCCGTTTATATCAAAGTTATTTCTACTTCACATCCTTGTTTTCAGGAGTTTAGGATTTGGGATAAGCTACATGACTTGAAGCTAATCCAATTAGAGAAAGAAGTTAATGGAAAACTATCAACTAATCAAGATATTACAAAAGATTTTTTTAAAAGTAGTAAAGAATATCAAGAACTTTTTGATGAATTTAACAACAGAAAATCATTAAATCAAGATCAGTTTTTAAATTATTGCAAGAAGAAATTCAAGATTGACTATAACCAAAAGAACAGCAATTTTGCTTGGAATTTTCCTGAAGATGAAGAATTAAAAGGAAACGAAACAAGAGTTAGCTTTGCCACTCGATTTAAGCGATGCGGATTTTCAAATTATAGGGATTTTCTAACTCTAAAAAAAGAACTTGAACTTTGGCACTACTTATATTCTGTTAACTACAGAGAGAGAACAGCTAATAACAAAAAAAGCATAAGAACCTTTTTCAATACCTATTTTAAAAACTTTCAGATTGAAAAGGAAGTTAAAGAAAAAATCATTAATGATTTTTCAAATTATCCCAAATTTGCTTCAAACTATTGTTCGTATTCAGAAAAAGCTCTTAAAAAATTCATTCCAATAATTAGTTTAGGAGAACGCGACAATGAGTATTATTGGACAAGTGAAAAATGGTACAAAGATTGGCAAGCCACACTTGAAGAACGCAAACTCGAAATACTAAAAAGATTAAAAAACATTGATTTTAATGCTGACAAACCGGATTACTCTAAAGTAGAACATACTGATATTGATTTATCCAAAGGAGAATTACCATTTCCGAAAGGCTTATTTAACGTGTTTAGAGAATTTAGCGAACCTGAAGACTTTAACAAACTAAACCTCACAAGAGCTTCATATCTTATTTACGGAAGACACTCTGAATTAGCGTTTGCCAAATACTGGCAATCACCCGAACAAATTAGAAAAGAATTGCACCAAGAACTAAAACAACACTCTCTGAACAACCCTGTTGCTGAGAAAGTACTTCTTGAAATGATGCAGATAGTTGCTGATATTTGGGAGTATTACGGAAAAAGCGCAAAAGACTTCTTTTCGCGTATTCATGTAGAAGTAGGAAGAGAATTAAAAAAATCAGCTAAAGAAAAAGAAGCCGAAACCAAACGAATGTCAAGTAATAAGTCTCAGAACAAGCGTTTACGCCAAATTCTTGAAGACTTCTTAACCAACCAAGCATATAACGCTAATCCAAACAATTCAGACCATTTTGAAAGATTAAAAATAGCTGAAGAAGGAGCTGAACACAAAAGCAATATTGATAAGAAGTTTTATGAAGAGAATGAAAAGCTGAAGGCTGAAAATATAACTAAAAAAGATATTGATGAGATTTTAAAGAAGACACGTATTACTCAGCAGGAATTTGAAAAATATAAACTTTGGATAGAGCAAGGTTATCGTTCGCCTTATTCGGGTAGAATGATAAAATTAACAGACTTATTTGACGGTAAAAAATACAATATTGATCACGTCTTTCCGCAAGCTTCAATCACAAATAATTCTTTAAGCAATAAAGTTGTTGTTGAAGTTGAACTAAATAAGCTTAAAGGGGATAAGACAGGAAGAGAGTTTATTCAACAACAAAACGGACAAGAGTATTTAGGAATTCCTGTCTGCACTGAAGATGAATATGTAGAGATTGTTAAAAGTCAATTTTCAGGAACAAAACGCTACATCTTATTGTCTAAAGAAATTCCAAAAGGATTTATTAGCAGCCAATTAAATACTGCAAGACATATTGCTCGAAAAGCAATGGAATTGCTAAGCCATATTGTAAGAGAAGAAGGCGAAATTGAGTTTCGTTCCAAAAATGTGCTTCCCGTTACAGGTGCTGTTACATCAGAGTTAAAGCAAGCGTGGAAATTAAATGAAGTTTGGACAGAATTAGTTTCACCACGTTTTATTAGATTAAATAAACTAACACAATCAAATTTATTTGGAGAATGGCAAAAATCAAAAAATGGACATGATTATTTTGATTGTAATTTAGATCAAACTATTCGAGATAAAAATGAGGCTTATAATATTAAGCGAATTGACCATCGTCATCATGCTTTAGATGCTTTAATTGTAGCATTATGTACTGAGGAACATGTGAACTATATCAATAATATTAATGCTAACGCTAAATCCGACGATTACGGCAAACAAAAGCAAATTGAAAATTATCGCAAAAAATTGAAACGAAAGATAATGTTCTCAAAAAAAGATGACACAGATAATGAAAAGGATTGGTACTATATGTTACCTGGTGAAAAACGAATGGACAATGCGAAAAATTCAGATAGAAGTTCTGTAATAGAGGTTTCCTATAATTTTAAAGAACATGATACTTTCCATAGCGATTACAGAAAAATGATTTTGACTGCTCTGCAACACACAATCGTTACATTTAAGCAAAATCTTAGAGTAATAAACAATAGAGTGAACTATTACCAAGCTGAACCTAACACAAAAAAAAGAGTAGCACAAGAGCCAAAAACAAAAAAAGACATTAATAATTCAAGTAATAAATACAATTGGGGTATTCGCAGGAGCCTTAATAAAGAAACATTTTATGGAAAAAGAATTGTTAATAATGAGGAAAGGCGAGTTGGAAGAGAATTGTTAAACATCACATTTAAAAAAGACAAAATCAAAAAAGTATCTGACGAGAAAGTTAAGCAAATTTTGTTAAAACATTTATCGCAATTTGATACGGTAGAAATCCCATTTGAAGAAGCCATTATCTATTTTGATGCATTATTAGAAAAAGAAGAGTTTGAAGCAATTATTAATGACAACGACGAAAACATTAAAACCAATAGTGAACTTATTGATTATTTGAAAAATAATAAATTTAAATATAAAAAAACAGACTATTCAAAATTAAATGTTTTTATAGATAAGGTTAAATCACGTGACTTTAGACAAGAGTTGCAATTTAAAGACAAAATTAAGGAAAATCCTGAAATTGCATTTACGCCGGAAGCAATTGAAAAAATGAATGAATCAGAGGAAATTAAGAGATTAAATAATGGTGAAAATCATAAACCAATTAAGAAAGTACAAATTTGGCAAAGTTTTGGAAAAGAACGCCCATTAAGTGAAAATCAACTTTCAGTAAAATCAAAACAATATGTAGTTACAGCAGCAGATTCCAATTTATATTTAGGATTTTATGAAAGAACTTATCGTGATGAAAACAACAATCAGATAACAGATCGTAAATTTCAAGACATTGGTTTAACAGAATTGATTGAGCATTTAAAACAAGAAACTTCTAAGCGTTTCAACCCTTTACCTAATGGAATTTTTGATAATGAAATGAATAAATATAATTGGAAATTTACATTATCCCCATTAGATTTAGTATATGTTCCCACAAAAGAAGAAATAGACTGTCCTGAATTAGTAGATATTGAAAATTTGACTAAAGAACAGATTGAAAGAATTTATAAATACGTAGATGGAAGTGAGAATCATGCAAACTTTATTCCGTATTCTGCATCAACGCCTATCTGGCGATTTCACGGAGATAAAATAAAAAAACAAATTTTCGACGAACTTAATGAGAAGAATAAACTTTCAATTAGCGAGAAAGATCTAATACAAAATGAATTCGGATTAGGAAGCCAGCAAGATAAAAACCAAAATATGATTGATGGAAAAACTCAAATTAAAAAAATTTGCTGGAAACTAGAAACTAATCGTTTGGGGCAAATCAAAAAAGTATCACGATGATAAAGCGTACACTTTATTTTGGCAATCCGGCTTATCTTTCATTAAAGAACGAACAATTGCTAATTCGTTTACCCGAAGTAGAAAAAAACGACACTTTGCCCCTTTCTTTTAAACAAAAAGCCGAAACAACAATTCCTATCGAAGACATAGGCGTAGCCATATTGGATCATCAACAAATAACAATTACTCAAGCCCTTTTAGAAAAACTACTTCTTAACAACGTAGCGGTCATTACTTGCGACAGCAGCCACATGCCCATAGGCTTGGTACTGCCTTTAGCAAAAAACACCGTTCAATCGCAACTGTTTGCATCGCAAATCAATGCTTCCGAACCGTTAAAAAAACAATTGTGGCAACAAACAATAGAAGCTAAAATTACCAATCAAGCCGGAGTCTTACAAACAAAAAACATTCCCATTGACAATATGCTTTATTGGGCAAAATCCGTTAAATCAGGCGATAGCGAAAAGCATGAAGCAAGAGCAGCCGCTTATTACTGGAGCCGTATTTTCAGTGATAACATTGTTCGTTTTAAAAGAGAAAGAGAAGGCGCATTTCCCAATAATTTATTAAATTACGGCTATGCCGTTTTACGAGCCGTCATTGCACGTTCGTTGATAGGTTCGGGTTTATTGCCCACTTTGGGCATACACCATCACAACAAATACAACGCCTATTGCTTAGCCGACGACATTATGGAACCTTATCGTCCTTATGTTGATGCATTAGTAAATCAAATACTTATCAAATACAAAGGCGAAACGGAACTCAACAAAAGCATTAAACAAGAACTTCTGAGTATTCCCGTATTGGATGTTGTTATAAAAGGAGAACGCAGTCCGCTAATGGTTGGGGCACAGCGTACAACTGCAAGTTTAGCCCGTTGTATAGAAGGCAAATTACGAAAAATAAGCTATCCTCGCATTGAGATTAAATGAATATAGAATTTTGTGGGTTTTAGTATTTTTTGACTTACCGACTGAAACGAAAAAGGAAAGAAAAGCAGCTTCCGATTTTAGAAAACAGTTAGTGAAAAACGGCTTTAACATGTTTCAATTTTCCATTTATATCCGCCATTGTTCGAGCAGAGAAAATGCAATGGTGCATATTCAAAGGGTAAAATCAATTTTGCCCGAATACGGACATATAGGAATTTTGTGCATTACCGACAAGCAATTCGGAGCTATCGAATTATATATTGGGAAAAAAGTAAGCAGTCCACCCCCTATTTCGCAGCAATTAGAACTTTTTTAATAAAAAAAAAGCGACCCCGAAGAGCCGCTTTTAGAAACAAAAAAACTTCTTTTTTTTACTCTTTCGCCTGTTGTTGATTCAATTTTGCTTATCGAAACCTTTCACGTAAAATACTGTATTATATCGCATTTAAACATGGGGTACTGTTTCAAAGAGCAAAATTACAAAAAATGAAAGCTAATCACAACTGTTACTTACGTGGTATGAGAGACGAACAACTGTTTCAAAGAGCAAAATTACAAAAAATGAAAGCTAATCACAACTCCCACTCATTTAAAGCGAGTTGTCCTTCAACTGTTTCAAAGAGCAAAATTACAAAAAATGAAAGCTAATCACAACACGTGTGCGGTGCTGTTAGAAACACCATCCACTGTTTCAAAGAGCAAAATTACAAAAAATGAAAGCTAATCACAACAAACACGGCAAAAGTAAAGACAAAGCAGGCACTGTTTCAAAGAGCAAAATTACAAAAAATGAAAGCTAATCACAACATATTTGTGTGGGTGTGGCCAAGAAGGCCAACTGTTTCAAAGAGCAAAATTACAAAAAATGAAAGCTAATCACAACGGTTTGAATGAAGATTTTATAAAAGTTGATACTGTTTCAAAGAGCAAAATTACAAAAAATGAAAGCTAATCACAACTTAACGCTTTTCTCTTGTTGTTTGATTTCTTACTGTTTCAAAGAGCAAAATTACAAAAAATGAAAGCTAATCACAACCGGGATTACCGACTATTCCGTTAGGAAATACTGTTTCAAAGAGCAAAATTACAAAAAATGAAAGCTAATCACAACGGCGATGCAAACACATCGGCTTCATTTTTTACTGTTTCAAAGAGCAAAATTACAAAAAATGAAAGCTAATCACAACTGTTACTTACGTGGTATGAGAGACGAACAACTGTTTCAAAGAGCAAAATTACAAAAAATGAAAGCTAATCACAACTCCCACTCATTTAAAGCGAGTTGTCCTTCAACTGTTTCAAAGAGCAAAATTACAAAAAATGAAAGCTAATCACAACACGTGTGCGGTGCTGTTAGAAACACCATCCACTGTTTCAAAGAGCAAAATTACAAAAAATGAAAGCTAATCACAACAAACACGGCAAAAGTAAAGACAAAGCAGGCACTGTTTCAAAGAGCAAAATTACAAAAAATGAAAGCTAATCACAACATATTTGTGTGGGTGTGGCCAAGAAGGCCAACTGTTTCAAAGAGCAAAATTACAAAAAATGAAAGCTAATCACAACGGTTTGAATGAAGATTTTATAAAAGTTGATACTGTTTCAAAGAGCAAAATTACAAAAAATGAAAGCTAATCACAACTTAACGCTTTTCTCTTGTTGTTTGATTTCTTACTGTTTCAAAGAGCAAAATTACAAAAAATGAAAGCTAATCACAACCGGGATTACCGACTATTCCGTTAGGAAATACTGTTTCAAAGAGCAAAATTACAAAAAATGAAAGCTAATCACAACGGCGATGCAAACACATCGGCTTCATTTTTTACTGTTTCAAAGAGCAAAATTACAAAAAATGAAAGCTAATCACAACCATCCTTATTTCGTGAGCGTTTTTTCGTTCACTGTTTCAAAGAGCAAAATTACAAAAAATGAAAGCTAATCACAACGTAATATGAAACAATATCCGCATTATCTATACTGTTTCAAAGAGCAAAATTACAAAAAATGAAAGCTAATCACAACCATTCAAGAGTGGCGGGAGTTTGGCGTTTCACTGTTTCAAAGAGCAAAATTACAAAAAATGAAAGCTAATCACAACGTCGGACGGTGATATTCAAGAGTATGGTTAACTGTTTCAAAGAGCAAAATTACAAAAAATGAAAGCTAATCACAACTAAGAAACGGCAAAAGAGTTCCGTTTGTAACTGTTTCAAAGAGCAAAATTACAAAAAATGAAAGCTAATCACAACGATGCCAATGTATTTTGCAATGATAACTCTACTGTTTCAAAGAGCAAAATTACAAAAAATGAAAGCTAATCACAACGGCATTACCAAGTAGGTTATAATAAGAGTAACTGTTTCAAAGAGCAAAATTACAAAAAATGAAAGCTAATCACAACTAGATTATATTCCAATTTAATTTTTTATATACTGTTTCAAAGAGCAAAATTACAAAAAATGAAAGCTAATCACAACGCATAATAAATTGCACTCCTCGAGCCGCTTACTGTTTCAAAGAGCAAAATTACAAAAAATGAAAGCTAATCACAACAAATCACCCCAAGCCATAAATTCCTCTACAACTGTTTCAAAGAGCAAAATTACAAAAAATGAAAGCTAATCACAACTGTTAAGACTGTTATAATCAGCATCGACTTACTGTTTCAAAGAGCAAAATTACAAAAAATGAAAGCTAATCACAACAGCAGATCAGAGCGCACTTTGGCGTCACTACTGTTTCAAAGAGCAAAATTACAAAAAATGAAAGCTAATCACAACTCTTTTCTAGCCTTTTTTGCTTGATAAGCACTGTTTCAAAGAGCAAAATTACAAAAAATGAAAGCTAATCACAACAAAGGTCTGGGCGATTTAGGCTTATTTACAACTGTTTCAAAGAGCAAAATTACAAAAAATGAAAGCTAATCACAACGGGTCGTGATAAACTTCAATTTTCCTTGTGACTGTTTCAAAGAGCAAAATTACAAAAAATGAAAGCTAATCACAACAAAAAGCACCCCAGGGTCTTAAAGGACGCAACTGTTTCAAAGAGCAAAATTACAAAAAATGAAAGCTAATCACAACAACCTGTCATTAAAATAACGAGTAAGCCATACTGTTTCAAAGAGCAAAATTACAAAAAATGAAAGCTAATCACAACATATAATTAACGACCGCTTTCGTTGTTCCTACTGTTTCAAAGAGCAAAATTACAAAAAATGAAAGCTAATCACAACAGGAAGGGCTATAAGCAGTTTAATTCCAACACTGTTTCAAAGAGCAAAATTACAAAAAATGAAAGCTAATCACAACCCCATCCGGGATAATAAGGGTCGGCACTTGACTGTTTCAAAGAGCAAAATTACAAAAAATGAAAGCTAATCACAACTTACTCGTCGTATACCTATAATAGGTCGTAACTGTTTCAAAGAGCAAAATTACAAAAAATGAAAGCTAATCACAACTATTACGGCTGCCCTCTTCCAACAAGTCCGACTGTTTCAAAGAGCAAAATTACAAAAAATGAAAGCTAATCACAACCGCTGTGGTTAAAATGCCAAGCCGTTAAACACTGTTTCAAAGAGCAAAATTACAAAAAATGAAAGCTAATCACAACTTGCTGAATATAATATGGTTGCCATTTTCTACTGTTTCAAAGAGCAAAATTACAAAAAATGAAAGCTAATCACAACACTTTAACTACTGTTGTAGAAACTGTAACGACTGTTTCAAAGAGCAAAATTACAAAAAATGAAAGCTAATCACAACAAAGCTCTGTAGGCATCTAAAAGTCTTTTTACTGTTTCAAAGAGCAAAATTACAAAAAATGAAAGCTAATCACAACTTGACTGCAGCTACCAGCTTACCCGATGTTACTGTTTCAAAGAGCAAAATTACAAAAAACACAAGTAGATGATAAAACCAATAGGTATAAATAAAGAAAGCCACTTTTCAGTGGCTGGCACACAAGGCACCGGTAATCGGTACACCTAATGTAAAATATACGTAAAAATAAGGATAGGAAAACGACTTATCCGCGGGTCCATTGCCCATTGCGAGCGATTAACATCTTCACCTTATTTGAGTGCAAAAGTACAACATTTTTTGTTATAAAAAACAATTTTTTTAAAATATATGAAAATTTATCAAACTTCGAGTCATTTGATGAGTAAAAAAGCGATTTTCTGTTAAATTTAAAATTCGGGAATATCTATTTCAAAGGTAATATTTTTTTTGTCGCACTGTTGCATACAGCTATTACAAGAAATAATTTCGCCTGTTAATCTTTTTCTTACCAAACGTTCCGTGCGTTCCGAAAGGGCTTTTATACTTATTTTATCTATAATTTCTTTGGCAAAAGCGTGCATTAACAACACTCTTGCATTGCGTTCACAAATACCGCGCGTACGCAAGTAAAACAGTGCATTTTCATCCAATTGTCCGACAGTTGAGCCATGGCTGCACTTTACATCGTCGGTATAAATTTCCAAAAACGGTTTAGAAACCACCTTTGCATTATCGGTCAATAAAATATTACGATTGGTTTGTCGTGCTTCCGTTTTTTCCGCATCTTTTTCCACATACACATGACCGATAAAATGTGCCTTGGCACTATCGTCAATAATTCCTTTATACAGCTGATTGCTCGTACATTCGGCTGCACTATGCTTGATATACAAAACATTCGATATGTCTTGTTCTTTATCTACCAAATACAAACCGTTGCTATTGATTTCCGCCTTAGGCTCTGCCAGATTTACCGCTATCGTATTATGTACCAAACCACCGTTAAACACAGTCGTATTCGTATTAACGATGCTATTTCCCTCTTGATGTATTAAAAGATGATTGATAAGAGTCGTTTGATTGTCTTTGTTTTCTAATTTAAAATAATCGCATTGAGCCGCTTTTCCTACATAAATTTCAGTAACGGTATTAATCAGCGTTTCTTTGGTTTCGAGCGAATCATCGCAATGCACTATACTTACAGAAGCGTTGTCGCCAATGGAAATAACATTGCGAGGTTGTATTAATATGTTCTCGTTTGAATTAACAATATATACAATTTGAATGGGTCTTTTTACATGTACATTGTCGGGAATATACGCAAAAAAACCATCTTGCCAAGAGGCTAAATTAAGCTCTGTCAATCCATTGACATAATCTTTATTTTTACCTAAACAGGCTGCGACCAAATCGGGAAAACGTTGAACGGCTTCACGCAAACTACCGAAAATAGAACCGTCGGGAAAAATGGTCAACGGTGCATTATAATGCACATACCAGCCGTTCAAAAAAGCAAACATTTCAGCATTAATGTCTTGAGTCGAACATTGAAAATAATTTTCTATCGGCTGGTATTCCTCGGCTTGTTTTTGAACGACAAAACTTTTACTTTTTATAATATTTTCCCAATTAACATCTCGCCAAACTTCCGATTTTTTGTCGGGCATGCCTATTTTGCGAAAATTATCAGCAGCTTCACCACGTTGTTTCAAAAAAAAATCCTGTTTACTATTCTTGTCAAACGAGGGCAAATAATTTGAAAAATACTGATTTATATCTGCTAATGTTACCATAAAAAACGATTCTCCTGTGCTTTTTTAATTGTTCTTATTTGTAACTGCAAAAATACATTAAATTTAATTTCAATTTATCATTATTCATTCTAAATAAATTCTATTTTAATAGGCTATTATTGATAAAATTTCGTTACTTTTGTAAAAAATTATATACAATGCTTGAAAATGTAAAAACAACTCCTCTCTCGGCATACGGAGAGTTCGGATTAATCGAATTGTTAACAAAAAACATTCAAATCAAAAATAAAAGTACCGTCTTAGGTGTCGGCGACGATGCCGCTATTATCAATACGGAAGGTCGTCATCAAGTAATTGCTAAAGATATGCTCATCGAGGGTGTGCATTTCGATATCAGCTATTGTCCTTTGAAACATTTGGGTTACAAAGCTATCGCCGTCAATTTATCGGATGTGGCAGCCATGAATGCTCATCCCGAACAAGTGCTTGTCGGCATTGCCGCTTCAAGTCGTTATACGGTAGAAGCTATCGAAGAATTATACAAAGGTATTTACCTGTGCTGCAATCGCTACGGCGTTGATTTGGTAGGCGGCGACACTTGTTCGAGTGTCAGCGGATTACAAATTAGCGTAACCGTTATCGGATATGCCGAACCTCAGCAAATCGTTAGACGTAACACGGCTAAAACAAACGATTTAATCTGTGTAAGCGGAGATTTGGGGGCTGCTTATTTAGGTTTGCTTATTTTAGAGCGAGAGAAAAAAGTATTTATGCAAAACCCTAAAAACCAACCTGAATTAGAAGGATTCGATTACCTTATCGAACGTCAATTGAAACCCGAACCTCGTTTAGATATTATCGATAACCTTCGGAAAAAAAATATCCTACCTAACTCTATGATTGATATTTCAGACGGTTTAGCCTCAGAAATTCTACATATATGCAAAAACTCTAAAAAAGGATGTGCTATTTTTGAAGACAAACTACCCATCGATACCTTGGCTTATAATACCGCTATGGATTTTAAATTAATCCCGTCAACCGTCGCCTTAAACGGAGGCGAAGATTACGAACTGCTATTCACTATCGACCAAAAACATTATGATGCTATCCGACAAGTCGAAGATGTTTCCATTATCGGCTATATTACAGACGAAAACGAAGGCTGTAATTTTATTTCCAACGACAAAAAATCAATTCCCCTTAATGCACAAGGCTGGGATGCTTATTTGAAAAAAACGACAACAAAATGAAAAACATCGTCGGATTATTTTTTTTAATTGCTTTTCTTAACGGTTTCTCTCAAACTCTTTCAGAGAAATTAATGAAAGAGATTCAAAAGTTTTCTTCCGATAAAGATGTTGCCGCTGCAACAATAGGCGTATGCGTAAAAGATGTAAAAACCAATCAAATAGTTTTCGATTACAACGGCACAAAAAATTTCGTCCCTGCCTCTTTACAAAAAATTCCTCTTACGGCTATTGCTTTGCAAAAATTAGGAAGCAATTACCAATTTAAAACCTATCTTCTATCTTCAGGAAACATAACAAATGGCGTTCTGAACGGCAATGTTTACATCATAGGCGGCGGCGACCCCACTTTGGGCAGCACCCGCTTTACAAAAACACATCCCGACACTATCCTGAAACAGTGGTATTTGGCTTTAAAAGAAAAAGGAATAGAAAGCATCAAAGGCAATCTGTACATCGATCCTTCTTTTTTTGACAGCCATCCCTTAAACGATACTTGGATGTGGGGCGATATCGGCAATTATTACGGTGCCGGAATCAGCGGCATTAATTGGCACGAAAATATGTTTCAAATTACCGTCAATCCGGCAGATAGTATTAATAAACAAGGGATTATTTCTAACATTTACCCTTCACTTCCGAAAAATTATTCCATCAACAACAACATCATCACTGCTCAAAAAGGAACAACAAACTACATTATGGGATACGGTGATTTTTATAATAGTCGCCGTGATATAGAAGGATATATTGCTTTGAATGCATCGGCAGTATCTGCCAAAATAGCTATGCCTTTTCCCGAATACGTATGTGCGTATAATTTCAAAGAATACTTAGCCAATCAAGGTGTAAATATCGAAGGAACTATCAACTACATAGATATTGACACTTTCAATTTACAATTCGACACTGTTTATATTCACTATTCATTCTCTTTATCCTCGATTATCAATCAAATAAATAAAACCAGCAATAATATTTACGCCGAATCCGTATTCAAATTATTAGGAAACGGCTCTTACATCAGAGCAAGTAGTGAAATCAAAGCCGGATTAAAACGTATGGGCATTCCGACAGAAACAATCAATATCGTTGATGGAAGCGGATTATCTTCCTCTAATCTCATTTCTCCGCTTGCCGTCTGTGATGTACTCGCTTATGTTTATTCCTCCTCTTTTTACCAACAATATTTACTTTCTTTATCGGAAGCGGGTGTATCCGGCACACTGCGAAATATAATAAAAAACAAACCCAAAGGAAGTAATATTTATGCTAAAAGCGGCACTATGAGCGGCGTCAGAGCTTATGCCGGCTATGCTATCAACGCCAACGGCACTACTTATTGCTTTACAATCATTGCCAATAATTTCACTTGCAAATCAATGATAGTAAGAGATAAGTTGGAAAAAATCCTACTTTTGCTTATAGAGTAAATGTTAAAAATTCAATTGCAAACCCAAACCCAAAGGTGTTGGCATAACAGACAGTGAAGTTTGATTGTTTAATCTGATTTTACAATTATACGTATCTAAAACCCAATCCATACGCTTTTGTCCTATCGTCTTAAATATCACGCCCACAACAAACATTCCCGTTCCGCACATATGTCCTGAAAACGTTAAAAATTCAATAAAAAAATTATTATTGTTCAAAACATTATAAACCCATAAAGCATCCGAACTCACAAGCAATGCCAAGCCTGAAAAAAACAATGCATTTCCTACATTTCTCTGTCGATTAGCCCCTACCCACGTTTCTTTATAAATATTTTCATTATCATAAGAAAGCAAAAGAAATGCTTCTCTTTCCGTTAATAGCTTATTGCCAAGACGTAACTTCGAAAAAGATTCCTTATCGTATTCTAATTGTTCATTCGCATCATAAAAAAGAGGTGTTTGTGTAGCGGATTCATTGTTTACAAACATATCTCTATTCCCATTTGCATAATTAATCATAATTACTTCCGTTTTAGGAATACTATAAATAGAATCTTCTTCACTATTCCATAGCTTATATTTTATCACTTCACTTTCAATAGCAATTACTTTTGATTCTATTGTTGTTCCATCAAAAATAAAAATAACATCTTGAGCTTTCGTCAGCTGAACAAATAAAATGCAACTTAAAAAAATAATTTTTTTCATTTGTAGAGATGTGTTAATTGTTTTATAAATCATTTTACAAAAGTACATAAAAAAAGAAAATACCCCTCGGGGAAGAGAGTGGGTATTTTCACAAAAATAGTAAAATGAATTTTCATATTGTTATTGCAATTTCTATGCCAAATTTTAATTACTTTTCACTTTTCCCGATTTTATATCCATAGACAGCAAAAAATAAAATTACCACATAACAAGGTATTGCTATCCAGTATGCTTTTTGTGTTCCTATGGTATCGGCTAATCTGCCATATACCAATGGAATTAATGCTCCCCCCGCTATCGCCATAATTAAAAAAGCCGATACTTTTTTTGCATGACTCCCGACTCCGTCTAAAGCCAATGGCCATATAGCGGGCCAAACCAAAGAATTAGCTAATCCCAACAAGGCAATAAAAAAGACGGTATAAGGTATTAGCATTTCAATAGGTTTAAAGGTCGCTATATCAATAAATGAGAAAGTAAAATACGAATCAGCAGGAACGATTAAAGCACAAAGCACTAAAATAATCCCCAACACGGCACAAGCGATTAAAGCTTTTCGTTGAGAAACAACTTTAGGAATAATAGCAACGCCTATAAAATAACCTATTACCATCGACACTAAAGTTAAACTTGTAAAATATTTTGCCGACTCTACCGGAACACCAAGTGATTTGCCGTATAAAATAACGGTATCGGCTGCTATAACTTCCACTCCGACATAAAAAAACAACGCAATGACCCCTATCCACATATAAGGAAATTGCCAAATTGATTTTTTTGACTTTTCTTCCGTTGATTCATCTTTATCTATTTCGGGCAAATGAGTTCTCAAAATCAGAAATCCCAATAAGACAAGAATAATCGTCATCACAATGTAAGGATTTATTAATTGTAAGGCAAGCGTATCGAGCATATTATTGCGAAGTTCAGGCGATGAGTTTGTTTCTATTGCGGCTACTATATGCTCCGTCCCCGAAAAAAGCAAAGTGGCTAACAGTAAAGGTGCAATAATTCCTGCAAATTTATTACATATCCCCATAATACTGATGCGTTTGGCAGCACTTTCAATAGGTCCTAAAATTGTAACGTAAGGATTAACAGCTGTTTGCATTAATGACAAACCTGTTCCTAAAATAAATAATCCTATCAAGAATAAAATATAAGAACGCTCGTAAGAAGCAGGAATAAACAAAGCAGAGCCTATTGCCATGACAAATAATCCTATGGCTATACCGTTTTTAAATCCTGTTTTTTCTAAAATAAAAGAAGACGGCAATGCCATAACAAAATAAGAAATATAGAAAGCAAAAGTAACAAAATAAGCTAAAAAATCGCTTAACTCACAAGCTATCTTTAAAAAAGGAATTAATGTTCCATTCAGCCATGTAACAAAACCAAAAACAAAATAAAGTATGCCGATAACAAATAAGCTGAATTTATAATTCAATGTCGTTGCTTTCATAGTGCTAATATTATTTTGAAAAAAAATTATTCATCTTCCCAATCATCCGTATTTGATAAAAAATCTTTCAAATATTCTAATTGACGTCTGTCTCTTTTGGTAGGTCGTCCGAGTCCATGCTCTCTTACAACTGCTTGTGAACGTAAGAAACGTATTCTGTCATATTCTTCTTGAGGTGTCAGGTCTATGTAGTAATCCGATACTAACTTGGCAGGTAAACGATTTTTCGGAAAATCCACTACCTGAATCGTTTTTAACAACTGCCCTATACGTATTTGGATTTCAACATTTTTTTTAATTTCTCTTGATGCTTTGCAACTCACTCCATCTATTTTCACCTTTCCTGCATTGCAAGCCTCATTGGCAACGGTTCGGGTTTTAAACACACGAACCATCCACAGCCATTTATCAATACGCATTTTATCGCTCATAATCAATAAGTAAATACATACTGTATGATGTTGGCTCCCATTTGAAGTGCTTTTGTTCTAATTTCCTCCGAATCTCCGTGTACAGCAGCATCTTCCCAGCCATCGCCCAAATCGCATTCATACGTATAAAAACAAATCAAGCGATTTTCATAAAAAAGTCCAAATCCTTGGGCAGGTTTATTGTCGTGTTCATGTATCTTCGGCAAGCCCTTAGGAAACGAATATTTCTGATGATAAATAGGATGACTAAAAGGAAGTTCTACAAATTCGAGTTCCGGAAATACTTTTTTCATTTGCGGACGAATAAATTTATCCAATCCATAATTGTCATCTATATGCAAAAAACCGCCTCCTATTAAGTAGTTTCTTAAATTACGGCATTCTTCGTCCGAAAAAACGACATTTCCATGTCCTGTCATGTGTAAAAACGGATAATTAAATATGTCTTTACTTCCTACATCTATGGTCGCCGGAAGAGGATTTATATTGGTAGATAAGTTTTTATTGCAAAATTTAATAAGATTGGGCAGTGAGGTCGGGTTGGCATACCAATCGCCACCTCCTCTGTATTTCAACAAAGCAATTTCCTGAGAATGTATAGCTATTATGGAAAAGAAAAAACAGATAAAAACTAAAATTCTTTTTAACGGCATATCATTGAAATTATATAGCTATATTAACCTTTTTTTTTAAAATTTATTTTATTGATATTCCTTAATTTCACAGTCATTTTTTATTGAAATAAATTAAAACATTGCCAATAAAACACTTACAATACTCTCGGTGTATATTAATTTTGTTGTTATAAAAATTTAAATTCATAAAATTCAAACCAATACACCAAAGGCGACAATATAAAATATTTTTTCTGCAAAAAAAAAGAGGTTTTGTCAACCTCTTTTTAAGCAAATCTTTTTCTATTTCAATTTTTTACGACCAAATTCTAACACAACAGTAGATGCGAGGAAGATAGAGGTATAAGTTCCTGTGAAAATTCCCACCATCATTGCAAACATAAATCCTTTAAGCACCGCACCTCCAAAAATGAAAATAATAAGCAAAGTGAAAAAAGTTGTGAAAGATGTGTTAACAGTACGTCCTAATGTCGAATTAATTCCTTGATTAATATTTTCGGATAACGAACGTTTAGGATACAATTTTCTATATTCACGAATACGGTCAAAAATAATCACCGAGCTGTTAATAGAATATCCTATAACGGTTAATACGGCAGCAATGAAAGTTTGGTCTACCTCCATTGTAAAAGGCATAATACTATAAAATATTGAAAACGCACCTATTGTAAGTATAGTATCATGCAATAATCCTATAACGCCCCCAAGTGCAAATCGCCAATTTCTAAATCGAAAAGCGATGTAAACAAAAATTCCTATTAAAGCAAAAAACACCGACATAAAAGCTCCACGAGTAATGTCTCTTGATACAAGTGCTCCTATTTTTAAGGCACTTATCACGCCTACATTTTGATTTTCTACACTAAATTCTTTTTTCGATATGTCTGATTTGAAAAAGGGCTTTAATCCTTCGTATAATTTTTGTTCAGCTATGGAATCTATTTCCGGATTAGTTTCATTTATACGCCAGTTAGTGGTTATTTTCATTTTATTATCCGAGCCAAACGTTTTTACTTCAGGGGCTACTCCATCAAAAGATTTCATTAAACTTTCTCTTACTTCATCGGCTCTTACACTTTGGTCGAAACGTACGGTATAACTACGTCCTCCTGTAAAATCAATACCGTAATTTAATCCTCTTAGGGACAATGAGAGAATGCAAAGTACAATAACAGTAATAGATATAATATAAGGTATTCTACGTTTCCCGACAAAATCAATATTGATATTTGAAAATGCATTTTCGGTTATTTTATTACCGTAACGAATAGATTTATTGTGGTCTAACAACCAAGTAAAAATAAGTCTTGACACAAAAATTGCGGTAAACATAGAAGTAATGATACCTATAATTAAAGTAACGGCAAATCCTTGTACAGGTCCTGAGCCAAAAATGAAAAGAATAACTCCCACTAATATTGTTGTTAGGTTTCCGTCAATAATCGCTGAATAAGCAGCTCTATAACCATCCGCTATTGCCAAACGCGGTCCCTTCCCTGCTCTGATTTCTTCTCTAATACGCTCAAATATAATCACGTTGGCATCAATCGCCATTGCTAACGAAAGCACCATACCCGCTATTCCGGGCAATGTTAATACGGCTCCTAAAGAAGCCATTACGCCCATTAAAATAATCAAATTGGAAATAAGTGCCATTCCGGCTACAAGCCCTGCCTTATTGTAGTAGAGATACAAATAGATGAGTATTAAAACAAACGCAATAACAAACGATACAATACCATCACGAATGGATTCTTTTCCTAAAGTAGGTCCTACTATTTCTTCCGAAACAATTACTGCCGGAGCAGGTAATTTTCCTGCTTTTAACAAATTGGCTAAATCTTTTGCTTCTTCCAATGAAAACGCACCGCTAATTGAAGAACGACCGTTGGGAATTACGTCGTTAACAACCGGATAAGAATAGACAAAATCGTCAAGAACAATAGCAATGCAATTTCCGATGTTTTCTTCGGTTATTTTTTTCCACATTTTTGCCCCATTAGCATTCATTGTCATGCTAATTTCGTTGCCGGCTCTTTCGGTAAAGTCTTGACGTGCATCAACCACTACATTTCCATCCAATACCGCACCTTTTTCTCCGGATACTTTTAATGCTATTAATTGATGGAAAGGGGATTTATCTTTTCTTGTTTTTACATGCCAACACAATTTAAGGTCTTGAGGTAAAAGCATTTTCACCCAAGATAAGTTCAATATTTCACTGACTGCCGCCGTATCTTTTTCATGAACATAGCCTACTAAAGGTCCATATTTCCCTTTATCAGACATTCTGTCGTTAAAAGTAATTTTTGATAATAGAGGATATTTTTCAGCTATTTCTTCAGGTGTCATTTGCCCTTCCGGTGTCATCTCATCATCGTCAAACAATGCAGTGTCGGCAGCAATAGAATCGGCAGCTGTTGTTGCAACAGCCACTTCTTCTTCACTTTCGGCAGCTAAGGTATCTTTTTTTTCAGCTTTATTTATTTCGGAAAGCCTGTCATTGATTTGAACAAAATAATCTTGAATTTCTCCAAATTCATAGGTTTTCCAAAACTCCAAATTAGCTGTCCCTTGCAATAATTTCCTTACTCTTTCAGGTTCTTTCACTCCCGGCAATTCAACCATAATACGACCTGATTGCGGCAAGCGATTAATATTGGGTTGGGTTACGCCAAATCTATCAATACGAGTTCGTAATATGATAAATGTATTGTTTAAAGCGGCTTCCGTTTCTTCTCTAATTGCTTTAATGACATCTTTATTGGTCGGATTGTTTTGATTTAATTCTAACTTTCTGAATATGGTTGCCAACTTCGCATTCTCAGGCGCTACTTCTTTAAACGATTGTTCGAATAAAGTAACGAAATCCGTTTGTGAAGTTTTTTGCTTTTCATTTGCCAATCTCATTGTTTTTACAAAAAGCGAATCTTTGGCTCCATTGCCTGCTAAAGATGTAATAATGTTAGGAATTGATACTTCCAACATTACGTTCATCCCTCCTTTTAAGTCTAAGCCTAAGTTTAACTCTAATTCTTTACATTCTTTGTAAGTCCATTTTGCAAACAATAAATTGTAAACTACAGAGTCAGACATTTTTTGTAAATATTCTGTTTCGCGTAATTTATACACGGAATCCATCATGTGAGTTTCCCTGAATAAATCACCGCCTGCTTGTGCTTTTATTTCTTCTACATTAATACTTTTAGCATATTCTTTTGCATTATTTTCGACTTTCCTTGTACAAAAGGTAAATGAGAGCGAATAAATACTAATTAATCCTAATGTGATAGCTATAAATAAAATAAAACCTCTGTTTTGCATTTGTAAAATATTTAATTATGAGTAAGTTATAAATATATATTGTATATTATTTTGAGTTTGCAAATATAGCAAAAAATAACATTATTTTTCATGAATATGTTGATTTTTCAATTGTTTTACAAAATCTTTTGCTATTATTTTGTTTAACAGCAAGTTAATCTGCTTATTCATCTCTTTAAATGTATACTCGTTTTTACACGTATATATAAATAATAATAACAATTCTATCGTTTGATCTTGTAAAGATTCATAAAGCAAATGTTTGTTTAATCGGTAAGTTTCTCTTATCAGCCTTTTAATTCGATTGCGTTTAACAGCAAGTTTAAATGTTTTTTTAGGAACAGATATTCCTATTTTAATTTGCAATTTGTCGGCTGGACGAACTAAATAAACACAACGAAAAGGAAAATGATGTATGCTTTTCCCTTTTAAAAAAATATTTTGAAAATCATTTCTTTTACAAAGATGTTCTTTTTTAGAGAACGTGAACAATTTCATTATTTTTGTTTTTTTGAACTATTCGATATCTGCAAGTATTCATCTATTGCAGTAAAGATAGAAGGATGTTCTTTGGTCGGTGCCGTAAGCGTTACTTTTATTCCTGCTTCCTTGGCAGCCTCTAAGACTTGATGACCTAAAGCTCCTATTACCGTTTCGTTTTGCTTATATTTAGGAAAATTGGCTTGCAATGACTGTATCCCAAAAGGACTGAAAAACACTATCATTTCATAAGCATTAATATCTATATGACGAAGGTCTGCCATCTTGATTTGAAAAACTTCCGCTTTTTCATAATCAATCTCTTTTTCATCCAATAATGACAAAAGAGGATTCACGCTTGTATCTACACTACAAGGCAATAAAAATTTTCTGTCTCTATTTCTTTCTATCATTCTCACCAAATCTTCCGCCTTACCATTGCCATAATAAATTTTTCTTTTACGATAAGTAACAAAATTTTTCAAGTAAAAAGCTACCGATTGATTAATACAGAAAAATTTCACTTCTACCGAAAACCCTATATTTAACTCTTTTAATATTCCATAAAGATGATTAATAGCATTTTTACTTGTGAAAACAACGGCAGAATATTCGGATATATCTATTTTGTTTTTTTTAAATTGTTCAATATCAACTCCTTCAATTTGAAAAAATTTATAAAAATCAATATTTACACCGTGTTTCTTGCTCAATTGAGCATAAGGCGTTTTTTCGAGATTACCGGGAGGATTTTGAGAAAAAAGTATATTTTGAACTTTCAATTCTATCTATTTATAAAATTTATATTTGATTGATTACAAGCTATTTGATAAAAATTTCGCGATAAGCAATATAGGCAAAATTTCTATGGTGCAAAAGTACAAAAAAATTTCATACATTTGAAATTTTGGACGAAAAATAAAAAAACCTTTGATAATCTTATGTATAAACAATAAACACAATAATAAAAGAGCTAAGTATAAAATTACGGCATACGGAAAATAATGGTAAATGAAAGCAAGTGGAAAAATAAAAATGCCAATGTAGTAATTAGCAAATAGTATTTGATGTATGTATTTTATTATTAGTATTTTTATATCAAAAAACACGCCTAATAAATGAGTTGTCAATATTTTAATCAAGTACAACAAACTAACTCCCAGTATTAAATAAAGTATTTTTAAGCCTTCATTGGTAACGGGTAAATAATCGCCAAAAAAAGAATACAATATGAGTCCTAAACTCAAAAAACTGTAAATAACAACACAAATAAAAGCTCTTGACTTAAAAAAATCTCCTTCACGAGACAAAGCGGAAGAGTATTTCGCATTGAAAACACTTTTAATAATGGATGAAAATGTTTTCTTAGACTGAAGTTTTAACATTGCGAGAGCAATCAAAAGAAAAATGAAAAATATAAAAAAATAATCTACTTGAAATGATGTGTTTTTTTTCTCTTGAACAGGCGTATGCGATTTATCGTACGACACTATAAAGCTATTTGATAATGAATCGGTTTCTATCGTATCCTCTTTTTCTACAAATGGATATAAAATAGCGTTTTTTAATTCTTTTTCTATATTATCGCCCCACGAAGTTGTATTGATTCTATCAATAGAAGGAATTGATTTAAGTGCTTGAGCAGAAATACTATCAGCATAAAACACCTTGTTTTCTTTGATAGAATCGGGAAAATTCATTATTGCTTCGATTTTTTATTAATTTCATCTCTAAGAATAGAAGCATATTCGTAATTTTCATCTTCAACAGCTTCTTTTAAAAGAGTTTGTAATTCTTGCATTGTTTTCAACGACAAATCATCTTCCTTTTCTGTGTCTTCTTCCTCTCGTTTTGTAACTAATCCTACTTGCTCTAAAATAAAATCTTCGATAAATAAAGGACAATTGTATTTTAATGTTAAAATAGCAGCATCGGATATTCTTGATTCAACATCAACTTCCTGCACATCGTTTGTGCAATTGATACGTGTATAAAAAATACCTTCGACTAAATTATAAATATGTGCGTATCGTACTTTTAGATTAAAACTATTCATTATCGAAAATAGTAAATCATGAGTTTGCGGACGCTTTAATGTAACTTTTTCCAATTCTTTAACTAAACTAAACGCCTCATTTTCCGCTATAATAACAGGAAATGTAATCTGTTCATCTTTGGTTTTCAACACCAAAACACGAGCAGATTTATCCGACCATTCGGCAACATAACCTATTTTTATTTCTACTTTAGCCATTTACATTAATTTTAACAATAAACACCGAAGCGGTATCGTATTAACGATTTTTCTTTCGTTAAATTACATTCATTATTATATAAATTAGAAAATTATATTTTTATATCGGAAATTTTATTTATTTTTGCATAAATTATTTAATAACAAAAAAACACATTTATAATGAAAAAAGGTCTATTCGTTATTTTATTTTTATTTTTCTTATCACCCATATTTTCTCAAGTATTAAAAAATCCGGTATATGATCGTTTTGGGACAGTCAATTATGGCAAGCTGTTAGTTGTAAGTTCTTTCAATGAAATATGGATGTCAAACGTCAGCATTGAAGATATTAATACTATAAAAAAAGAATTAAACGAAGCTAAAAACACCATTGTTGAGCAAAGAAAAGAAATAGAAAGGACAAAAAAAACCATTTCAACTCAAGAGCGATTAATCGATGAGCAAAAAAGAGAAATAGACAACATGAAAAGAACCATTGATAGGTTAACAAGAGATGTTGATGATTTAAAAAGAAAATAATCCGTTTTAAAACAAATTTTAATCATTTGAATAATAATCAATAATAAAAATAATTATGGTAATGAACAAAAAATTAGCGGCAAGAATTGAAGAAATTGCCGTTCGACTGACGAATCAACTTAGTGTTGTAGAAACTGCAGGAGAATTAAATGCTGTGCAAGAAGTGCATAACATTTTTACGGAAATGGACTATTACAAAAAAAATCCGCAAGATTTACAATGGGTACATGTTCCAAATGACAAACTTGGCAGAAAATCTCTCATCGCAAGAATGAAAGGCGGCAAAGGAAACAGTAAAAAAACTATTGTAATGATTGGACATATTGATACTGTAGGTATTTCTGATTATGGAGTTTTAAAAGATTTTGCTCATCGACCTTATGAATTAACCGAAGAGTTTAAAAAAGTAGCATCTACTTTACCACCGGAAGCAAGAAAAGACTTAGAATCAAGCGAATACTTATTCGGACGTGGTCTGTTTGATATGAAAACAGGAGACGCTATCATTATGGCTGTAATGGAAGAAATACAAAAAGATATTGAAAACTTTGAAGGAAACTTAATTTATGCAGCCGTTTGTGATGAAGAAAGTAATTCGTTTGGAATGCTTTCGGTAGTTCCTGAATTAGTAAAAATTAGAGATGCTGAAGGCTTAGATTATCTGGCACTTTTAGATACGGATTATATGACTTCAGAGTATGAAGGTGATGAAAATAAATATGTTTATATCGGAACTGTTGGAAAACTAATGCCTTCATTCTATGTGGTAGGTAAAGAAACTCACGTGGGCGAATCGTTTAAAGGTATAGATGCCAATCAAATTGCTTCAGCCATTACTTGTAGAATTAATTTAAATGCAGATTTTTGCGACGTAGCAGAAGGCGAAGTTTCTCTTCCACCCATTACATTGAAACAAAGAGATTTAAAACCGGAATATTCGGTACAAACTGTTCAGTATGCTAATTTATTCTTTAACTATGCTACTCACACAAGCACACCGGACGAAGTGTTAGAAAAAATGATTAAAGCTGCCGACGAAGCTTTCCAAAGTTCTATTGATAATTTGAATACTCAATACGAAAGATTTTGTAAACTTGCAAATAGACAGTACAAAAAATTACCTTGGAAATCAAGAGTAATATCTTATGAAGAGCTTTATAATACTGTTAAAGCAGAACTTGGCGATAAGCTCGATGCAAAAATTAAAGAACTTTCAGACAAAATGCTGAAAGACGAAAGCATTGACCAAAGAGATTTTGCACTAAAAATTGTTGAACTCACCCATCACTTATGGTCTGATAGAGAGCCGATAGTTATAGTGTATTTCACACCTCCTTATTATCCTCATATTTATGTGGAAGGAAAACGACCAAAAGAAAAAGCTCTTTTAGAAGCAGTTGCAGATGCCGTAAATACAACAAAATCAGATTATAAATTGGTTTACAAAAAATTCTTCCCATATATTTCAGATTTAAGTTATGCAGCAGCTCCAAAAGATCCAAAAATTATTGAAAACTTTAAAAATAATATGCCTGGATTTGGAACAAAATACGACTTGCCTCTTGAAGATATGCAAAAATTAGACCTCCCAGTGCTTGATATTGGCGCTTTTGGTAAAGATGCTCACAGATTTACTGAAAGAATTGAAAAGAAATATTCTTTCGAAGTAGCACCTGTTTTGGTCTATAAAACTATCATGAATTTATTAAAATAACATCATAAGTCTACTCATAGGATAATCCTATGGGTAGTTTATTAATAAAAACTCCATTTACACGTGTAAATGGAGTCAGTAAATACTGTTATTTTTTCAATATCTTCTTTAACACAGTATCTTTGTCTAATTTTTTAGTGCAGAAAAACCAGTCGCAACATTTCATATTGTCGTCTTGTTTTTCCATTCTTTCTTTTGCTACGCCACAGGTTCCGGCTGTAGGAACGATGACATCATCGCCGGGTCTCCAATCTGCCGGTGTAGCAACGCCAAATTCATCAGCTGCTTGCAAAGCGATGACAACACGATATAATTCTTCAAAATTACGCCCTAAGCTCAATGGATAATAAATAATGGTTCTAATGATTCCTTTAGGGTCAATAAAAAATACCGCACGTACGGCTTTTGTGTTGCTTTCGCCCGGCATCATCATACCATACTTGGTAGCGACATCCATGGTAATATCTTCGATTAAAGGGAATGTAACTTCCACATTTTTCATTCCTCTGTATTCGATTTTTTCTTTAATAGTTCTTAACCATGCAATATGACTATACAAACCGTCAACAGAAAGTCCGACTAATTTGCAATTAGCTTCGTTGAATTGTTTTTCCATAGATGCAAAAGTTATAAACTCAGAGGTACAAACAGGGGTGAAATCAGCAGGGTGGCTGAATAAAATCACCCAAGAGCCTTTGTAATCAGCAGGGAAATTAATTTCTCCTTGTGTTGTGATAGCCTTAAATTCAGGGGCTTTTTCTCCAATGCGAGGCATTGTAACTACTTGTTCTTCCATGATAAATTGATTTTTATTATTTATTATTTTATTTATTTTTTCCTTATAAAACCGTCTTTTTTTCATGTGTTTTATTGTTTTAATATTGAATGTTTTTTATTATTTAAACAGCAATAAACGTATTTTGTTTAAAAATTTTTCTACTTCCTGAATACAAAAAATCACTTTTTATGCCTCAAAAAAAATAGCAATACGACACACCGAGTAGGAATCTTTGAAAATAGTGAAGAATAATGGATTGAGGGTTACTCCAAGAGTTGACAGTCTGCATTGACCATCATAAATTAAAGGAAAACTTTTAAGGCGTCTCAGTGTTGAAGACAGAAATATGTGTTAGATAGATTGCTTTTATTGTAGCAAGGTATTGATATTGAAAAAATTTAGTGGAATCGAAAGTAAAAATAGGATATTTTAAACGGCAATCCTGTAGCGTTGTGTCTTCCAAAAAGGGAAAATAAGAAATCATATGATACTCTATATGTCTGTTGTTTAATTTGTTAATGTCAGTTTCGTTAACAGCTTGATAATTGAGTTTTTTATAAAATTTAACTTTCGACATTCCCGGTGCCGATATTTCAAAATGCACACATTCATCGTTGCTGTAAAGAGTAAATTCTCCTTTTTCATTAGTAAAAGTATTCATTCCTATCGACCAATCCTCATTCCACCCTCTAATGACAGCTCCTTCGACAGGAAGTTGTGTTGTTTTGCTTAGAACAATTCCTTTAACACAAAAATTACCGTACCCGAGCATATTATAATAATTAATGGCTTTTTGAGGAGCGTTTTTTCTGTAAGATTTCAATTGATTAATTTCATAAGCAGCGGGTTTGAGCGTCCCTTTGATAGTATAGTCGCCATCTTTGGTAAAAGTAATTCCTTTATGATTAAGCAATCCTGAATATTGTGCTTCAAAATGAGTGTTTATTGATTCTTGAAAGTCCCACCATCCAAATCCACAGCCTCCGCAATCAACAGTATATCGAAAAGCATCAATCATAAATTGACGTTGATGTTCATAAGAAACGGAGTCGTTATCTGCAGGCAATGCCGTTTCGCCTATCATCCAAGGTTTATTCATGTATTGACTGTACCAATAAATTTCGTTAGGAACACGTAGTGGATGATACGTATGTATTTGAATAAAATCAACATCAAGGAGATAAGGGTCCCACTCGAAAACTTCGATAGGTTCCGAAAAGCCGATTGTCAGCAATTGATTGGGTGCATGTTTGCTCATAAGCTGCTTCCAACGTCTTACTATTTTCATTGCTTCGGTTTTTGCACGTCTTGGTTTTGCATCGAAATACAAAGGTTCGTTCATAAAATCATAAGCAAAAATAGTCGGATTGTTTCGAAACTCTCTCAGTACTTTTACTGTAAATTTTTCTAAAGCTTCATTATCAATGGGAGGTTTTATTAAAAGCATAACTCTCAGTCCTTTTTCAGTAGCTATATGGATACAAGCCTTTAAACTTCTAATGATTTGTTTTGCTTCTTTTTCGATAAAATACTCTTTGTTATCTGTAGGAAAAAAACACTTCCCTTCATCGTTACAGCTTATCCTATCGAAGCATAAACGCACGGTATTAAATCCTAATTCTTTTATCAATTGAAAATGTCCTTCTATTTGATGATAAATTGCTTCTTTAGTGTGATATTCATAGATATTAGGGTTTTCGTATGCCTTGTAAGGCGAAAGGACAAATTCACCGTTAATATCTCTAAAATCAACAACATAATTTAGCATGACAATAAAAATACTGTCTTCATTTAATTTGAAAGTATTATCCTCTATATAAATAAAGTCTGCTTTTTTCATAGCCGAAGTCGTTGGGGCTGTTCCTTTCCGTTCACAAGCTATCAAGCAGAATACGATTATCAATATATAAATGTGAGTATATCTTTTTATCAAATATGTTGGCATTTATTTTCTTAACATTTATGCTAATACAATGACAAAGGATAAATTCCTTCTTTTAAGAAACGCTGAAAAGTATCAATAACTTTTTTACGATCTTCGTAATACGTTACTCCAAACCAATCCGATTTGGTTTTTAACACTTTAACGTCTATTTTATCCGTTTTTATTAATGCGTCAATAGCAAAAGGGATATAAAACTCTGCTTGAAGATTGTCGTTATTTTCTTTCAAAAAAGCAATAAATAATTCTTCTAAATACTGAAACAAAGAAGGATGAAAACCCCAGAAGTTCATAGAAACCGGCGTATCGGCTTCAAGGATTTCGTATGTGCCGTCAGGATTACTATTTACAATTCGATTATCTATTTTTTGAATCTTTGTAAATTCTTTGATTTGAACTAAAAAATGCTCATCATTTTCGGTGCAAACACCACGCGACACAGTGCCGTTCTCTGAAAGAGTACGAGATAAAGAATAAGCAATCATACTATATGAGCGACTATTTTTTGTTAAAGAAAGTGAAGTCAGATAGTCGGACATTATCTGAAAAGCATGACTTCCATAAAAATCATCGCCATTAATAACGGCAAAAAAGGTATCAATTTTATCTTTTGCCATCAAAATAGCATGCCCCGTTCCCCAAGGCTTTGTCCGCTCGCTTGGACATTGAAAACCCTGAGGCAAACTGTCTACTTCTTGTAAAACATAATCTACTTCAATAAATTGCTTGTATTTATTCAATACCAATTGCAGAAAATCTTCTTCTATGGATTTACGGATAACAAAAACAATTTTTCCAAATCCTGCTTTTATAGCATCATAGATTGAATAATCGATAATTGTTTCACCATTAGGACCTAAAGGATCTATTTGTTTTAATCCGCCATAACGACTACCCATGCCTGCCGCCAGAATTAATAATGTAGGTTGTTGCATTTCTTTTGTGCTATTATTTATTTTATGATATACAAATGCAAAAGTAATAAAAAAAGCAGCTGAATAAACCGAAAATTTTCATTCCTGACTAATCATATCCGAATAGTTTGGCAATGAATCAATAAGCTCATATTTTGTTGCCGTTTTCTTCAATACTATTTGTTGTTTGCCATTCAATAAGACAAGATATTTTGAATTTAATTTACTATTATACATTGCAATCTGATAAAGCGAACTCTCATCTAAGCGTACTGTTTCGGCTTTGCATTCAACTATTAACAACGTAGACCCATCACGAGGATTAGCCACAACAATATCGTAACGCTTATGCATAGAGTTATATATAACTTGTTTTTCGACAGAAATAGCAATAATAGGCACCTCTATTTCTTCTATTAAATACTTTAAATAAGCCTGACGTACCATTTCTTCTTGTGTTAATGCCACAAAAACACGACGTACAACATCATAAATCTCTTTTTTCCCATTAACATTACGTATACGAAATGAACTTTTAGCTTCCATATAATTATTATAAAATTCACAATCGCACCCTAATTGGATACATTTAATAAATCAATTGTTATTTTTATTTTATTCATTTTATTACTTTGAAAAAAACATTCCATTTTGTAATATGGATTATAATAGGATTCATTACCAGTATAAAGATATTTTATGTAATTATCTTCGATAGAATAAAAATCCGTTCCTTTAATTTGCAATACTTCATTAAATGAAAGCCCCAAACGTAAACCACTATTAGAGATGAAATTATCAGCATTTACTACTTTTTTATTTTCAATAGAAGAATTTAATCCTATCTCAAAATAGATGATATTCGCATTTTCAGCATCTCTATAAATGTTCAGATACTGTTTATTGTTTTTTGTTACATAGAAAGTAAAAGTATTGGTATTCCCTTTTATATAATCTGTTATAATTATACCCTCATTTATTACAGTATCCGGAATAAAAATCAGACGACGCTCTTTCTCAGAAGGAACCGGATACGTTTTTTTTTCTAAAATACGACCTAATGTATCATAATAATAAGCATTATCTATTATTTCTCCCTTATATTCCCTAAATTTATGTATTAATCTACAATCATATAAACGGAATTCTCCATCAGCTTCCCCATTTTTTAACTCTGTAATACTTTGTAAACACCCATCTTTGTCATAAGAAATTGCATAGCCCTCTCGTTTATTGTTTTTATAATTTATGATACTACAAATATTAGTTTTATTCGAATCATAATAAAAATAATATTTTCCATCCGGCAAACTTCTTTTCGGATAGCATGTCAAACCAAAAAAATATTTTTCCACACAATTCATACAGGCTGTATCCCCATAAATAATATGATATGTCTTTTGTCCAAAAATATTTACAATTGCTATCACCAACAAAATACCTACTAAAAACTTTTTCATGTTTTAATTATTTTTTGCAAAGGTAGTCTTTTTTATTATAGAATTATTTTTATTTCGCTTTTTTTTGCGAGGATTTTCAGAGTAACAAGAATACACAAAATGCCGCATTAGTACTCTAATTGAATTTCAAAAAAAATTGTTAATATAATTTTTTTTTGAAGTTTAGCTAATACAATAATTTTATATATATTTGTAGTAATATTTTTAAGTTGTAGAATAATTAAAATCAAGGATATGTATGTACATTTTATAGCAATAGGCGGCAGTGCAATGCACAATTTAGCCATATCTCTTTTATTAAAAGGATATAAAATTACAGGTTCTGACGATGAAATATTTGACCCGGCAGCTGCAAGATTAAAAAAGTACGGTATTTTTCCTAAAAAAATAGGATGGGATGCAAACAATATTACCTCTGATATTGATGCCGTTATTTTAGGAATGCACGCACGCATTGACAATCCGGAACTATTAAAAGCAAAGGAATTAGGACTGAAAATATACTCTTATCCCGACTTTATTTACGAACAATCGAAAAATAAAAAACGAATCGTCATAGGCGGAAGTCATGGAAAAACAACCATTACTTCAATGATTTTACACGTGCTTGACACTTGCGGCATTCCTTGCGATTATATGATTGGTGCCCAATTAGAAGGTTTTGAAGTAATGACAAAATTATCGGACGACTCTCCTATCATTATTATCGAAGGTGATGAATACTTGACTTCTCCCATTGACCGCCGTCCGAAATTTCATGTATATCAACCTAATATAGGTGTAATAAGCGGAATTGCCTGGGACCATATTAATGTTTTTCCTACTTTCGAAAATTATGTAGAACAATTTCAAATTTTTGCCGATTTAATTCCCGACGAAGGCTGTTTGATTTATTGCAAGGAAGACGAACATTGTGTACGAGTGGCTGCTAACACCAAAACTAAAAATAAAATCGGCTACTCTATTCCGAATTACAGCGTAGATGAGCAAGGCAATTATTCACTTCACAGCGACCATAAAGATTATAAATTGCAAATTTTCGGACGACATAATTTATTGAATCTGAATGCTGCTTTTCATGTTTGTAGTTGCATGGGCGTAAACAAAGCTGATTTTTATTCGGCTATGCAATCATTTAAAGGCGTCAACAAACGATTAGAAAAAGTATACGAAGACAAAGAAAAAGCTCTTTACAAAGATTTTGCACATGCTCCTTCTAAATTAAAAGCTACCATCAGTGCTTTAAAAGAAAAATATCCTAATCGTTACTTAGTGGCTTGCGTAGAATTACACACTTTCAGTAGTTTAACAAGCGATTTTTTAAAACAATATGCTCACACGATGAATGCCGCCGAAGAAGCCATCGTTTATTTTAACCCTCATGCCATTGCTTTAAAAAAACTGCCGCCTATCACTGAACAACAAGTGTTGAACGCCTTCGCTAATCCTAAACTGCATGTATATTCCGATTCGGAAAAATTAAAGCAACATTTAACTTCTATTAAATGGAAAAACAAGAACTTACTAATGATGAGTTCAGGCAATTTTGATGGAATGTCGTTTGAAAGTCTATTTCAATCAGTATAAAAAATGGAAGAAAAAACAAAGAACAGCAATACGATAAAGAAAAAAACTTCTAAAAAAAAGAAGATAATTAAAAGAATTATCTGGGGTTTTACCATTTTTATTGCTTTACTTTTCTTAAGTGCCGGCATTATAGCCTATGTCTTTGAAGACAAAATAGCCGATATCGTATTAAAAGAACTATACAAATCAATGAAAACGGAAATAAAACACAAAAACGTTTCATTCAGTTTGATACGAAAATTTCCTATGGCATCTTTAAAAATAGACGAACTTCAAGTACAAGGATTTAATGAGAAAAGAGACATGCTGTCCGCTTCTTCTGTTTATTTACATTTTAATTTTTTAGACCTGATAAGAACCGACTATAAAGTAAAACGCATTGAAATCAAAAAAGCGGAATTGCGATTAAAAGTATTTAAAGACGGAATAGCCAACTGGGATTTTTTCTCTATCGAAGACAGTTCGGATAAAGATTTTGTCGTAAACTTAAACTCTATTGTATTAAAAAACGTCAATGTCAGTTATGAAAGTTTAGAAGACGATATCGAGCTTGGTGTCAGTGTCTCTACCTTGACAGCAAAAGGCGATTTTGCCAAAAAAACATTCGACATGCAAATAACGACCGATTTAACAGTAGATTCCTTAAAAGTAGCTAGCGATTTCGCTGTATACGATAAAAATTTGATTATCAATACCGATATGCTGATTGACAACGAGAACTATCATTATCAATTTAAGCATTTAAAAGCGCAATTAAATCGATTAAATTTTAATGTTGATATAGATTTACAAAAGAAAATACAAGATTGGCATTACTCTATCAATTTGAACGGCAAAGAATTAAACATAAAAGACATCTTAAAACATACGCCCGACTATGTGAATGAAGCAATAAAAGGATACGAGTTAGGCGGTTTACTGCAAATTAATTTAACAATAAAAGGACAAACAGGAAAAAAGGAAAAAATAGATATTCGCTCAAAATATTCAATCAAAAAAGGAACTATTCATAACATAGCGAACAATATAGGACTTATTAATGTCCGCTTACAAGGAAATTTTCACACGACAGGATTTCAGCTTTTACAAACTACGACCTTGCAAGTTTCCGACTTAAAAGCAATTTTAAACAAAAAAAACATTTCAGCGAATCTATATATTAAAAACTTACAAAGACCTTTTGTCCGTCTCCATCTAGAATCGGATGTCAATTTAGAAGATTGGCAAGATTTTATGCCAAAAAGCTATGTTTACGAAGCGAAAGGAAATGCCGAAATAAATATCAATTTTGAAAACCAATTAAAGAGTTTTTCAACGATTAGTACCGCCGATTTCGAAAAAGCTACTATGAGCGGAACTCTCATTCTATCGGATGTGTATCTTCAATTGGTACAAGGTGAAACTGCCATAGAAGAAATAAACGGAAAGGTAGAATTGAACAATCAAGTGTTGTATTTAGACGATGTTAATGGTAAAATTAATAAAAACAATTTTATCATCAACGGTAAAATTAATCATTTTTTCGATTATATCTTTGACAATCAAAAACCTATGCATATTATTGCTGACGTATCCTCTCCTTATCTAAACATGAATACTTTTTTAGCTCGCAAGGAAACAACAAGTTCTAAAAAGTCGGACAGTGAATTTGAACTCGTTTTTCCCGCTAATATTAATTTCAATATAAAACTTTCTGTTAATCAATTTGTCTTCGATAAATTTGAAGCAGTCAATGTCAGCGGCAATGCAAGTTTAAAAGACAATACATTTACAGTAAACAATCTGAATTTAAAATCTTTTGGCGGCAATATGATAGCCTCAGGATATGCAGAAAAACAATCAAATAAAACATTTTTAGTTTATTGTAGTGCTAAACTGAACAATGTAGATGTACGGAAAATGTTTTATTCTTTTAATAATTTCGGACAATCGGATAACGGCTTAACCGATAAAAACATTAGAGGTACGGCAAGTACGACTATTTTATTCAAAGCCTATATCAAAGACAATTTAGATATACTTCTCGAAAGCGTTGATGCTCTTTCCAATATAACCATTACGGATGGTCAATTGCTTAATTTTAAACCCCTAGCATCATTATCTAAATTTGTCGATTTGGAAGATTTATATAATATTCGTTTTGCAACACTTAGCAATCGTATTCAAATCAAAAACCAAGTAATAACAATTCCGGAAATGGACATTAAAAACAACGCTCTTAACCTAACTGTTTCCGGTTATCAATGGTTTAACGGAGATTTGGATTATTATATTAAAATTAAAATGAATGAACTTTTAAGTAAAAAATTCCAAACAAAAAGAAAAAATAAAAAAGAAGAAGATTTTGGAGAAATTATCGACGATAATACAGGCAACACCTATGTGCATCTTACTGCCACAGGAAATTTAGACAATCCACGTTTTAAATGGTCGCGAAAAGAAGCAAAAAAAGAAGTTAAAGAACAAATTAAGAGCCAAAAAGAAGACTTAAAGACTATCTTTCAATCGGAATCAAGAAAAATAAAAGAAACAAAACAAGAAGATAAAAAACTAAACGACGACACAAAGAAAACACTCGATATTGAAGTTGATGAAAATTGGTAAAACATAAAACAATGATAGGAGAAAAAGTATTTTTAAGAGCAGTCGAAATGGAAGACATTGATACATTGTATCAGTTTGAAAACGATGTAGATATTTGGCATTTAAGCGATACTATTATGCCGTTTTCACGTTTTACGATAGAACAGTATGTTATCAATTCCATGACACAAGACATATACAGTCTGAAGCAGTTACGTTTAATCATTTGCGAAACTACGACTAAAAATCCGGTCGGATTGATTGATTTATACGATTTCAATCCCACACATCGACGTGCAGGAGTCGGAATAATAATTGCAACTCCTTATCGCCGAAAATCTTATGCCAGCGAAGCTTTGCAATTACTGCAAAACTATGCTTTCTCAACCCTACAATTGCATCAATTATACTGTTCTATATCGGAAGATAATAAGGCAAGTATCAACTTATTCCTGCAATCGGGATTTATTAAAACAGCAACTCGAAAATCATGGAACAATAAAAACGGAAAATGGTTAGATGAATATTTTTTACAACTCATAGCAAATAAAGACCGTTAAAAGAAAAATGAAAAAAAAGATAATTATAATTATTATCCTTAGTATTTTTGCATTCATCCTGATAGCCGGAAGTACTTTAAGTTATATTGTTTATCAAAAAATATTCAAAACAGCTATCTCTCAGCAAGCTCCCGATTATCTATACATTCCTACCGGAACAACCTATGAAGAAATGTTAAAAATCATTGAAAATGAAAACATATTAAATGATTTTCAATTATTTAAAAAAGTTGCCAAGTATAAAAATTTAGACAAAAACGTCCATGCAGGAAGATATAAAATTGAAAAAGATTTAAGCATCAACTCTTTAATAAATAAACTAAAAACCGGAAGACAAGAAGCTGTAAAGCTAATTTTCAACAATATAAAAACAAAAGAACAATTATCGCAACGCATTTCCGAACAATTGGAATTGAATGAAAATCAATTACTTAAACTATTAAACGACAGCGTATTTTTATTACAATATGAAATGAATCCCACTACAATACTATGTATGTTCATTCCCAACACTTATGAATTTTGGTGGAATACGTCTGCGACAGCTTTTATTGAACGCATGTACAAAGAATACAAAAAATTTTGGAACCAAAATCGTCGCAATCGATTAGACACTATAGGATTAACTGACATAGAAGCCATCATTTTAGCATCTATTGTACAAGAAGAAAATCACCGCAAAGATGAGCAAGCACGTATAGCCGGACTTTATATGAATCGCTTAAAAAAAGGCATGCTCTTACAAGCCGACCCGACAGTGAAGTATGCTTTGGGTGATTTAAATGTTAAACGAATATTATTTAGAGACTTAGAAATAAATTCTCCCTATAACACGTACAAATATCTCGGACTTCCACCCGGTCCTATTCGCATTCCCGAACCATCGGCAATAGAAGCCGTACTTTATTATGAAAAACATAATTATTTATACATGTGTGCGAAAGAAGATTTTTCAGGATATCACAATTTTGCTGTTTCAGCACGTCAGCATGCTATTAATGCAAGCAAATACCATCAAGCTTTGAATAGAAAAAAAATAGCACGTTGAAATCAACGCAATAATACAAAAGTTCCTCTTACAACTTTTGTGTGATTGTCATTGAGTTTATATTGTATATAATAAGTATAAACCCCTTGAGGTACCTCTTTGCCCTTATAGCGACCATCCCAGCCTTGATGAATATCGGTAGTAGAAAATATCTTGCTCCCCCAACGATTGTAAATTTGAGATAAATTAGCTTTCGCATCAAATTAAACGTAAAATAAAATTATTGTTATAATTATAACTCTAATATACTATAAGACAGAAAAGATAAAATAAAAAACATTTAAATAAAGTCATCTAATTTATTTATTTTTTCATAATTTTGGAGAAATGTAGAGTGGTTGAGCAGGGTATCTCGAAAACCGTTGTACTTGTAAAAGCATCTAGGGTTCGAATCCCCGCCGCTCAGCATATACCTATTTTTCCTGGTAAAATTCTATCAATTTAAAATATCAACGTCTTTTTTAATAAAAAAAGAGTGTATGTAAGTTTACACACACTCTTAAATTTTAATTTATTATATACTTACAATTACTTTTGTATGGTCATTTTCTTAACTATGCGTTGTCCTTTATACTCCATACTATAGTAGTAAATACCTGCAGCTAAATTATCTGCATTAAAGTCTAAATATTGAACTCCTTGTACAGCATCAATACTCTCTTGATAAAGTACTTGACCGTTAATGCTCATTACTTTGAAGTGAACTTTACCTTCTTCGGGTAACGTATAAGGTATTGACACATTAGCAGCTGCCGGATTAGGAATATTCTGTCCTAACGACCATGAAAGTGCTGTCATAGTAGGTACGGACACTGTTTCTTCAGCACATAATTCAATTGACTTGCTATTGTTTCCTTGATTTACATCTTTTTCAAGTTCGATCGAGAAAGTAACAGTATAAGTATCTTTAAAATTAGGAACTACATAATATTTAGAGCAATTAAAAGTAATACTTGTTTGAGCAGGCACGTCATCCAATGTTTCAACAAATGATTGAGCTTGAAATCCTGCACTATCAACTAATACATACAATTTGGCTCCCTGTGCATAAGCTGTCCCTGAATTAAATACTTCTATTGACGGATATACTTTTGTATAACCTGACAAGCAACTGTCAGCTAAAGGATAAAGTATTTGAACGATAGATAAATCTATTGGTCCTTCTATATTAACATTATAGTATTTTGAACTGGAATTATTATTATTATTTCCATCACAATCCAAATCTATTGAGATTTTCATCTGATAGTAAGGCTGTTGTTGGCTAGCATAAGGAACAGTATATGGATTTTCAAATGTATAAATTATGCTATCACCAGGATTTAATAATGTATCAATATTTTCGGTAAGAACTTGAACATTATTAATAGTTATAACAAGTGGAATATTATTGATTGGCATATTGCCTTTATTAGTAATATGCACCGTCGGATAAACCAAATCACCTTCATCTTTTGAAGCAATAGGATTTACTGTTATCAACTCGGCATCTACTTGCACAATGCGTGTTTGACGGGCAGTATCATTGAATGTATTATCATCGGCTGAGGATAAATATGCCAAAATATCATATGTTCCATTTGTGCTGAAATCAAAAGTATTCGTAATGTTATAATACACTACGGTATCTCCTTCTATAGAGCCTGATGTCAATGGAATGGTAAAGAGCGTATCAACAACACCACTGACTTCGACAGTTATTTGCGACGAATCTCTTTCAAAATCAAACACTTGAGTTGTTAAATTGGTTATTTTAACATTTATTGCTTTATTATCCAATTCACAAGCTACAAATTCGGATTGCTCAGTTACGTCTAATTCGAGTGAAATATCTTGTTTGGAAATAATAGCTATACTATCAATATTTTGATTTCCACCACCATAACTTCCTGCTTCAAAAGCAAGTATCACACAAGAATATGCCGTGTAGGGCGATAAATCTATTTCATAACGTACAAAAGTAGGTGTAGCATAAGCAGCATTATAACGTTGTAAGTTCAGTAATGTAGAGTAAGTAGTTCCTCCATCAATAGAAATTTTTACTTCGGTATAATCTCTACTCATTGGATTTCCATTATCGTGTGCATACCAGAATTTCATTTGTGGCGACGCACTACCTTTTAAATTAAATGGCTGTAATGTTACTCTTGCCATAGAACCTCGCCCACTTTCAGACAAGAACTGTAATCTTCCACTACCATGAGAAGGAGATATAATAGGATTAACACCATCTCCCGACTCTACCGTCCAATGGGAAGACCCTGCAAGCTGTTTAAATACCAAACCACTAGGCATAGTATCAAAATTGATATTATAAGGAATACTGATTTTGTCAATAATGTAAACACTTTGAACAGTGTCATCTCCCGAAAATGCATCAATTGGTAACTCCAACCATGCGGTAATGTTATAGGAACCATTTAAAGAAACCGGCAATAAATCCGTAATTTTAACAGTGTCTTTTCTTGTTGCTTTCAACACACCCACCGAAATAGTCGTATCTGCTTGAAAATTAACAGCCCCCTGAACATCTACATGTAAAATCATAGGTGTAACCGCAAAATTTATAGGTAAATTACCACTATTTGCAACAGCAACTTTAATACTTGCAAAATCTTGATAACAAGAAACTTCATCTGTATTTATAGGTTCAATAATAGAAGTAACTGCCATATTATTGCCGTCATACACATAAACTGAGTAAGCCCCCATAGTAGTAACAAGAGTTCTACTTTCCCCATTGATATTAGTTAATACATTCGAAAAACGTTGACATAAGAAATCACTATAATCATCTAATTCTAAACTCTTAGACAGATTTATATATGATGGCAATTCACTAACCGAGTTAACATCTTGTCCTGTCGCAGATTGCAATTGAGCTAAAGTTGTACGAGCACCACCTACATACCCTACGTTAGTAGTGCTATAATAATTGTTATAATCAAGTGTAGTATAAGTAGGATTAGCATAGGTAGTTGAAGAAATATACAAAGGATAACACGTGGAAGCATTTGCTACATGAACGTTATTGTTTTTAGCTACAATCGGATAAGTTGTTGATGATGTATATAAATACAAGCCATAGGCTGTTGAGGATGCCGATGAATAAATAGAATTGTTAATTACATTGGCAGGTGAATACATATAAACATAAATCCCACCGTAACTATAGTTACCTGCTTCTGAGATAATTTCATTATTTGCAATCAGCATTGGACCGAAAGGATTGTTAGTGTGGTTATTATAATAATAAATATACATAGGATACGCATAATTCACAGCAGTATTTCTAACATAAACTTTATTACCAACAGCTTCTCTGACATTATTATAATAATAGAATCTTATCCCATAAAAATAGTTGTTTGCATTTGCAGAACGACATATTACTTTATTGTATGATACACTATTAAAATTCGTATAGGAATAATGCAAGTTTATGCCGTAATAATGAGCATCTGTACAGACATTACTATCAATACAACAACCGCTTCCCATATTGCTCGAACTTCCGCCTCCATAATACCAGTAAATATTATAATAGCCACCTTTGATATTGTTTTTAATAATTCTAATATCGTTTAGTACCCCCGTCGAAGAGCCGGAAGATCCACCTCTATAAATACCCGCATAGGTCTGTGTAGTTTGAGGATCTGCAGTTATATTACATTCATACAATAGTATATTATTACATCCACCTATAAATTCTACCGCATGCCTTCCTAATGTAGCATCAAAAGAAACATTTTTAAATATGAGATGACTTACATTATGCAATGTCAATGCTACCTTTTCAATAGCAGCAAAAGTTACACCTCCCGCATTACCTGACAAAGAAGTAAAGGTTACCATATTTGCCATACTAGCACCCGGAATATTTTTAAATTTTAGTTCTCCGTAACTTCCTGCCATAAATCTAAACTCAGTAGGTCCATTAACACCACAACTCAGCAAAGCACCCATTGCTTGTATTTCGTCCGGAAAATCTCCTCCCGTTCCTATCGTGTAAATCCCATTCAACATTGAATCACAAGCATATACACTTAACCTTAAGGTATCATTAGAAGGATATCCATCAGCATGTCCGTTTGGCAAGGCTGTATACACTAAAAGTGTATTAACGCCACTAAGTGGAATAAAAGTAGCAAGATCAACGACTTCGCTCTTAGCCCCATGTGGAATATTGCAATTGTAATCTACAGAATCAATAGGACTATTATTAATAGACCAATAAAAACGAACCGAATCCAATGTTTGTTCTCCCAGATTCATTATTTTAACACCTAATGACGCTAAATCTCCTACAGCAACACCATTTATAGGAGAAGTTATCTCAAGCATTTTAACATCAGCTTGCATGGGAGTAAAATCGTGATAGCAACCCATATTGGTAAACAAATACCTCGATTTATTTACAATATCTTTAGGCACATCGGGTAAGACCGGACAGTGCAACGAAAATCCATCTGTACGTAAATTATCATAATTGGGAGAAGTAAAAACAGGCATTTCGCTAACTGAATTTGCATCTTTACCCGAGAAAAACTGCCATGCCGGCAAATCATAAACAGCATTTCCCGCATAAGCTATATTCGTCCCTTGCGTATAATAATTATTGTAATCCATTGTAAAGTTATTTAAATATGACTGTACGGAAGTATAAAAAGCATAGGTAGTCGTAGAAGATGTAGTTCCTGATAGATTCACGAAGTTATTATTCTTTATGTTGACAGAAGTTGCCGTATTGAGCAAATACAAACAGCCCCTTGCTTCCATTGTTCCTCGCATTAAGATAGAATTATGATAGAAATCAGTGTATTGTTGACCACTTCCAAAATATATGCCTCTACTATCATTCGTTACAGTTAAAATTATTTCATTATTAGTTATTGATAAGCGTTTTGCCGATGAAACTGCGCCAAACGAAGTACCTGAATACACACCTCCGGCTGCCGAATGCGCTTTGATTTTATTATAACTTATGCTTTTACAATTACCATAAGACAAATTCATTCCATAATAATTGCTTGTACTCGAACTATGTTGTGTAAGAATGTTACTATCGATAGTTACAAAATTAGTATAATACCCATATATTCCATATGCATAGGTATTCATGTAATTATTGTCAACGACAATATCATTATTTCTATCTGAAGAGGATAATCCGTAAAAATAAACGCCATAATGTCCGCCTCCTATTCTATTATTTAGAATACGAATATTTGATATACAACTTGTTCCATTAAAACTAACTCCTCTATAGTTTGAATTGGAAGCATTCGGAAGTGAAATAACACAATTGCTAATTTCAATATTTTGACATCCTTCTTGCAATAACATTCCCATGTTACCAGCAAGAGTAACTTTATGTAAAATAAGATGTGCAGCATTTTGTAAAGTAATAACAGTACTTGTAGATGAAAAGACAACATCTGTCGAATCACCGGTAGCTGATGCTAAAGTAACCGTATTAGTAGGACTTGTACCATAAAAAGTTTCAGTAATATTAATAGAAGCATAATTGCCGGGGTCTAATAATAAAGTAACCGGTCCGGTAACACCGCAGCTATGCAATATAGTAGCAACATCATTTAATGTAGAAAAGTCTTTCCCGGCACCTACCGTATAAACACCATTAAGGAATTGTGAACAACCTACTACTGTAAAATTAATTGTATCGTTAAGTACATTCAAATCACTTGAGCTATTCGGATTAAACGTCCATGCTTTCAAGTGATAAGTTGTTCCATGTACCGCAGTGAAACTACCTACCGTAATAACCGTATCTTGATGTTTCGCTAAAGACAAACCTGTAAGATTAACAACTGGTTGCGTTACACCATTTACTGAACACTGAAGACTTACGCTTGTTAGTGTGTTTGATCCAAAGTTCGTTAATCTTACTTTAATAGGGATACTACCTACCGACACTTTTTCTTGGATATCAACAAACTGACTTAAACCTGCATCCAATGAGTATACATATGTATAACATCCCATACGAGTAATTCCCAGACGTAAATTTCCTACTATGTCTTTTGGAACTTCCGCTAATACAGGACATGAAATCCAATTAGTAGGGATTAAATCAGTTGGCGTAGCTGCATAGCCGGGATTAGTATTTATAGAATTGGCATCTTGTCCGGTAGCCGTTCGTAAAGCTGCGATGGTTGTTCTTG
>ERZ795058.505-NODE-505-length-60551-cov-7.136835_pt1 | contig 60551 bp, 51 predicted proteins | sample MGYA00375142_ERZ795058 | MGnify/ENA primary metagenome ERZ795058 (study PRJEB30187, sample SAMN05720210) | activated sludge metagenome | isolation source: anaerobic digester from wastewater treatment plant | place: Japan | collected 2015-04-20 ... | reverse complement strand
AAAGCGGACATATCATGTGCTACAAAATAGGACTTTTCTATTTGCTACTAACAATAAAACAATGCAATAATCCACCCTCTCGCAGTAAGCCACGGAAAATGAAAACTCGTCTCTCAGTGGCATGACAAAAAAAAGGCAAACCACACAATGCAGTTTGCCTTTTTTTTTGTCCGGGAAAGATTATTGAGCCGGGGCTTCTTCTTTCTTCTTGCGGGGCTTTTTCTGCGCATCCCCTTCAGCCGGTTTCTTCTTGGGCTCTTTTTCGGCCGCCGCCGGTTTCTTTTTTGTTTTGGCTTCTTTTTCCTGCGCTTCCTGTTCTACTTTGGGTGCAAGTTTTTCAGCCAGTTTTTTCTCCTTGGCCTGCTTCATTGCCAGGACCTTTTCAGCATTTTTATCAATCGCGGCAATACGAAGATTTGTTTCCTGGATCTGAGCCTGCAGTTTCTTCACCAGAGGATCACTCTTTGCTTTCTCTTTCGCGACGCCGAGATCTGCCAGTTTCGAAAGCCTCAGCTCCAGTTTCTTCTCCAATACCCGCCGTTGCTCGAGACGCGCTTCTTTGCTCTTTGATGACATTTTACCCTCCCCTGAAATATAAAAAATAATTGAATGCGATGGGAAAATAGCAGTATTTTTAACGGAAAGCCATAAAAATCTTCTGAAACAGCGTTATGCCTTGTCTATAATTGTCCTGATTTTTTCGGCGAGTTCTTCCATCCGGTAGGGTTTGGACATAAATGCCCGGCATCCCTGTTCCATGACCGCCGCAACCTGCCTGCTCATAATGTAACCACTGGCCAGAATGACTTTTACTTTCGGGTTGATTGCCTTTAAAGCCTGAAAAACATCGGCGCCGCTGAGCCCGGGCATAACCATATCCAGAATAACCAGGGCGATTTCATCTTTCCTGCTGTTATAAATATCAATTGCCTGCTGACCATCTCGCGCAACAATTGCCCGGTAACCAAGTATTTCCAGCATATCCCGCGCGACATCAATAATGACCTGTTCATCATCAACCAGAAGGATTGTTTCATTTCCCGTGGAAAGACCATCGTCCGGACATTCCATATGCTCCGCCGCCATATCTGCACCTCCATTGCAAGCCGTTTTGAGTCCGCATTAAAACAAGAAATGAAACAACTGATATTTATAGTATTTTTTTATACCGATTTTCCTTACATGTCAATCACTTAGTTTACCGGCACGGCTTTTTTGAAAACAGCTTCTCATCACCTCCTTTTCAATCTTTGATTCGTTTTATCTTCGCCTTAACAGGGCGATGGCCTCAATATGCTCCGTTTGCGAAAACATATCAATGGGCCGAAGGCTTTCCAGGCAGTAGCCATGATCATGGAGTTTTTTTACATCCCTGGCCTGCGTGGCCGGATCACAGGAAATGTAAACGATCTCCTGCAATTTTGATTTGGAAACAGCGGCGATGGTTTTGCCGCTCAAACCGGTGCGTGGAGGGTCAAAGATGATCAAATCCATGTTTTCGTTCGCACGTTCCATGTCAAAGAGAACATTCTCCACATCTCCACAGATGAAGTCGGTGTTTCCTGTTTGCTGCCTTTTCGCATTTTCACGTGCGTAGCGGACAGATTTTTCATTGATCTCCACACCGATCACGCGAAGGGCATAAGGCGCCAGAAAAATCGAAAAAAGACCTGAACCACAACAGGCATCGATCACGGTATTTCTTTTTTCTTCGCCGATCAAACAGCAGACCTCTTCCACCATCCGGCCTGTCAGATGCAGGTTGGCCTGAAAAAAACCAGTGAACGGAACAAGAAAATCCCGGCCTTTTACCGTTCTGACAATGGCGTCTTGAGAGGGATTTTGAGAACCTGACCAGAATGTCACATCGCCATCGGCATAAGGAATCATGCCCTTTGCCCTGGTTTCCCGAATCTGATCATTGATGGTTTCATCCATGATCTCACATCGTTCAATATCCATCAGCCTTCCACCGGAAACATCCATAAAACCCATCCGGACGCCCTCTGCCGTCTTTTCTTTATGAAGCCTTGCTTTTCCACGGTAGCCGTAACTCAAAGGGGAAGGGATGATCTTGCTGACTTCGGGATGCGCGATTGTGCCGATCCTGGAAAAAACCTCCTTCACCTGCTGCTGTTTTACTTCCAGTTGACATTCATAATCGATATGCTGATAGCAACAGCCGCCACAAACACCATAATAACGACAAAATGGAAGGGTCCGTCTTCGGGAAGATTCGAGAATTCTGATGAGTCTGCCCCGGGCAAATTTTTTCTTCCGGGCAACAATTTCAATTTCTACAACATCTTCAGGAGCCGTGAAAGGCACAAAGACAACCAATCCCTCCGCGCGTCCGACACCGGAACCGCCAAAAGCTATGGATTGAATTTTCACAGTAAAACGATTTTTCATTTGCATAAACATCCTGTCTTTTGAAACTATCCTATATTCAACCTCCGGAGTCAACCCGACGTAAGCATTTTACTTTACATCTCCCATCATTATTGTTAATGAAGTCTTCACTAAAAAATAAGGCAAAAACTATGTACACCGGGCAATTTCTAATAAGCCTTTCCCATATGAGGGCACACAAAAGATACCGAAAACAAGCCGCACAAATTTTGCGGGAAAAAACAAATCTTCTCCGGGGCCAACAATGACAGAAAAAAGAAATTCCATCCTGTGCCCCAACTGCCGCAAGCTGATCAGCCTGGATGAAACAGCCTGCCCTTACTGCGGGCTGGTCCGGCCCGGTCTGCATCAGACGGCGGGGAAACTGCAGAACATTCTGTTTGCTTTTGGACCGATTAAGACCATTATTTACGTAAATGTCGTCTTTTTCGCGTTATCGCTACTGCTCTTTCCCGGAGGGATCCACCCGGGGGGAAGTCCCTTCAGTTTCCTGTCCCCTTCGGATCAGAGCCTTCTGCTTCTCGGTGCCACGGGTACGATTCCCGTCATCGAGTACCATCGCCTCTGGAGTCTGCTGTCCGCTTCTTTTCTGCACGGCGGCATCCTGCACATTGTGTTTAATATGATGGCTTTTTATCAGCTCGGTCCTTTTGTCCTTCGTGAATTCGGCCTGCACCGTTTTGTAAACATTTACATCCTGACCGGCATAGCCGGTTTTACCGTCTCCGTTCTGGCCGGTGTAAAGTTTACGATCGGGGCATCAGCCTCGATTTGCGGTCTGATCGGTGCAATTATCTATTTTGGCAAAAGCCGTGGCGGATCTTATGGAGAGGCCATCTATAAACAGGCACTGGGATGGGTGGTCGGCCTGGTTATCTTCGGTTTTCTTTTCAGTGGCATCAATAACTGGGCACACGGTGGCGGACTCCTGTCCGGGCTGCTTCTGGCTTATTTGCTCGGGTACAACGACCGGAAACCGGAAAACGCCTGGAGCAAAATTCTGGCTTACGCCTGCGTTTTAATCACAGCAGGAGCGCTGATCTGGGCGGCCGGCTCTTCATTCTATTACAGATTCATGACGTAAACGTGCAGCATTCCGTATGCGGCGGGGAAATAGCCCCCCGTTACGTAACTTATTGCAAGGAGGAAGTTCCATGAAATCAAAAATTTTTTTATTCCTGCTGATGGCTATGCTCCTTTCCGGCTGTAATGCAGCCATGGTCATGAACGGCAAGGTCATGGGCATCAGTTCCGGAAAATTTATTTATCAGGACGGTTATCTGACAACTCATTATAAAGCAGACATCGAACCGGTCTGGCAGGCTTGCAACAGGGCCGTAACCGACCTCAAGGGCCGTGATATCCAAAAAGACCGCAAAATTGCCAGCGGCTCCATCAAAACCATCATTTCAGATGAAAAAGTAACCATCCTGATTGAATATATAGAAAAAGATTTAACGTCCGTTTCCGTTATTACCGGTATTGTCGGCAACAACATGGCATCGCGGATCATTCAGGACCGGATCGCCGAAAATATCGTTAAATACTGATCAGGATTCCGCGGGGGCATGGCTGGTTGATCCGTGACCCTGCGGTCATGATTTCCTCAAAAGCAGTCCCTTCAGGTAACGGCCTTCGGGATGGCCAAGTGCCAGCGGATGATCCGGACCGGCCTCCAGCCTGGCCAGCAACTGCACATCCGCCATTGCATCGCGTGCAGCACCCTGAACAATTTTGTAAAACAGGTCTTCCTCTATAAAGTTGGAACAGGAAAACGTTGCCAGCATCCCTCCCTGGGCCAGATGCTTCATGGCCTGCATGTTGATTTCCTTGTAGCCGCGGGTAGCCTTCGGCACATCGCGTTTTGTTTTTGCAAAAGCCGGTGGATCGAGAATAATCATACCAAAGGAACCCTGCAGATTGCGCAAATATTCAAACATATCCGCCTCGATCACAGGATGATCCTCCGGGGAAAAACCGTTGATTTTCAAATGCTCCAAAGCCGCTGCGCATGCGGATTCTGAACTATCCACGGAAATCACTTTTTTCGCCCCGCCCGCAGCAGTGTATACTGAAAAGGCACCCGTGTAACAGAAACAGTTTAATACGGTCATGCCGCGTGCCAGTGCGCCCAGCCTTTCACGATTGATGCGCTGATCGAGGAAAAAGCCTGTTTTCTGGCCTCCGATAAAATCCACTTCAAACAGATGGCCGTTTTCCATCACGCGCACACTACCCTTTTGATCGCTGCCGTAAAGAAATCCCTTCCGCTGATTCAAACCCTCCATCGAGCGGGAACGACCGGCACTTTGTTCGTAAATTCTTGCCGGTTTGAGATTCCCGATCAAAACCTCGAGAACATTTTCCCTCTGCTTTTCCATGCCTGCCGTGGTAATGGAACAAACCACCGTATCGTTATAAATATCCGCGATCAGGCCGGGAAAACCATCGCCTTCAGCGTTGATCAGCCGATATGCACTGGTGTTTTTACCGATGATTCTTTCACGCAATTGACGGGCGGCTAAAACCCGTTCCTCCCAGAAGGACGCGTCAATCACCCTGCCCGTCTCCCGTGTCAAGGCACGAAAGGCAATGTCCGTGCGACTGTTAAAAAAACCCAGCGCCAGCCCCTGGCCTTGGGAATCTTTCGCTAAAACCACATCCCCGTCGCCCGGTTTTCCCTTCATGCCGGCTATCGCCCCGGAGAAAACCCAGGGATGACCTCTCCTAAGAGACACCTCCCTCCCGCGCTTCAATGTGATTTCCGGATACATTTCCACCTCTTTAAAATCAGTGAAAGCATAAAGTCTTCTGATAATTTTGTTCATTAGCTTTTCGTGCTTGAATTTGCAAGCCGGATTGTATTATGTGAATAGAAAGGAGAATGCAAATGCACGCAGTCATCATGGCAGGAGGCAGAGGCACCCGGTTCTGGCCCAGGAGCCGGGAAAAAAAACCGAAACACCTGTTGGATATTGTCAGCAGCCGGACGATCATCCAGGAAACGGTAGATCGGATCAAACCCCTTATTGACCCCAAAAATATTCTGGTCGTCACAGGCCGGAAACATGCGAAAGAATTGATCAGACAGCTTCCGGAAGTCCCGGCAAGAAACGTTATCATCGAACCTGTCGGCAGAAACACCGCCGCCTGCATCGGCCTGGCCGCCCTGCACATTCAGAAAAAGGCAAAAGATGATGTCATGGTGGTTCTGCCCTCCGATCACGCGATCGGCAACCCCGAAAAATACCGGGCCGTAATTTCCGCTGCCGCCCGGGCCGCCGAAAGGGAAAATGCCCTGGTTACCATCGGGATCCAGCCTGACGGCCCGCATACCGGATTCGGCTACCTGGAAGGAGGCAGTTCCGCGGGAAAAATAACCGGCCAGAAAATCCTTGAGGTTAAATCGATCCGGGAAAAACCTGATATCCGGAAGGCAAAGGAATTTGTAAAAAAAGGAAATTTCTTCTGGAACAGCGGCATGTTCGTCTGGAAAACCTCGGTCATATTAAGCGAGATAAAGTCTTACCTGCCGGATCTGCATGCGGGCTTGATGACCATTAAAGAAGCGCTGGGGAAACCAACCGAAGCCAAAACTGTTGAGAAAATATACCGGAAACTGGTTTCGATTTCCATCGACTACGGCGTGATGGAAAAAGCGAAACATGTCTTTGTCCTGCCTGCCGAATTTGGCTGGAGCGATGTGGGGAGCTGGGACGCTCTGTGGGACATCTCCGCAAAAGACGCCAATGGAAACGCTTCTTCAGGCGGTGGAGCGATCATTCTTGAAGACACAGAAGATTCCCTCGTCTGCGGCACAAATAAACTTGTCGCGCTGGTCGGAATGAAGGATGTCATTGTTGTGGACACAAAAGACGCCATCCTGATCTGCAAAAGAGGGCGGTCCCAGAACGTCAAGAAAATCGTGGACCGACTGGAAGCCAAAAAAATGAAAAAATACTTATAAAGAGCTGGTTTTGGCTATTCCAGATAGACGGGATTGCCATCCAGGGGGAAAGTCCCTTCTTCCAGTTTGCGCACAATGATTTTCAGTGTGGTTTCTTCATCATCGAAGGTAACAATCACAATATTCGGAAACTTGATCTGGTGGTTTTGCACACCATCAATGTTTTTAAGGATAGCCCCTACCCTTTTGCTTGCCCCTCAGGAAAAACAGCCGGGAATCGTCATCTGCACGATTCTTCGTGCTGCAATAGCCGGATTCGCCAATAATGCAAGAAAAACAAAAGCCAGGAAAAGACCGCCGATTTTTTTCATAAATGCGCTCCACATGATGGTTCCTGATGATCTTCATTATGTCAAGTCACTCAAAGTTGCAACGGCAAAATACAATTGACAGGATCCATATTATCTGGAATAAAAAAACACCAAATTTCTTTCGAAAGAGCCCATGATGACTATTTCCCTGTCTTTCCCCCTGATTCTGGCATCCGCCTCTCCGCGCAGAAAAGAACTTCTACGTTCTGTAGGGCTGAAATTTAAAATTATTGCTTCTGACATTGACGAATCCTATATCGCCGGCGAAAGTCCGCAGGATCACGTTCGAAGACTTTCCCGCGCTAAAGCCGCAGCGGTTGCGAACCGGCATCCAAAGGCCCTGGTTCTGGGTGCCGACACCATTGTCGTGATTGATGACCTGATCCTGGGGAAACCCAAAAACAAAAAACAGGCACGGGAAATGATGCAAAGACTGAGCAACAGACGCCATACCGTCTTCACAGGATTTACGATCACCCGTGTTTTTTCCGGTTTATCGAAAACCAGGGTGGTCCGTTCAGACGTCCGGTTTAAAAAAATCACTCCAGAAGAAATGAACTGGTATGCGAACTGCAGCGAACCCTACGACAAGGCGGGAGGCTATGCCGTTCAAGGATTAGGGGCGTATTTCATCAAGGCCATTCACGGCTCCTACACCAATGTAATCGGCCTGCCGCTTTGTGAAACGCTGGAAGAACTTCAAAAGATCAGGACCATTCAATTCAGGTAAACCATAATGGAAACAGACATCGTCTCCAATATCATGGGCATCCGGCAGAGAATGACCGCTGCGGCAGAGCGTTCCGGCCGCAATCCGGAGAACGTCCATCTCATGGCTGTGAGTAAAACGGTTCCTCCCGAACGCGTCCAACAAGCCATCAAGGCAGGCATCACATGGTTTGGCGAAAATTACGTGCAGGAGGCAAGGGAGAAAATTCCCGCCGTCGGGCAGAATGTTTCGTGGCACATGATCGGACATTTACAGACCAACAAGGTGAAGTATGTCGTGCATCTCTTTGACTGGATTCATTCCGTTGACCGTATCGAACTGGCCAGGGAACTGGACAAAAGGGCGGCACAGAATCAGCGCACGCTGAAGGTCCTGATCGAAGTCAACGTCAGCGGCGAAGTCTCCAAAAGCGGCGCGGAACCCTCGCGGGTTCTGGAACTTGTCCGGCAGATTTCCGTAATGCCGAACCTGAACGTCCAGGGCCTGATGACAATGCCTCCCTTCTTTGAAAATCCGGAAGAGGCACGCCCCTACTTTGTTGCACTGCGCAGGCTGCGGGATAAAATCGAAGGCGAGAACATTCCCGGCGTTCAGATGAAAGAGCTCTCCATGGGCATGACCGGTGATTTTGAAGTCGCCATTGAAGAAGGGGCCACCATCATCCGCGTCGGCCGGGCCATTTTCGGCGAGCGGCAATAAGGTTTCCCTTTCAATCACTCGCCGGATAAGGCCCCGCTTTGAGCATTCCTTTCCGATACGGGGACGGCGGGAAATCAAAGACCGGGCCCCCGCAGCATCAATAGTTGAAGGAATTTGATTCTCATGACTATTCGTGAAATTATTTTTCAGGCAACGGCACAACTGGAAGGCGCGGGAATTCCGTCAGCCCGGCTGGATGCGGAAGTCCTGCTGGCTTTCTGCCTGAATAGCGATCGTCTGGAACTGATGAAAAATCCGGAAAAACTGCTTGACAATGCCGAGCAGACCTCCTTTTGCGCATTCATCGCCAGAAGACTGCGCCACGAGCCGGTGGCTTACATCACCGGGCGTAAGGCTTTCTGGTCTTTTACACTGGAAGTCAATAACGATGTGCTGATTCCGCGCCCCGACACGGAAGTGATCGTGGAAGAAGCGCTGGCGGTCCTGAACGCACACCCCGTTGATCAGCCCCGCATCCTGGATATCGGGACGGGCAGCGGCGCAATCGCCCTGGCCCTGGCCTCGGAAGTCCCCGGGGCACAGATCACAGCCACGGATATTTCAGAGATGGCGCTTGCCGTAGCAAAAAAAAACGCCCTCGCCCTGGGTCTGGATCATTCCATTACCTTTCTCCAGGGGAACCTATTTGCACCGGCGCATGGTACCTTTGACCTGATTGTTTCGAATCCCCCCTATATCAGTGCCGGTGAATATGAAACGCTCCCCGCAGGCGTGAAGGATTTTGAGCCGCGCGTGGCGTTATTCGCGGGAAAATCAGGATTGGAATTTTACGAAAATCTGGTATATCAAGCAAAAGACTATCTGAAAGAAAAGGGCTGGCTTTTGCTCGAAATCGGAGGCAAACAAAGCCGGGAAGTGCGTAATCTCCTGGAAATGACTGAATTTTATGACTCTATCGATGTACGTGCCGACTACGCCGGGCTATCGCGTGTGATCAAAGGAAGGAGAAAATAATTGGATAAAATTGTTGTTCGCGGCGGCAAACCGCTCCATGGAAATGTGACGATCAGCGGGGCAAAAAATGCGGCCCTGCCTGTTTTGACAGCGGCACTTTTGACCGAAGAAACCTGCACATTCTCCAATATTCCTGATCTGGTTGATATCAAAACCACCTATAAGCTTTTGAGAAACATGGGTGTGGAAATAGAAGGCAACGGCACCATACAAATCAGTGCTGAAAAAATCACCAACAGTGAAGCACCCTATGATCTGGTCAAAACGATGCGTGCCTCGATCCTGGTTCTGGGGCCGCTGGTTGCCCGCATGGGCAAAGCCCGGGTTTCTCTGCCGGGCGGTTGCGCCATCGGCGCCCGGCCGGTCAACCTGCATATCAAAGCCCTCCAGGACATGGGGGCTTCCGTGGAACTGCACGGCGGCTACATTGAAGCAAAGGCAGACAGGCTTAAAGGCGCGGATATTTATTTTGACCTGCCAACGGTCACCGGAACGGAAAATATCATGATGGCGGCGGTGCTGGCTGATGGCACCACGGTCCTCAACAATGCCGCACGCGAACCGGAAATTGTCAACCTGGCGGAGGTTCTCAAGAGCATGGGGGCCAAAATCAGCGGCGCGGGTACGGATGTCATCACGATCACCGGGGTTACGTCATTGAAAGCAGCCGAAGCATCCATTATCCCCGACCGTATCGAGGCCGGCACATTCATGATCGCGGCAGGAATAACAAACGGGGAAATCAAGATCCTGGGCTGCAATCCTCAGCACCTGGAAGCCCTGATCAACAAGCTGAGGGATACCGGCATGACCATCACGGTCATTGACGGAGGCCTGAAGGTTTCAGCAGGTTCCAAAATCCAAAGCGTGGATGTGAAGACCATCCCCTATCCCGGTTTCCCCACAGATTTGCAGGCACAGATCATGGCATACATGGCCATCGGCAGTGGTCTTTCCGTCATTACGGAAACCGTTTTTGAAAACCGTTTCATGCATGTAAGTGAACTGATCCGCATGGGCGCAGACATCACGATCCAGGGAGGCAGCGCCATTGTGCGCGGGGTCCCTGCGCTGTATGGCGCACAGATCATGGCCACGGATCTACGTGCTTCCGCCTCACTGATCCTGGCAGCCCTCGTCGCCGAAGGCACAACGGAAATTTCCCGAATTTACCATATCGACCGAGGCTATGAGAGCATTGAAAAAAAATTTTCCGCACTGGGCGCGGACATTAAAAGAGTAAAACAATAACATGAAAATCATCCGAGCAGACGCACCCGAATTTCGTGAGTTTTTTCAACGGTTACGCCGCCGGGGCGGTTCTTTTTCTCCCGAGATCATCTCCACGGCCTCTCAAATCGTGCATGACGTTTCCGTTGAGGGTGATGAGGCACTTTTTCGCTACACCAAACAGTTTGACGGACATGATCTTTCCGCGGAAACAGTCGAAGTCACTGAAGAGGAAAAACAGGAAGCCCTGTACAGGGCAAAACCTGAAGACCGGGAGGTCATCGAACTTGCCGCCCGACGCATTGAAGAATATCACCGCCACCAGTTTGCTCAGGGATGGTCGATGGTTGATCAAGAGGGCGCCGAACTGGGCCAGCTTGTTTTGCCCCTGCAGCGGGCCGGCATCTATGCCCCCGGCGGCAAGGCATTCTATCCTTCAACCCTGCTCATGGCGGCCATTCCGGCGCGTCTTGCGGGTGTACGGGAGATCGTCCTGGTCAGCCCGGTAAAAGGCGGCAAATTAAATCCTCTGATTGCCGCGTCAGCGGAAGTTGCGGGAGTTGACCGCATTTTCAAGATCGGTGGCGCACAGGCAATCGCCGCACTTGCTTACGGCACACAAACCGTCCCGCGTGTGGATAAAATTGTGGGCCCCGGAAATGCTTATGTTGCCGCAGCGAAAAAACTGGTCTTCGGACAGGTTGCCATCGACATGATCGCCGGTCCCAGCGAAGTGGTCATTATTGCCGACGAAACCGCCAATCCCGCTTTTGTGGCGGCGGATATGCTGGCACAAGCCGAACATGATGAAATGGCGGCAGCCATTCTGCTCACACCCTGCACGGATTTGGCGGATGCCGTGGCCGCGGAAATAAAGAAACAGCTCCATACACTGCCCAAGAAAGAAATTATTCAAAAATCTCTTTTGCAATGCGGAGCTATCCTCATTACATCCGATGTCTTCCAGGCTGTAGAATTGGCCAATTTATTCGCGCCGGAGCATCTTGAGTTGATGGTGGAAAATCCCAAGGGAAGTTTAGGACATGTGCGTAACGCGGGTTCCGTCTTTTTGGGATCTTATACGCCGGAAGCCCTGGGCGACTACATTGCCGGCACAAACCACATCCTGCCGACAGAAGGGACAGCGCGGTTTTCCTCACCCCTTGGCGTGTATGATTTTTATAAGCGAATGAGCGTGCTTTCTTTTCCCAGGGAGGCGTTTGAAAAGCTGTCCGGGGCAACAAGCCATTTTGCCCGGATGGAAGGTCTCGACGCACACGCCGGCTCCGTGGACGTCCGCATGAAACATTCCAAAAAGCGATAATCAAATTCTTCCCTGCTCTGCCGGGCGCACCAAAACAAAAGGGCCCGAAAAGGGCCCTTCAAAAAATTTTTACTGCAAAGATTCCGTCTGGTCAAACCCCATTAAACGTAAAAGCGGCCAGACTCAATGATGGGAGGATCATCATGATCTATCGCGTGGATGATGTCCTTGTTTAGCTCCTCTTTGATGGCGGCGACGATCGCTCTTCTCTTGTTCTGCAGTTTGGCAAAATTTAAAACCTCATCCATCAGCTGATCAATGTGACATGCCTTGGTGATGATGTGATGGTCCTCGCATTCCTGAGCGGTAAGACGTTTCCCGGTCAGAACCATTTCATCGAGTTTATAGCGCGGAATGGCCTTTCCCATGGCGGTCATCATCCCCGGAAGAAACGGGATGCCCAGATCGACTTCCGGAAAGCACATGAAACCGCGGTCCGAGCGCATAAAACGGAAATCGAAATAGCAGCACATAATCGCGCCGCCGGCAAATGCGTGACCCGTAATGGCCGCAATCGTGATCATCGGATACAATGTAATTTTCCTGAAAAGCGCCATCATGGTTTCAATGAATTTCTTGGCCGTGGCCGCATCGTTTTTCTGCATGATCGGCATCAACCACTCCAGGTCGATCCCGTTGCTGAAGATTTTTTCATGCGCTCCGCGCACGACCAGCACATTGGCATCGGTCTGTTTTTCGACATGATCCAGCGCATCAATAAATTTTTGCAGAAAATCGAGATTTAAACGGTTTTCCCCTTCATTCAACGTAACGACGGCCACCTGGCCTTCCATCTTGATTTCAACCGGCATAATTTTTCTTCTTTCTATGTATTATATTAACTGTTCAAGACAGTCTGCATGACTTTTGTTGTCCATCAACCGGATGCACTTTCTATCCTTTTCATAAAATAATTTCAATACTATTTTAAAACATCCTTTTAATTCGCGAACCTTCATCACTGCTTTTCCAGGGCCATCCTTGCTTCCTCCCGGGTTTGAAAGATGTGCGGCGCCATTTGCCTGCTTTTGAGCTCATCTCCCAGTTTCATACGCAGGAAAGCACTGGTTGTGTATCGGGTCACATCGCTGTAAAATTCAGACACCACATATTTGACCATATTGATGTAATCGTCTTCCAGTTCCGGCACAATGGAAAAGTTATCGTAATTGACAATGGTTTTCACCCGTTTGCCGAGGGGCCGGCAAATTTCGGTCACCCGCAATCGGATCGCATCGATATCTTCGCGCGTACGAACATTCAACCCTTCGAAATTGACATAGAAAATATTGGTTGACGGATCGTAGGTAAGTCTCTGGTTGATGGGTATGCTCAACAGGTCATCTTTGAGTCCCATGGGAACCGACTTGAATATCCTTTCATCCATCAGACGAAGGTTTTTAATGATCGGTTGAAACTCCATTTGCGCCAAAATGTCTTTTTCCAGGTCAACACCCGGCGCAATTTCGATCAACTCAACCCCTTCAGAAGACAGGGTAAAAACACATCTTTCCGTGATATAAAAAACCTGCTGGCTGCCCTTCTGCGCGGTTTTTCCACTGAAGGTGATTTGTTCTACATCCCGGACGATTTTTTTCACGCTTCCCTCTTTGACGATTTTCAGCCTGGCATCTTCCACGACGAATCGGGATCCCCCTGCCGTGAATGTCCCGGCAAAAATAATTTTTTTGGCGTTTTGGGTGATATCAATAAAGCCGCCGCAACCGGCCAGTTTTGGCCCGAACCGGCTGACGTTCACGTTGCCGTGCGAATCCATCTGCGCCAGTCCCAGGCAGGCCAGATCCAGTCCCCCGCCGTCATAAAAATCAAACTGTGCATGCATATCGATCAGGCAATCCATATTGGTGGCCGTACCGAAGTCCAGGCCACCGGAGGGGATGCCGCCGATGGAGCCTGCTTCCGCCGTCAGCGTCAGGTAATCGAAAATGCCTTCCTCGTTGGCAACATTGGCCACCCCTTCGGGCATGCCAATACCCAGGTTCACCACCATGTTCGGCTGAAGTTCAAAAGCAACACGCCGGGCAATGATCTTGCGTTCATCCATCGGCAGAGACTCGATCGTGGCCGTCGGCACTTTGAATTCGCAGCTGTATGCAGGATTGTAATAAGATCCGTAGGTCTGCCAATGGTTTTCAGGTTTGGCAACCACTACGCAATCCACGAGCATGCCGGGAATCTTAACATGCCGGGCATTTAAAGCACCACGCTCAGCGATTCTTTCCACCTGTACGATGACAAAGCCTCCGGAATTTTTAGCCGCCATGGCCAGCTGCAATACCTCCAGGGTAAAGGCTTCCTTTTCCATGGTAATATTACCGTCCATATCCGCTGTCGTACCGCGCAGCAGCGCAACGTGGATGGGCAGCGTCTTGTAGGCCAGATATTCCGTACCATCAAAGGTAATCAATTCGACCAAATCTTCTTTTGTGATGGAATTGACTTTCCCGCCCTGGCCGCGGGGATCGACAAAGGTTCCCAAACCCACATGGGTGATGGTTCGCGGAGCGTGCCCGGCGATATCACGATACAGATGCGTAATGACACCCTGAGGGAAATTGTAGGCTTCAATTTTGCCATCCAGCGCCAGACGCTGAAGCTTGGGAACCAGTCCCCAGTGGCCTGCAATCACTCTCTGCAGCAAACCTTCATGGGCCAGATGGTTGATGCCTTTATCCTTGCTGTCTCCAATACCCGCGGCAAAAATCAGGGTGAGATTTTTCGGCTCACCCGTTTCCAGAAAACGCCTCTCCAGGCCAATCAGCAGTTCTTCGGGCGCCAGCCCTCCAATAAATCCATCGATGGATACCGTATCGCCGTCACGAATCACTCGCATGGCTTCGTCAATGGATACGATCTTGCCGCGTTTCATACGGGAACGGATATCCGCAATTACCGGGCTAACAGCTCCTTTACCGTTCATGTTTTTCCTCCAGGAGAATGCGTTAAATGGTCATTGTACCGCCATCGACATAAAGGGTATCCCCCGTTATATAATTCGCCGCGCCCGACGCCAGAAACAGAACAGCGCCGACAACATCTTCCGGTTCGGCGATCCTCCCCTTGGGGATGGCCTGGCAAATCAGCTTTTCGACATCGGGGCTGGACCAGATGGGTTTGCTAAAATCAGTGCGGGTAAATCCGGGAGCAACGGCGTTTACATTGATGCCAAACGGCGCCCACTCGCGAGCCATGCAGCGCGTCAGGTGCTTCAGTGCCGCTTTGCTGCAGCCATAGGCGGCCATTCCCGATTCGGCTTTCTCCGCTCCGACGGTCGTGATGTTGATGATCTTCCCTTCTTTTTGCTCAATCATCCGCCGTGCCACCAGACGGCTCAAAAGCCAGACGGCTTTAACGTTGGTATTGAAACACTTGTCCCACCCGTCCTCGCGGAGATCGAGCAGTCCGCGCAGGAAACTTCGGGCGGCGTTGTTCACCAGAATATCAATCCGGCCAAATTCCTTGACGGTGGCATTGACCAAATTTTCCAGCTGCTCATGAACCGTCAGGTCCGTCACAACAGACAGGGCTTTCCCCCCTTTTGCATAAATTTCTTCCGCAACGGCATCGATTTCCGTTTTGGTCCGGCTGCACAGAACAACATTGGCACCCGATTCGGCCAACCCCATGGCGATCACCCGGCCAATTCCCCTGCCGGCGCCTGTAACAATCGCCGTTTTACCCGAAAAATTAAAAACATTGCCCATGACGTTCACCCTCCTGTTTTATATAAATTATATGAATATTATGAATGACCCGCTGAAACTCTAATGCTTTTGGTCGTCAATTTATAAGCTTTTCATAAACAGTTTGCAAGCAATGAAACAAGCCCGTCAACCATTTGTAAAAATGGATTATTTCTTGACATTGGCCGGACTTGTTTTTATAGTCGCCTCGTCGACAAGGCGTTCATCAAGAACGTTGAACCATCACATCACCCGCAAGGAGAAAATATGGCTGCACCATTAGTGATCGCGATGTCCCAGGGAAAAGAAATTGTTTTATTGCCGAACATGGCCAACCGCCATGGATTGATTACCGGCGCAACAGGCACGGGGAAAACCGTAACCCTGCAAAAAATGGCTGAATCGTTCTCTTCTATCGGAGTTCCGGTCTTCATGGCCGATGTGAAGGGAGACCTCTCAGGCATCGGGGCGGCAGGTGTTGCTTCCGAAAAATTACTCAAAAGGCTGGAATCAATCGGCATCAAGAATTTTCAGCCGCGCGCCAACACGGCCATGTTCTGGGATGTTTACGGGGAAAAGGGACACCCGTTGCGCGCGACCGTTTCCGACATGGGTCCGCTGCTGCTGGCAAGGCTACTCAACCTAAATGAAACCCAATCCGGCGTATTGACGCTGGTCTTTAAAATTGCAGATGACAACGGCCTGCTTTTACTGGACCTGAAGGACCTGCGGGCGATGATTCAGTTCGTGGGGGACAACGCCAAACAGTTCACCACCGAATACGGCAATATTTCCGCGGCCTCTATTGGCGCAATTCAACGCGGACTTTTAACCATCGAAGAGCAGGGCGGCGATCAATTTTTCGGCGAGCCGATGCTGGATATCGCAGACCTGATGCAGACAGACGGTGAAGGACGCGGCGTAGTCAATGTCCTGGCCGCCGATAAGCTCTATAACAATCCCAAGTTATATTCCACTTTCCTGCTGTGGATGCTGTCGGAACTTTTTGAACAACTGCCCGAGGTGGGTGACGTAGAAAAACCCAAGCTGGTATTTTTCTTTGATGAGGCCCATCTGCTTTTTAATGACGCGCCAGCCGCCCTGCTGGAAAAAATTGAACAGGTGGTGCGGTTGATCCGCTCCAAAGGCGTCGGTGTTTATTTTGTCACACAAAATCCCCTGGATATACCAGAAACCGTTCTGGGCCAATTGGGAAACCGCGTGCAGCATGCCCTGAGAGCCTTCACACCCCGCGACCAGAAAGCGGTCAAGACGGCGGCTGACACCATGCGGCCGAATCCCGCATTCAACACGGCGGACGTCATTACAGAACTGGGCGTCGGTGAAGCGCTGATTTCTTTTCTGGATGAAAAAGGCCGTCCCGCCCAGGTGGAAAGATCTTTTGTTATTGCGCCCGCCTCGAGGCTGGGTGTCTTGAGCGATGAAGAAAGATCATCCGCCATTAAAAAATCCCTCATCTACGGGCATTATGAAAAAACACTGGACCGGGAATCTGCCTACGAAAAGCTGCGCGCTTCCGTGCAAACCGCGCCGACAGCTTCTCAGCCGGTTGAACAGGCACGCACGCAAGAAACGACCACCAAGGTTGGCGGATCAACAGGAGGCGTAATTAGCGATCTTTTATTGGGCCGCACCGGCCCCCGGGGAGGGAAAACAGACGGGCTGATTCAAGCCGCGGCGAAAAGTGTAGCGCGATCCATCGGCTCATCCGTCGGAAGGCAAATCATTCGGGGCGTCCTGGGTTCTCTGCTGGGAAAAGGCAAATAAGAATGCTGCGGGATACTTTGTTCTACCGGTGATGGTTTTAATCAAAAGGTAATGACAACTGGATTCGTTTCGAAAAACAAAGGCGACAGGTCTTTTTTTGAAAAGACCTTGCCCGGCAGGCATCCAAATCGATAAAGTAACCGAATTTTTCGCACCAGACATTATCTCTGCAGGTTTTCTGCACTGATACAGGCACAACCCGAGTTGTGACCTTGCGACGATCTGTTTTTTTCATAAAAAAGGCTGAATTTTGCGTTTGTCAGCAGCGTGCCCCTGAAATCAGAAAGCAAGATACCGTATGCTCCTTTTTGGGGGCATGGATCCTTTCAGCCGTCTATGATCTGATCCGTTTACTTTTTTGCAGCCTTCTTTTTTGCTGCAGGTTTTTTTATAGCTGTTTTCTTTGAAACGGGTTTTTTTGCAGCCGGCTTCGCCTTTTTTACAACCGCTTTTTTCTTCGGTGCGGCAGCCGCTTTTTTCGGTGGATTTGCCTTTTTCACGGCTGCTTTTTTCTTCGGTGCGGCAGCCACTTTTTTCGGCGGTTTCGGACCTTTGTTTTCCATCGGTTCTTCACAGCAGATCAGCTCGGCAATCGCACATCCGCATTCTTCATCCACAATGACAGAAAGTCCGCATACTTCACAAGCCAGAACATCACCCGGTCTTACTCTTGACATTTAAACTCCCTCCTTGTTGATGGATTTCAACTTCCGCCCTCATGTTACCCATATATTTATTATATTAGTTCAAATTAATTTTTCTTTCAAGCATTGATTGACTTTTCAGGCATTTTTTGTAAATCACTCAAAGCCCTTCGACAATAGAACAAACCCGGCATCCGGTAAAACACGGCCGCCAAATCAAAGCACAGCTTGACTTTACCCGTTGCTTTGATATGCTTTTTACTGGGGACTCCTCTGCATGATTCAAAAACTGAAAACCATTTTAAGGATTACACCTGTCAGAATCACCTTTTTTGTGATTCCGGTTGCATTGGTTTTATTTTTGTCTGATTTTCAGTTTTTTCGCCTGATGGAACTCAAAACGCTGGATTTACGCATGGCGTCGCGTGGCCCTCTTGTTCCTGGAAACGAAACCGCCATTGCTGCCATTGACGAAAAAAGCATCTCCGAACTGGGACGCTGGCCTTGGCCAAGGTCAACCATTGCTCGGTTGGTGGATCTTCTGAAAAAGGGAGGCGCGAAAGCAATCGGCTTCGATATTGTCTTCTCAGAACCGGACGACCGTGCAGACCTCAAAACCATTGACGCGCTGACCGCTGAAATGAAAAAGAGCGGTGTGACGGATTCAAATGTCCTGAATTTGCTGCAAAGGCAGAGAGCTTCGGCAGGCGAGGACGGAATCCTGGCCGCCTCCATTCAAAAAGCGGGCAATATTACCCTCGGGTATTTTTTTCATTTTTCTCAACAGGAAAACGAAAAGGAACTGGCGCATATCACACAATACAGAATGGAGGATCACGCAGCGCGAATCGTAAATTCCCGCTACTCCGCGGTCAATTCCTTATCGGGCACATCCAATGATGGTTATCTGCCACGTGCTTTCGCGCCGGAGACCAATATCTCCATCCTTGCTGCCGCCGCGCAAAACAGCGGCTTTTTCAATACGCTGCCGGACAGTGACGGGTCCAATCGATGGGCGCCTCTGGTTGTCGCCTTAGGAGAAAACTATTATTCCTCGCTGGCTGTTTCCATGGTTTGCTCCTATCTGGATTTTCCGGTTCTGTCTCTGAATCTGGAAAGTTACGGTGCAAACAGCATCGGCATCGGCGAAAAAACCATCCCCACAAATGAGTCGGGTCAACTGCTGATAAACTATCTTGGGCCACCCCGGACATTCCCCCATTATTCTGTGGCCGATATCCTATCCGGGACAATTCCGCCGGATACTTTTCGCGATAAAATCGTTCTGGTGGGCGCAACAGCCGTGGGCATCTATGACCTACGTGTAACGCCGTTTTCCTCCACCTTTCCAGGCGTGGAAATTCATGCCACGGTGATTGACAACATTCTACATGAAAACTTCCTCACGCATTCTTCCTTCATCCGCATGATTGATGTCGGCGCGATCATTCTTTTCGGTTTGATCATGGGTCTTCTGGTAAGCCGCCTGCGGCCGATATCCGGAATGGCTTCAGCCCTGCTAATCATCGCCGTTTTTATTGCTATGAACTTTCTGGCTTTCTTCCGGTTCAATGTCTGGTTGAATCTTGTTTATCCACTGACCACCATGATGATGATTTATCTGGGCATTACCATCTACCACTATTTTAAAGAAGAACAGGAAAAGAAGAAAATCCGCAGCGCGTTTCAATACTACCTGACTTCTTCAGTCATCAATGAGATGCTCAAAAACCCGGGTAAGCTCAAACTCGGTGGAGACAGGAGAAACCTGACTGTTTTATTTTCAGACATCCGGGGCTTCACAACCATTTCTGAAAAAATGACACCGGAGGAGCTGATCATGCTGCTCAACGAATACCTCACGGCAATGACCAACCAGGTCTTCTACTACGACGGACTGCTTGACAAGTACATGGGAGACGCGATCATGGCGGTTTTCGGCGCTCCGCTTGACCAGCCGGATCACGCCCGACGGGCCTGCCTCACCGCGCTGGCCATGATGCGGGAGTTGCGTCGGCTGCAGAACAAGTGGGAAGCAGAGGGACGACCCGTTTTTGATATCGGAATCGGCATTAACTCCGGAGAGATGGTCGTAGGCAATATGGGCTCGGCCATGCGTTTTGACTATACCGTCATGGGCGACATGGTCAACCTTGGGTCGCGTCTGGAAGGCGCCAACAAGGAATACGGAACCAACATCATCATCAGTGAGTTCACATATAACCATGTGAAAGACACCATCTGCTGCCGCGAAATTGACAGCGTGCGCGTCAAAGGCAAAACCAGGCCTGTAAGAATTTTTGAACTGCTGGGGGAAAAGAAGGACGAACCGGGTTATCAAAACCTGATCAAGGTCTTCGCCACTGGGCTGACGCTGTATCGGGATGGAAAATGGGACGACGCAATTGCCGCATTCCAGGATGCTTGCAAAATAAAGCATGACGATTTTGTATCGACAACGTATATTGAAAGATGTAAAACTTTGAAACAGCATCCTCCCGCGCACCCCTGGGATGGTGTGTTTGTGATGACAAAAAAATGACTTTGAGAAACGAGCAGAAATACCGCAGCTGGGTGGAAGTGGACCTGGACAATTTCACCGCCAATCTCCGGGAAATTAAACGATTGATCGGCGGCACGGTCGATTTTATGCAGACCGTCAAGGCCGACGCGTATGGCCACGGAGCTATTGAGATTTCCCATGCCGCCCTGCGCGAAGGCGCCCGGATGCTCGGCGTGGCAAACGCCGATGAAGGCATTCAGCTTCGGATCAGCGGCATTGAAGCGCCCATCGTCATTCTGGGTCCTTCCACCCTCCCTGAAATTCCCGATGTCATCAAATACAGCCTTACCCCCTCCGTCTCCGACAAGGGATTCGTACGCGCCCTTGAAGAACAGCTCGAGAAATCCTCCCGAACATTGTGCGTACACGTGGAAGTCGATACAGGCATGGGACGCGGCGGGACCATGCACTCCGAAGCCATGGATTTGATCGCACATATCAGGACGATGAACCACATTACACTGGAAGGCCTCTTCAGTCACTTTGCGTCCAGCGAAACTTTGACGACATTCAACGATCAGCAGTGGCTGTTGTTTTCCGGACTTCTGGCCGAACTGCGGCAGGCAGGCATCAGCATTCCATTAACCCACATGGATAACAGCGGCGCTATTCTGAATTACCCTGATCTGAAACTGCAGATGGCACGACCGGGAATCATGACCTACGGCATCTACCCTTCAAGTGAAACACAGAGCAAGGCTGTTCTCAAACCGGTGATGTCCTTTAAGACCACCATTGTTCTCATCAAAGAATTCCCCGGGGGATATGGCATCGGATACAACAGGACCTACGTCACCGGACACAGAACACGGGTAGCGACTATCCCGGTGGGTTACGGCGACGGATATCCCTTTGTTCTGTCCAATCGGGGCGAAGCCCTGATTCGCGGCCGTCGCGCGCCGATCATCGGCCGGGTATCCATGGATATGTGCACGCTGGATGTCACCCATATCCCCGATTGTTCTGTGGGTGACGAAGTGGTCCTGCTGGGCAGGCAGCAAAATGAATACATCAGCGCCAATGAAATCGCTGACAAAGCACAAACCATCAGTTATGAAATTCTTTGCGCGCTGGGAAAGCGTGCACCACGTGTTTTTCTGCACAAGGGACAAACCGACGCAGTGGAACCGAGGCTCAGAAGAATTTTTGTACCGGGTGAAGAAAAATCGATCGCGCGCATTGACAGCATTATCCGTCACTGTTTTCAAACCCGCACACGCAGCGAAGAACTCGGCGACGCCATATACTATGAAATGTTTGAAACCCTGTTCGGCAACGAAGACCGGCAGCTCGAACTTCGCTCCTGTTTCCGATACAACATTACGATCTCCCAGCTTCCGGAAGCCGTTGAACCAAGGCGCCGGGCAGATGCTTATTTCCAGTTGAGAACACATGTGGAATACAAAAAAACCATCCGCAGCGACACCTTCATGATCGGATGCGCGTCAGACCGGGAGCAGTTGGACGCCCTGATCGAAGATGAACATTGCGAATACCGGTGGATCCTTGGCGGCAGCGACCTGGTGATTGAGCGTGATTTTACAGTGGAAAAAATGCGCATCGACGGGGAGGATATTCCGATCATTGACGCAAAGAAAACCCATCGCGGATATGAAGTCTGGTTCGGCAGCGAAAAACTCAAACCCAAAATCAACAGGGAAGTGAAGATTGAAATTGAAATACTCACCAAAAAAGCCAAAGGCAACCGGACGTTCCCTGTTTACCTTCTGTATCCGACACGCGGCCTTGAAATTAAATTCCATTACGAAAACGCAAATCTCAGGAATGTCCGGGCCGAAAGCTTCTTTGCGGGGCGTCACCCGCAGGCAGCCGTTTCCTCAAAGCGCGGCAAATCTATCGAAATTCAACTTTCCAATGAAGAATGGGTATTCCCGACAAGCGGTGTCATTTTCATCTGGGACGTATAGGGGAGTGAACCGGAGGAAAAACGATGGCAAAGGAAGTCATGACAAAGGCGCAGCTTATGGAGGAACTGCAGGAGGCGCACAGGGAAATCAAAAGCCTTCATTCACAGGCCCGCAAGTATAAAAGGATTGAGGAAAAACTGACGCGCTCGGAGCAGTTTTACCGAACGCTGTTTGAAAATTCCGGAACAGCAACCATCGTCATCGAAAAAGACACAACCATCTCCATGATGAACAATGATTTTTCCAATTTCACAGGGTACACCCGTAATGAAATCCTTAACCATTCCTGGACCCTGTATGTGGCTGAAGATGACGTTGATCGTCTGTTATTCTACCACAGAACGAGGCGTGAGGATCCAACCTCGGCTCCCAGAAATTATGAATTCAAAATCCGGAACAAGGACGGCAATCATCTGCACGTTTACATGACCATTGCCATCATTCCCGGAACTTCACAAAGTATCGCCTCGATGGTGGACATGACAGCGATCAAGAAACTGGAAAAGGAGGTTCTTGACATATCGGAACGGGAGCGCCAAAAGATCGGATACGAACTTCATGATGATCTCGGCCAGCACCTGATCGGCATTGATGTGATGACCAAAGTCCTGCGGGACAGGCTCACACCGATTTCTGATGAAAACGCCCGTTATGCGGGCGAGATCAACCATCTTGTCAGGGAAGCCATAGACAAAACGCGTCGGTTGGCCCGAGGGCTTTGTCCCGTCCATCTCACCTCCCTGGGTCTTGAGGCCTCGCTGGAAAATCTTGCCGCTTCGACATCATCCATTTTTAACATCACCTGCCTCTTCCGCTGCCCACGGCACATTCCCATCCACGACAATACTCTGGCGACCCACCTTTATTATATCGCGAAGGAATCCGTTCACAATGCAATCGAGCATGGCAAAGCCTCCAAAATCGTCATGGAGCTTTTGAACAACAGCGGCAGCGTCTCCCTGTCGATTCTTGACAACGGCAGCGGAATTAAGGACATCACCAGAGCCACCGGAATCGGATTGCGAATCATGCATTATCGGGCCCGCATGATCGGGGCAATCCTGCGCATTGAATCGGAACCGGATGGCGGGACCCTGGTCACCTGCACCTTCAATTTAAGGAAGGACTGAAGAAAATGGCCGCAAGCAAAACAACCTCAACCGGCAAACATAGAATTCTCATTGTCGATGATCATCCCGTCTTCAGGCATGGTCTTGCCCAACTCATCAATCAGGAAAACGATCTGTTCGTCTGCGGGGAAGCCGAAGATTATCAAAGCGCTCTGAAGTCCGTCAACGACCTGAAACCGGACATGATCATTGTGGATATCACCCTCAAGGACACGAGCGGCATTGATCTCATCAAGGAAATTCACAAAACCCGCAGGGACCTAGCCATGCTGGTCATCTCCATGCACGATGAATCCCTTTACGCCGAACGTGCCCTTCGCGCCGGCGCCAGGGGTTACATCATGAAACAGGAGGCTTCCGAATCGGTTGTCCGGGCAATCCGCGAGGTACGGCAGGGAAGCATCTACGCGAGCAAAAAAATGACGGACCAGATCTTTTCCCGCTTCATCGAGGGCAATAAAAAACCCGCCGAATCGCCACTCCATTCCCTGACAGACCGGGAGCTTGAAGTTTTCCAACTCATCGGAGAGGGACTCGGCATCAGCGAAATCGGTACCCGGCTCCATCTCAGCGTAAAAACCATTGGCACCTACCGGGAACGGATCAAGGAAAAACTGAACCTCAAAACCAGCACCGAGCTTCTTCGTTACGCCATCAATTGGGTTGAGAACGAGAAATTATCCGACACATCCTCCTGACCCCCTCTTTTTTGTCGGTCATCGGCTTACTTTTTTTTCATCCATTCAAGCACAGACAAAACAGCTTCCTACGGATTGTTTCCGATCCCGCTTTAGACGATCATGCTTTCCAGAGAAAACTGCAACCAAAGGAGGGCAATATGAAGGGGAAATCTTTGAATGGAAGTCGTTACGGGTTTCAACTGACCATTAAAGAACTGCTTAACGGACCAAGGCTTTGCGCACAAAACCAGGAAATTGTTTACCGGGGCAGGATTCGCTATACTTACAAGGATCTGTTTGATCGGATCAACCGGCTGGGAAGCGCACTTACGGGAATTGGCGTCAGAAAGGGAAACACAGTCGCTGTCTTCGACTATGACTCCCACCGCTATCTGGAATGTTTCTTTGCCGTTCCCATGATGGGAGCCGTGCTGTTCACAGTCAACTGGCGCCTGTCTCCTGACCAGATCGAATATACCATCAATCACGCGGAAGCGGACGTCATCCTCATCCATACTGATTTCCTTCCCCTGCTCGCTTCCATCCGGGCAAAACTTACATCCGTTAAGAAAATCATTCTGCTTTCGGACCATGAGACATTACCCAAAACAGATTTGACCATCGATGGCGAATACGAAGCGATTCTGGGCGCGGCGTCAGACAACTTTGATTTTCCTGATCTTGATGAAGATACCAAAGCCACTACATTCTATACAACCGGCACAACGGGCCTTCCGAAAGGCGTGTACTTCTCTCATCGCCAGATTGTACTCCACACCATGAGCGTCTGCATCGGTGTCAGCGGGCATGACAGTCCGCTCAGATTCTCTACTTCAGATGTCTATATGCCGATCACCCCCATGTTTCATGTCCATGCCTGGGGGTTTCCCTTCATCGCCACCATGATGGGTGTCAAACAGGTTTATCCCGGCAAGTACGAACCGGAAATGCTGATGAAGCTCATCGTCGGCGAAAAAGTCACCTATTCCCACTGCGTTCCCACGATCCTGCAGATGATTGTGTCCAGTCCCGTTGCCAAAAAAGTGGATCTTTCCAACTGGAAGGTGATCATCGGCGGGGCCCGTCTTTCCAAGGGGCTGGCCATGGCAGGCATCGATCTGGGGATCCAAATTATGACAGGGTATGGCATGTCGGAAACCTGTCCGGTCATCAGTGTATCCAACCTGAAACCCTCCATGAAAAATTATGACAACGAACAGAAAGGCGATATTGCCATCAAGACAGGAATGCCTGTTACTCTTGTCGATGTGCGTATCGCTTCTTCCGACGGTAATTTCCTTCCCAATGACGGTCAGGCCACGGGCGAAATTGTTGTTCGTGCTCCCTGGTTCACCAAAGGCTACTACAAAGATCGGGAAAAGACGGAAGAACTATGGCAAGGCGGCTGGCTCCATACGGGTGATGTGGGGTATATGGATCACGAAGGGTACATTCAGATCACGGACAGGCTCAAGGATGTCATTAAAACCGGCGGTGAATGGGTCTCATCCCTTGACCTGGAAAATGCCATCAGTCTCCACGGCGCGGTGCAGGAGGCGGCAGCCGTCGGCATTCCCGATCCCAAATGGGGAGAAAGGCCCATGATGCTCGTTGTTCTGACCCCTCCGTTCCGCGGTGACGGCATCACACCGGAGGTCCTGAGAAAACACATGAAGGAATGCGCCGATCAGGGGAAGATCCCCCGATATGCCATTCCTGAAAGGTATATTATTACGGAAAATATCCCCAAAACCAGCGTCGGGAAAACCGACAAAAAAGTCATCCGGACTCTGTATGCCAGTGTATAAACGGACAAATCCAACTTTTGCCCGTCTGTAGCCCCGGGCACATGAGCGGGCCGGCCAACGGCCCGCTCACCTCCCTGATTCATCCTGCATTCATAAACAACAGAATTTTCCCATCCTTCGGATAAGACATGGAGTTTCATCAACCTCCTAAATATTCTTGAGCGTAATGGCCAGTCATGATAATAAAGACGCCAATTCAGGGAAGGTCCTGCTTAAAATTGAAAATTGCAACCTATAATGTCAATTCCATACGTTCCCGTCTGCATATTGTTCTGCCATGGCTGAAAAACAACATGCCGGACATTTTCTGCATGCAGGAAACAAAAGTCGAGGATACGAAATTCCCTGCCGCCGAATTTGAAGCACTGGGCTATTTTGTCATTTTTCGCGGCGACAAACAGTATAACGGCGTGGCCATCGCCTCCCGGACCAAACCCTGCAAAGTTGTTTTCGGTCTTCATGATGAACCGAAGGACCCAGACCGCCTGATTCATGCGGAATTTGATGATCTGATTGTTTTAAACGCATATGTGCCCCAGGGACAGGATGTTGACAAACCGCAGTTTGCCTACAAGCTCGCCTGGCTGGGTCGTCTGAAAGCCTACCTGAAGAAGAACTTCCGGACGGATCAGAAATTAATCCTGTGCGGTGATTTTAATGTCGCGCCGGAAATGATTGATGTTCATGACCCCAAAAGAATCCTCGGACATGTTTCTTTTAATCCGGAAGTCTGGGAAGCCTATCAAAATCTTATTTCCTGGGGTCTAACGGATATCTTCCGCAGGCACCATCCGGATGAACCGGGGCAGTATACTTTTTATGATTATCGCATTAGGGACTCCGTCGGACGCAATCTCGGCTGGCGCGTGGATCATATCCTGGCAACCCAAACGACGGCAGACCAATCCAGCGGCTGTACAATTGACCTGGCAACCCGTCTGGCCGAAAAACCGTCCGATCACGCTGTAATTTATGCACGATGGGAGAGATCAATTACATGAGTAATGAAGACGACCTGAAGAGCATCAATGAGATCATCGCGGCGCGCTTCAAAAAAATTGAAGATGCCGTCGAGTCCGCCGAAACCATTACGGGAATTTTCGAAAGCCTGGTCGACGGAATTGAAAATGAGTTTACCGTCCCCTTTGTATGGCTGACGCTGATGGATCATCAAACATCCACGCCGGTGATCAATGAAATAAAAACGTCGGAAAGACTCGAAAACAGACTGTCTGTTGTCTCAAAAGAATTATTGGACAAAATTCTTACCGGAGGCATGAAACCCGTTTTGGCCAATAAGGATCTGCAGCATTTTTACAGGCTTCTTCCACCCAGCAGAAAATATTTTATCCGTTCCGTCGCCGTCGTACCTTTTGCGCTTGACGGTCAGTTCATCGGGACCTGGAACAACGGTGACGCGGACGCCAACCGTTATGAACCGGACATGAAAACAGACTTGCTTGAATCCCTGGCCCAAAAGCTTTCGGCCAGGCTAACCCTGCTTGCCGCGAGGAAAGACAGCGAAATGAAGCCTGCCGGCGGCCAGGACCAGACTGGAGAAAATCATGATTGAGCAATGGATCAGAGAAATAAAAAAAGAGTGCGCACCCGATCTGCTCGGGATGATCCTGGTGCATAACGGCATCGTAAGAGCTACATCCAAGCTGGGGAAACCGGTCGGCACAATGAATCTTTCCTGTGATCGTCCCGCACTGGATCAGGCGGTTCGCCGCTTCAAGAACACAGAGGGCATCGCGGATATCCGCGTCTGGATCAATGAAGGAAATTTGAAAGTCGGTGATGACATCATGAATGTCTGCGTGGCGGGAAGATTTCGCAAGGACGTTCTTCCGGTCTTTCAGGAGCTCATCACCCTGATCAAGACGGAAATTGTCCGGGAGGTCGAACTGTAGGCTCCTGAAGCAAAACATTGACTTCGATGGTATGCTCCCGGTGATCATCCATCAGTACGATTTCCGGCCCTGTCACGGCCAAACCGTCCAGGATAAGCCCCGGCCGCTCCGTTTCGGAGTCATACTGGCGCAAAACCATATGATAGAGTGTTTCCCCGTACCGGTAATGAATCTTCATTTCTTTCCATTCAGGTGGCAGGCACGGAGCAAACCGTATCCTGCCTTTCTGAATCGAAAGGCCCAGCAGAGATTCCACAATCAACCGGTACATCCAGGCAGCAGACCCGGAAAGCCATGTCCATCCGCCCCGTCCGACATGCGGTGGTGAAGAATAAACATCCGATGCTACAACATAAGGCTCAACCTTATAGACATCCACTTCTTCCGGGGACCCGGCATGATTGATCGGATTGATGATATTTAACACATCCCAGGCGCGCACCCGGTCCCCCAAAGCGGCAAAAGCCATTGCCGCCCAGATTGCCGCGTGCGTGTATTGACCGCCGTTTTCCCTCACACCGGGAACATAACCTTTAATATATCCCGGTTCTATTTCCGATTGGTCAAAGGGCGGGGCAAGCAGCTTAACCAATTTGTCTTCCCTGTTCACGAGGGTTCTGTCAACTTCGCGCATGGCCTGCCGGGCCCTTTCCGGGTCTGCTGCCCCGGAGAGAACGGACCAGCTTTGGGCAATCGAATCAATACGGCATTCTGTGTTGCTGCAGGACCCCAGCATGCAACCATCATCGCAGTATGCACGGCGGTACCAGTTTCCATCCCAGCCGCTGCGTTCAATGTTTTCTTTCAAACGGACCGCCTCCTGTCTGCACAAATCCGCAAATGATTGATCTCCCTGCTTGATTGCAATGCCGGCAAATTTTATAAGCACATCATGAATGAAAAATCCCAGCCAGATGCTTTCACCCGTGCCCTTTTCTCCAACTTTATTCATGCCGTCATTCCAGTCGCCGGTCCCCATCAACGGCAGGCCGTGACTGCCAAATCTCAAACCTCTCCGGACAGCCCGAACACAATGGTCGTACAAGCTGCTTTTTTTATCAATTACATCCGGCAGATCATAATAGGAATCCTCTTCTTCGCGGACCTGCCGCCCCTCAAGGAAGTTGATGTTTTCCCCCAGCACCTCCGTATCACCCGTAAAATCAACGTACCGGGCTGTTACCAGAGGCAGCCACAGGTAATCATCGGAGCATTGCGTGCGCACACCACGGCCGGTCGGCGGATGCCACCAGTGCTGAACGTCCCCTTCCGGGAATTGACGTCCGGCACACAAAAGCAGGTGCTGCCGGACAAGCGCCGGGCGGGCATAAACGAGCGCCATGACGTCCTGTAACTGGTCACGGAAACCAAAGGCGCCGCCGGACTGATAATAACCGTTGCGAGCCCAGAGCCGGCAGGACAGGGTCTGGTACAAAAGCCAGCCATTCGTCAAAATATCAAGAGAAGGATCCGGTGTTTCTATCTGTATCGTGCCCAGAGTTTTCTGCCAGTAACGCTGTACGGCTTCCAGTTCATTTTTTGCAACCGTGGATCCCCGTAAACCGCGCACCATGTTGCTGGCATCGTCGGCACCCCGTCTCCCGGTGACACCCAGCCGGAAAATGACTTCACGTTCCTGTCCTTTGTTTAATCCGAAGGTCACCTGAATGGCACCGCAGGGATCCAACCCCGCACCGACTCTGCCCGAAAGTTGTGAACGCGCCATCGCCGCCGGCGCCGACATTTCGCGATTACGTCCGATAAATTCGTTCCGGTCCCCGGTAATGGTCCGCGTAGGATCATCCACGTCAAAGAAAACAACCCTATCGGCAAAGTCCGTGTTGTATTGATTTCTGGTAAAAAGCGCCCCGCTGCCCTTGTCCACGTCGGTTGTTACGTGCATCATTGTTTTCGACCGCAAATCACCCAGGACCCATTCCAGGTAACCGGTCACGGACAGTGCGCGATTACGTCCTGATTCATTGCGAAATTTTAAAACCATGAATTTGACCGGCGCGCTGATGGACACATAAACCCACAGCTCCGAGTGGATGCCGTCTTCCGTATGCGTAAAAACACTGTATCCGAAACCGTGCCGGCAGATATAAGGCATCTTTGACTGCACGGGCAGGGGAGTTGGAGACCAGACATGTCCCGTTTCTTCATCCCGGATGTAAAACGCTTCACCGCTCGCATCGCTTACCGGATCATTATTCCACGGGGTAAGACGGTATTCATGGGCATTTTCGCTCCAGGTACAGGCGGATCCGCTCTCGGAAACGATGGATCCAAAATGCGGGTTCGCGATCACGTTTACCCAGGGGAGCGGTGTATTCCGGCCCGGTTTTGTAACGATCACATATTCACGGCCGTCCGGGGTAAATCCGCCGAGGCCATTGTCATAAATCAAGCCGGGATAAGACAGCGGCTCTTCTGTGCTGCTTTTCTCGCCCGGACTTTTGACCGGTTTCAGAGGAGGTGCGGATATCACCTCGATTTGGCGGCGGTTGAGCTGTTCCTCCAGCGTCCCCATGTCGTCCCTGATGATCACACGGGCAACCGTCTGCATGAGAATACGGTCTTCGTTGGATATCTGGTCGCCCGATCTTACAAAGATACCTCCCGGTTTATCCGCAATCCTGGTTTCCATGCTGGTGGCAATTAATCCCACAATCTGGTCATGCAGCGATTGACGGTAGGTGGCATTGTCTTCATTCCAGATGATCAGATCCACGGCAAGCCCTTTTAAACGCCAATAGGCATGGGCCTGCTGGAGCTGGCGGGCCAGTTCAATGTTGGCATGATCGCCGATCTGGAGCAGCACGATCGGCAGATCGCCGGAAATGGCATACCCCCACAAGCCGGATTGTCCGCGATGGTTTTTGACAATGATCTTCGGATCCGTGCGAAGTGATGCATTGGCATAAACCACGGAACCGACCAGACGCCCGTACAGCTGAGCGTCCGCCTGGGTGGCGTTGATTTGCCGCAGGGTGAGCTCGCTGTGTGTCCAGGCAAGATTGAAGACGCGGTCGGCCAGGCGGCGGTCGCGGTATTTCTCAACCAAACCGAGTGTTTTGGCACGGGTTTCGGCCATGCCGGAAACAATATCCACCGTAACCGATTCTCCCGGGGCAAGCCTGATCGTACGGCGTATCGAAACAACAGGGTCCAGAACGGAACCTTCCGTGCCCGAAAGCGCATTTGAACCTTCGACCGACAGTTTCATGGCCTGAGGATTGGATAACGTGTTACCGCGGCCGACAAACTTCAAACGATCCGTTTCATAAGACGCCTCCCCGCTGTCTTTGCCCTGCAATGCCATTAAATGAAAGTTCCAGTAAGCGGGATCGTTCTCGGAACGCGGTCTTCGCGTGCTGAGTATGGCCTGGTGATCCGGGATAATTTCCGTCTGAACAAAAAGGTTGCTGAAAGCCGGGTGAATTTCATCGGCGGCGGGCTGAGCCATAACAATTTCCGCATAACTGGTGACATCCAGTTCCCGGCGTTTTCTGGAACGATTGGTGATGCGGATTCGTCTCAGCTCGATATCATCTTCAGGCGAAACGGCAATCTGGGTGTATGTATTGATATCGTCATCGCGCCTGCGAAACTCGACTTTTGAGTCGGAGAAAATGGCCTCGTAACGGTCCGGCTGTTTCAGCGTGGGCTGATAGGCAGTGGACCAGTATTCCCCTGTTGAGATGTCACGTATATAGCAGAACATGCCCCAGGGATCGCGTGTTGCGTCTTCCCGCCAGCGTGTCACTGCAAGGTCTTTCCACCGGCTGTATCCGCCGCCGGCCTGTGTCACCATCACATGGTATCTGCCGTTAGACAGCAATTGCACCTCCGGCAACGGCGTATCGGGGGTTCTGTAGATACGTGCCGGAATTTTCTGGGGACCGGACGGTTTCCGTATGTTAATATCCCCGACAATCTGCTTGTAGAAGGAAACTGCTTTGGGAATACGTTCCTGCAGTAAAAGCGCCGTCGACTGGAACATCGGTTCGGATTCGAAGCGTTTCTGCATCGGACAATTCAGCAGGAGATGAGCCATGGACAACAAAGTCATTCCCTGATGATGCGCCATAAACGATCGGACAGCAACGCTTGTCTGGCCGCTTTGCAAACGCGAAGCCGTGTAATCCAGTGCTTCGTAAAAGCCGTACGCACCCGTCATGCCCTTTTCATGCAGCCGCTGGAGGTTTTCGCAGGCTTCCCGGGGCGCGACCATCAGCGCTAGTGCTGACGCATAGGGAGCCACAACCAGGTCGTCAGCCAGTCCGCGCTTGAGCCCCAGGCCGGGAACTCCGAAGGCACGGTACTGGTAATTCAGATGAACATCGATGTTGTTATAGCCGGATTCCGAAATCCCCCAGAGGATACCCCTTTTTTCGCCATATACAATCTGGCTTTTTACCGCCGCCTTATAGGTTTGATCAAGCAGTGTATTTTCATAATTCGGCATGACCAGAAGCGGCATCAGGTACTCAAACATCGATCCGTCCCAGGCCAGCAAAACCGGCTCGCCTCCGGGATTCGTAAGCATGCGCCCCAGGGCAAACCAGTTTTCTTTCGGCAGCTGCCCCTGCGCGATGGCGACAAAGCTGCAAAATCTGGCTTCGGATGCGAGCAGATCATAATAACTTGTATCACGGCGGCGCTCACCGACGCTGTACCCGATCGTCAGTAACTGACGTCCTTTATCGTAAAGGAAGCTGTAATCCATGTCGGCAAGTTCCTCGGTTTTTTTAATGAGGTTATTGATAACAGTCAGTCTTTCCTTTGCCTGGACGCTTCCTTCCGAAACCTTGCGGGTAAACTCGGCAGACCACGCTCGTTCTCTGTCGTCGCCACCGGACCCGATTTTTTCATTGAAAGCGGCAAGCCATCTGGCGGGCAGGTCTGCCGTTTCCTGCAATGTGGGAATGCCGATTTCTTCGACAAGGCTACCGCACCTGTCCGAAGGGATATCCAGCGTCACCCAGGGGCACAGCGCCATCAATTCGTTTGCAGCATCCCGGCACTGGCTGACAAGGGCCCGCGCCCACCGGTAAGCCTGGCTTTGCAGGTCGCCCTCAAAGGTTGCGGCAATATCCGACGTTGATTTCGCAAGGCCGTCCAGAAGTCGCCACCGTTCATTCGCTGTCACTTGCTGAAAACTGACGGGCTTTCCCAGCTGGTTTTTAAACCCGTCCAGTTCCTTTTTAGACATTTTTTCGGCAACGTCTTGAAAAACATTGAAGGTGTCGGTAATGCCCGTGAGCAAACCATCCCCCACTATTTTCTTTTCGGAAAGTTCCTGAAGCCCCCTTTTCAATATCAGAAGATAACCGCACAAATTCCCGCTGTCCACCGTTGATATGTAATGCGGCGGTAGGATCTTGAGGGTTTGCGTGTCATACCAGTTGTAGAAGTGGCCCCGGAAACGGTCCATTTTCCCCATCGTGTCCAGGGTATTGTCTGTGCGCCTGACGAATTCACCCGGCGTTATATAATGAAAATCGCAGGCGGTGAGATTTGCCAGCAGGGACAGGCCGATATTTGTCGGTGACGTGCGATGCGCAATCACGGCACCGGGATACTCCTGATAGTTGTCCGGAGGGAGCCAGTTGTCACCCGCTGTAACAAACGTTTCGAAAAACGCCCAGGTTCGACGGGCCGCTTTTCTCAAAAAAACAATCTGTTCATCTTTCAGCGTAATTCCTTCTTTGACAGCAGGTCGGCTGACCCACCACGCAATCGCGGGAGAAAGAAACCATAAAACAAGCACGGGAAAGGCGGCGCAGAGTGCACCGGGTCTCGCCGACCAAATCAGATAAGCAAACACCGCCGTGGACAGCAAAGGGGATATCCACATAGTCCGGCAGGATTCGGCAAGACCATTCCGGGCATGATGAATGTTATTATGGAACGGGTTCCATTCCAGCAGCCGTTTGTGCGAAATCAGCATCCTCCACAGGGTTCGCATCATTGCATCCAGACTGTAACAAGCTTCATAAGGCAAACAGGCGACAGTAAAAACAATCTGAAGAATACGACGCCCGGTCTGGCGCAGCATATAGGCCATGTGATCGCGCAGCAATACGTCTCCCGGCTTGCGAAAAAGATCCAGGGTTAAGGCGCTGGCAGATGGAATAAACAAAATACAGGCGACCAAAAGCGTCCAGAGCCAGGTTTGCGGCAGCATCGTCCAACCGGCAATCATCATGATCGTCAACGCGGCGGGGACGAGGCTGCGACGAAGGTTGTCGAATATTTTCCACTGGGAGAGTTTCGAAATTGCATTGACCTGATACGAACCGCCCAGGACAGGGACCCTTGATCTGATCCAGCCGGCAATTTGCCAGTCCCCTCGAATCCAGCGGTGCCTCCGTTTTACATCCACCTGGTATGAGGCCGGATATTCTTCAAATAATTCCACATCGGAAATAAGGCCGCTGCGCGCATGACAACCCTCGATCAGATCATGGCTCAGGATCCGGTTTTCCGGAAGACGGTTGTGCAGCGCTTTTTCAAACGCATCAACATCATAGATGCCCTTGCCGACATAGGACCCTTCACCGAAAATATCCTGATAGACATCGGAGACCATACGCGTGTATGGATCAATCCCCGTCTGGTCTCCCCATAACCGCGAATACCGGGTCTGCCTTGCACCGGACAAACTCTCCGTCAGGCGCGGCTGAAGAATGCCGTAGCCTGCGCAAACAATTTTTTTTGATTCGTCAAACAAAGGGTGGTTCAGCGGATGAGCCATCGTCCCGATAAATTTTTCTGCGGCATCGCGAGGCAGCTGCGTGTCCGTATCCAGGGTAATGACGTACTTAATATTGGACAACAATTCTGTGGCGCCTACAATTTTTGAAAAACGGTCTTTCACGCCGTCCCGTAGAAACATATTCAGATCGGCCAGCTTGCCTCGTTTGCGCTCATAGCCCATCCATATTCCCTCTTCCGCATTCCAAAGGCGCGGCCGATGAAAAAGGTAAAAGGTTCCTCCTTTGACACCCCTGTATTTCTCATGGAGTTCCTTGATTCCCTTTTCAGCCAGGCGTAATATCTCGTCATCTTCAGGCATTTTTTCGTGAGGGGCGTCGCAAAAATCAGTGAGCAGACCAAAGTGCAGGTTGTTCGCCCGGTTTGTCAGAAATCGAATTTCCAGAGCTTCGAGCAGATCTTCCGCACTCTGAACATCGCTCAGCATGGTGGGGATGACCACCAGTGTACTGGCTTCCGGCGGTATTTCCATGGAGAAATCCATGCGTGGCAGAGGCTGCGGGCGTGTAAACAGTGTGGCCAGCCAATTGGTCAGTGATACACCCAGGGAACTTGCGCCCAGAACCAAAACCGCTGCAGCCGGCAGCATGACCCAGCTTGGCAACCCGCTTTCCCGAACCATAATCAGCAGGTATCCTGACAGCAACAGGGTGATCAGGATAATGCTTCCAAGGTAGAGCAGCAGGGGAACCCGCCCAAACGCTCTTGTGACGGTTTCGGATAAAGAAAGGCGCATCCGCGCTCTTTTTTCAAGTTCAGGCAATCCCTTGTCAGTCAGATAAAAACCGACATGAGTCATCCGCTCATCGCCGGTTTTTGCAGATACGGCCTCCCTGGCCATACCAATCGCCAGTTCGGCGACATCCCTTTCGAAGAGCTGAGAGTTTTTTGCGATTTTTTCCACAACATGACGGTAGTGATCACGTGTGGCAAAATCCATGCGGATATAGACATCGCTGGGATCTTCACGCAGCACTTTTTCGACCACACTCATGGTCTCGACAAATTCACGCCAGTCCATCGTTGTCAGAAACCGGAGAGAACCGATGCTGTTGCTGACAGAGGCCTGATCGGCCGCCAGCTGCTGATTTCCTGCCTGAATCATCTGTTCGATAGTTAAATGGGATTCGGAAAGCCGCTGCTCAATCCAGCTCAGCGGCAGGGCCAACGCCGGACTCTTGCCCTGCAGGCGACGCGCAAATTCCGCGACAAAAGAGCTTAAAAGCGGCGGATCAGACCGGGCCATATCCGCAATCGTCAGGACGAGGCTTTTGGGATCCCTTGCCGCAACATCTACCATCTGATCCGCCCAGTAATTGGCGCGGGCCCGGTCGGCAACATCCGCCATGATGCGCGTTCCAATGCGACGGAGATTTTCAATCAGCGCCAGACGCAGCATAATCGGAATGGCCCACAGCTCACCCAGTTTCAGACACGAAACCGACTGGTAGGCGGTAACAAAACTGACAAGATTTTCCAGATCCACCCTGCCATCACCGTGAGAAATGATTTCCTGCGCGATGTCATAGGCCCTGGGAAGCCCGGCAGAAGGCCCGGACGCCAACCAGGGCAGCCCCCGGCTGAATCCGCGGGACAGGTGACGCTTGGCGGTACGGACATTTTCTTCAATTAAATAAAAATTATCGAGAAGCCATTCCTCCGCCGGTGCGATGGGATTGTTTTCCTTGACCACGGCGGTCAGCTGCCGGGTGGTTTCAATCAGCACTTCTTCGTTTTCATGAAGCCGTTCCAGAAGCCTCTCAGTGGTTTTCTTCCCGGTTAACTGATGAAGGTCGGCCAGGTTTTTGCCATGCTCCTTCATCTGGTCGGAATTGAATAACTCCGATCTGAGGGGCAGCTCATCCCGGGTATATTTTTTCCTGTGCTTCCTTTTCGAAAGGCGCGACTTCACCGGCAAGAGCATATCTGATGCTGTCTTGTAAATCAGGTTCAATGTCCGCCTCCTGTTGAACAGCAGATTAAAACATTATGACCGGGCAGAAGTTATTGCCGGATTCTTTTTTTAGAGAATTGACCGTTTGCCGTTATAACGTTCCGTATCGTAAAACTTGTCCAAATCGATGAGATTCAGGTGATCGGTGACATCTTTCATGGGCACGGATGTCATCTCACCATGGCGATAGCTTACCATCCTGCCGAAATCCTCACTCACGATCATATCCACGGCCGCAATACCGAACCACCTCGCCATGAGGCGGTCCCGGGCGGACGGCGATCCTCCCCGCTGCAGGTGGCTCAAGACGACATAGCGGGTTTCGAGTCCCGTTTTGCCCTCGATTGCCTGTGCGATGTAGGCGGCAATGCCCCCCAGCGACCTGTGACCGAACTCATCCACCTTATCGTCCTTGCAGAATTCCTGATGGACTGTCATCGTCGCCCCTTCGGAAACAACAATAATACTGTATTGAATCTCCCGGCCGCGGCGCTCTTCCAGAAGCGTGCAGACCCGTTGCATGTCAAAGGGGTGCTCGGGAATCAGAATGATGTATGCTCCGCTGCATTCTCCGCCGTGAAGGGCAAGCCAGCCCGCATGCCGACCCATGGTTTCCACCACAAAAATCCGGCCATGCGAACCGGCTGTCGTCCGGAGACGGTCAATTTCTTCCATAATAACATTGACTGCTGAATCAAAACCCAGGGAATAATCCGTGCCCACCAGATCACCGTCGATGGTCTTTGGAATGCCGACAACCTTGATACCCCTTCTGTAGAGTTTGGACGCAACCCCAAGGGTGTCTTCCCCCCCAATGGCCACAATGACATCGATACCCAACCGGGCGATGTTCTGAATTACTTTTTCAGACGCATCTTTCTTTGGATTGAAAGGGTTGGTCCGTGAGGAACCGAGATTGGTTCCCCCGTAGCGATCCCAGGTCCGTACGATTTCCTCGTCCAGTCGCCGTGTATGGCGGGCCAGACTCTCGGGATTTTCCGGATCGACTTCCACCAGTCCTTTCCACCCGTCTCTGATACCGATAACATCGAATTTTACGGACCGCTTTTTCTCCAGAGCAGGATCAAGCGCTGTCTTTGTCACCCATTTAATCGCACCATTCAAGCCGGGGCAATCCCCGCCGCCTGTTAAAACAGCTATTCTCATGGCCATATTCCCCCAAAAAAGATTATTCCATGTGCCGCTGCAACCGAGGAAAGATTGCCGTCACGATTCATTTTAATCAGTCAGTAGAAGGCAGTTGAGTATTTTGAGTAAACCGGTTTTCATGGAAGCAACCGCTGGCAATCCATCACTTCCGCCCGTGGCCCCGCCATTCGGTGGTAAACAACACTTTTGTCTTTATGCATTTTAATATCGCATATTTCTGATTTTTTTTCAACTCAAGAGTTAATCCCGGCCAGGGGCAATTGCTGCTGTCCTTTTGTATGGATAAAGATACCCCTGAAAATTCTCTTGAACAAAATAATATTGAAAGATAGAGTTGCACAAGAAGGATGGGGTTGCGTCCTCCTGTTATGTATCCTGTTTTAAGGATTTTAAAAATGGTCATGAATCCAGAAGACTTCAAAAGACTGCAATATGCCAGAGATCTTTTAGAGAATCCGGGGCTTGCTGCAAAACTCACCAACGTTATTGGAATGCCCTTTGAAAAGGCTTTTGATTATCTGCCTGCAAAATGGTCCGACGCCATCCAGACCGTTACGCAGAAGTCACTTAGGCATGCGCTTGATGTCGCAATCAAAACGATCAATCATTCTGAGCGGAAATCTTCAAACGATATTCTTCATAAAATCCTTGTCGCCGCATCCGGGGGCGTGGGAGGCGCATTCGGTCTCCCGGCACTGGCCGTTGAACTGCCGGCAACTACGGTTATTATGTTCCGTTCCATCGCGGATATTGCCAGGAGCGAGGGGGAAAACCTCAATCAGATTGAAACCAAGCTCGCCTGCCTGACTGTTTTTGCCCTGGGCGGAAGTACCAGCAAAGACGACGGAACCGAAAGCGGCTATTACGCGGTGAAGGTCCTCCTGGCAAAACAAATCTCCGAAGCGGCAAAATACATTGTGGAAAGGGGACTTGCCGAAGAGGGAGCTCCCGCGCTGGTCCGGTTGCTGGCAACTATTGCATCGAGATTCGGCGTCACCGTATCACAAAAAGCCGCTGCGTCGGCTGTGCCGGTAATCGGTGCGGCAGGGGGTGCACTGATCAACTCCATTTTCATGGACCATTTCCAGAACATGGCCAGGGGGCACTTTATTATGAGGAACCTCGAAAAAAAATATGGACCGGAAGAGGTTTCACGAATCTACAATCATTCTTCCTGAAAAAAACCCGGCTGAACATTTGTCTCTGGAGGTAGTTTTTTTTGGCATCACCACAAGAATCCTTCACTAACCCCTTTGTTCGCAGAAAACGCCCGCGCGGCATCAACCGTCTTTTTCCCATTCTCGCAACCCTGCGTGGCTACAAGCGCGCCTGGCTGCTCAATGACATTGCCGCCGGAATGGTTCTGACAGCAATCCTCGTGCCTGTTGGCATGGGGTATGCCTCGGCATCCGGTCTGCCTGCCATTTATGGCCTTTATGCCACCATTATTTCCCTGATCGTGTATGCCATCTTCGGACCAAGCCGCATTTTGGTCCTTGGGCCGGACTCCGCGCTTGCCGGAATCATCGCCGCAACGATTGTACCTTTGGCCGCGAGCAACGCGGATAAAGCGGTATCCCTTGCCGGAATGCTCGCCGTTTTAACCGGCGCGCTGTGCATCGCTGCAGGCCTGGCCAGGTTTGGCTTTATTACCGATCTTCTATCAAAACCGATCCGCATGGGGTACCTCAACGGCATCGCACTGACTGTGCTGATCGGCCAGTTACCGAAAGTTCTCGGCTTTACCGTAAGCGGCAACAGCTTTTTAACGGAATCAGGCAATCTTGTCATGGGAATCTGGAACGGACAAACAAACTGGGTGGCTTTTACCATTGGTCTTTCCTGCCTGATCATTATTCTCGGATTCAGATATTGGGTGCCCAGAATTCCGGGCGTGCTGATCGCTGTCGTGGGGGCAATAATCGTCGTTTCCTTCATCAATCCATCCCTCCGGGCAGAAATCAGTCTGATCGGACCCTTGCCGCAGGGATTGCCCCAATTTCAAATTCCTGCTGTTTCCATGGCTGAATTCCGTGACTTGTTGATGGCTGCCATCGCAATCGCACTGGTGTCTTTTGCCGACATGAGCACGCTTTCACGTACGTTCGCTCTTCGCGCCGGAAGAGAGGTTGACAGCAACCAGGAAATCATCGCTCTGGGCGCCGTAAATATGGCCACGGGTTTCTTTCAGGGATTTCCCGTCACCAGCAGCGCGTCAAGGACACCGGTTGCCGAATCGGCCGGTGCCAAAACGCAAATGACCGGCCTGGTCGGTGCGGGTTGCATCGCACTTTTACTGATCTTCGCACCGAATGTGCTGCAAAACCTGCCTCATGCGGCTTTAGGTGCAATTGTTATCTGCGCCTGCATCAGTCTTGTTGACGTTCGCGGTGTCCTGCGCCTTTTCAAACTGCGGCGCGACGAGTTTGTTTTATCCATTGTATGTTTTTCAGGTGTGGTTTTGCTGGGCGTCATCCAGGGCATCTTCATTGCCATCGGTCTGGCACTCGCCGCTTTTATCTGGCGCGCGTGGCGCCCTTATGATGCCGTGCTCGGGCATGTGGAAGGTCTGAAGAGCTATCACGATGTATCCCGCTATCCGGAAGCAAAACAAATACCGGGCCTGGTGCTCTTTCGCTGGGACGCACCGCTGTTTTTCGCCAACGCGGAAACCTTCCGCGATCAGGTTCTTCGCGCGGTTGCCGATGCGCCGACCCCGACAAAATGGGTTGTCATTACGGCCGAACCGATTACGGATGTGGACATTACCGCGGCTGATATTCTGGCCGACCTAGATGAGTCGCTGCACCAGGCCGGCATGGATTTGTGTTTTGCAGAAATGAAAGACCCCGTAAAAGACAGGCTGAAATGCTATGGACTATTTAACAGACTGGGCACAGAAAATTTCTTCCCCACGATCGAGCAGGCTGTTGATCGTTACCTCACCCTGCACAAAACAGGCGGGGCCAAGTCTCCGTAACTTTCGGGAGCCTCAAAAAAGATTTCAGGTAAAGAAGACATAAGCAGTCAGTTCCTGCCCCAGATGTGCGGTCTCTTAAAGCGGTAAAAGCCGTCCTTTTCCTCCAGGGCGATGGTATTCGCTTCGTCACCAAAATGTTCTTTCCGAAGATCCTTCAATTTGCTTTCCAGCTCCTGGCCCTCATACTGTTTTACAATCAATTCCCGTTTTTCCATATACTGCAGACCGGTATCCCAGCGGCTTGCATTGTCCGCATCCCGCCTGGCCATGGACTCGACCTGCCGTTCTGTCATCCCCATTTCGGCCCTCAGCCTGTTGATCTCCTGCTGGCGCTGTTCAGGGCTTAAATTGTTCAGTTCATCCTGGACGGAATCAAGACTGAAAAAAACTTTTGAAAGGAGCCCGCTCTGGTTCAGGATAAACTCCTGGGCCGTGCCGCTGTAAGTTTCCTGCAATCTGCGCTTGTATTCACCCAGTTTTGCGTTCAGCGACATATCCTTGGATTTATTCAGTTCGGCAAGGGTATCCTGCATTTTCGCCTTTCTCTCTTCTGTGGCCATAAGCTCTCCCGACCAGATTTTCTCCGCGTCTTCGCCGAAAAGCTCCTTTCTCTTTTTCCACAGGGCGGCCAATCTTTCGCTTGCGGTCATTTTCATGAGCTGTTCCCTGTTGTCCGCAAGCCAGCGGTTATAAACATCAAGCTTTTCCAAAGTCTTAATGATTTCATCGGCATATTGCGGAAAGGCCCGCCTGAGAATATCATAAAAGTAGCCTTTCCCTTTCTCCGGACGCAGCCCCATGACAAAATCCCGGATGGAAATGATTTCCGCCTGTGTGCTTTTCTTCGAGATGGTGCTTGCGTAATACTTTTTCAACTCGCTGACAATCCTGTCTCCAAAGGAATCGTTGCCGGGAGTGTCGGCCGGAACAGATGCGACATAATCTAGATTATCGGAAGGAACAGCAAGCACAGACGAACCGGCCCAATCCTTTTCCCGCGGGTAAAAAGCCACGATGAGCGCAATTACGGCCAGGAATACAACGACGAACAACCCGGCCACTGCAACTTTCTTTTTACTGTTCATGCTCTCTCCTTTTCCGCCTGAATCTTTATCGTGCGGAGCATCGCCCACTGCAAACGCAAAACAATTTTACCACATCAATCTTGCAGAGGATTAACCACCTTGCAGCAGGCTGTCAAGGTATAAAATTATATCTGTTGTATCACAGCAGTCACAGGAAAATTAACGCTCGTTCGGCTCAAGCGGGATTCGACGCGCCATGGCACACCTGTCAATTACAGGACATTTAATTTTGAAGGAAGAGGGTCACGGAGGATATAAGCTCTCCGTGACCCTTAAGCGGTTAGAGTTTTGGCTGAAGTTTGGCCCATATCAGGGTCGCACACTTTTGAGACCCTGAATCACTGGGGTGGATGCCGTCATAAATAATATCGGAATTGACAATGACCGGTCTCGGATCGATGAATACACGGTAATTAGGCGCAGCCGTTGCATTCTGAATTGCCTGGGCGAGCTTTGTATCACCATAAGCTACCGCCGGAAGCAATTTCGTACTCCCGAAAAGGCCGTTCTTGATATTATAGTATCCAAGGAAAATGATGTTGTCTACGCCGTCCCTTCCCATTTTGTTGAGAAGGTTGACCGTATCCACGTAAACATCGTCGATGAGGGCTTTGCATCTTGAGGAAAGTCCGGATTCCCACCAGTCTACCTTGCAGTTGTAGGGATCAAACGCTACGGCCGGGATCAGGATGTCGTTACCGCCGGCATCCATGAAAATGGTGTTGATGTTCGGATTATCGGCCCTGGCATCGTCATACTGGTCGGAGACGTGACTGACCATGGACCCGGACAGCGCGTAGCGGCGGAAAGTCTGACCGGACCAGCTGTGCAGATAGTCCTGAATCTTACCGGAAAGAGCAAAAATAGAATCGCCCAGATTCACGACATCATTGCGGGACGCATTGGTGATGATCGGAACGCTCAGGAGCGAACAACCGGTTGCTACAAGCAATGCTGCAACAATAATGAGACGCCTGACATACTTCCCTGGTTTTGTACCCTTCATGCATTTACCTCCTCTTTGTTTGTTTGACGAACACCGGATTAAACCCTTGCCTGATCACTTATAAAAACAAACCCTGTTTGGACCCTTTCGATGAAAAGGGATAAACAACAAATAAAGGCAACACACATCATTTCTCATTGCTTGCAGCTAATTAAACAGAAAAAAGCAGGCATGTAAATACTACTAAAGTTGTATTATAAAGGGCATTATAAAAAACGGGCGTTTTTGAATGAACATTCTTATGATTTGTCAATTAAAACAATCATCTGCTGATATTAAACCGGCCGACTGATCAGTCGGTTTTCGCAGTCAAAACGTGTTAAAAGCATTTATTTCCCAATTCCATTTTTTCAACGGACTTTATCCGGGATTTGAGAATCAAACGACAATATGTTAGCAGTGGTCAGCAAAAAACTGTTTGCCGCGGGGCAACCCTTCTGATCGTGCAGACTGACTCGGATGAATCTATCCGGTAAAAAGACTGAAAAAAAATACAGCGGTGATAATTGCCGTCATCACAGGTTTAAAATGCATCCCACAATCTACCTTGCGCCAATCCAGGGAATAACGGACAGGATATACCGCAACCTGTTTTCTGTTTATTTCAGGGGCGTTGATGCTGCCTTTGCACCTTTTATCTCGCCGTCGAAAAAAATGAAACCCGATAATCCTCAGATTCGTGAACTGGAGCTCGATCTGAATACCGGCGTCCCCGTAATACCACAGATTATGACATCCAGTCCGGAGGACTTCACAGCACTCGCCAATGATCTTTTTGAAATGGGATATGGCACGGTAAACTGGAATCTCGGGTGCCCCTTCCGCATGGTTGTGAAAAAAGGCAGAGGAGCCGGCATGCTCTGTCATCCGGACAGGATCGAATCTTTTCTGGAAAAAACGATTCCTGTTTTAAAGCCGAAATTGTCGATTAAGCTCCGGACAGGATTAAAATGTTCTGACGAGGCACTTCGCCTCATTCCTATCTTCAACCGGTTTGATCTTGATGATCTGATCATCCATCCGAGGACAGCCGCGCAGATGTATGGAGGCGACGTTGACCTCGAAATGTTCGAACGGTGCCTGAACCTCTCGAAGCACAGGGTTGTCTATAACGGCGACATTTATTCAATGGAAGACTTCAATACTCTTGCCAGCCGTTTTCAACAAGTCAAAACCTGGATGATCGGCAGAGGCCTCATCGGGAATCCGTTTCTTGCAGAAGAAATCAAATCCGACATAAAAAAAACACGCCATGAAAAAGTTCAAATCATCAGGGAATTTCACGACCATTTATTCGAAGAATATTCAAAAATTCTGTCGGGCCCTGCACACATCACCAATAAAATGAAAGAAATCTGGACCTACATGGCCGGTTTTTCTGAAAATGCCGAAAAAATAAGGAAGAAGATCAATAAAACCCATCATCGTGATGCGTATATCGGTGTCGTCAATAAGATATTTGATGAACTTGTCTAGAAAACCGGAGAACTTATGCCTGTGATCTTCCGGTTTATGCAATCAATATCCTATTGACAGATCATTTCAATATTCGTATTCTTCGCGCACAAAAGAAAACCGTTAATCAATTTCATATCATTTAGAGGAGGCATGATGAAAAAGTTATCCGGGAAAACCGTTTTTCTAGCCATTGCCGCAGCAGTCATTATACTTGCCGTTTTCATTTACCTCTTTGCACCGTCCTATCTTTACAAAAGAGCAATGGACGGCATGCGCAAAGATGCAGGGCTGACATTAAAAACCGTGAACATCCCTGATTTTAAAATAGTCTACTTCGAAGGGGGAACCGGCGAACCCATCATCATGCTGCACGGATTCGGCGCCGACAAAGACAACTGGCTCAGGTTTGCAAAGTATTTCACGTCCGGCTATCGGGTGATCATTCCCGATCTTCCCGGTTTCGGCGAAAGCTCTAAACCCGAAAATGCGGAATATACGATCATGGCCCAGGTGGAACAATTAAATGTGCTCGTCAAGGAACTGAAGCTGACCGATTTTCATATCATCGGAAACTCCATGGGCGGCAATATCGCCGGTACTTTCGCCGCGACACATCCGGAAATGGTCAGGACTTTGGGGCTTTTTGATGCAGGAGGCGTCAAATCACCGGTAAAAAGCGAACTCCACCTGATTATGGAAACAGGCATCAATCCTCTGATCGTAAAAAATGTAGAAGATTACGATCGATTGCTGGCCTTCAACTTTTACAAACCTTTTCCCATCCCCTCTTTCATAAAGAGGGTTTTGGCAGAAAAAGCGTTAAAAGCCTCGGAGTTTAACCAAAAGATTTTCAAGGAAAGCCTGGAATCTGATTTTCTCATGCTAGAGAGCAAACTGGGGATGATCAAGGCGCCAACCCTGATTGTTTGGGGAGATTCGGACAGGGTTATTCATGTTTCTTCCGTGCCGGTTTTTGAGAAAAAGATAAAGAACGCACGATCCGTGATTCTCAAAGAATGCGGTCATCTGCCCATGCTGGAAAAACCGCAGGAAACGGCTGACGCATATCAGAATTTTCTAAAGGACAACCAAACCCGGGAAAACCGAAACCCTAAAGTTCAGCGCCCGTTGTGATATTCCTGTTTAAACAGGCTACCTCTTCCCCTTTAATGATGTCGTCCATTATAAATAGCGGGGCAGGATAACTTCCTGCCCCGCCTGTACCCTACATGATTTGCACTGTTATTTTTTCTTCAGATTGCGGAAATTTGGTTTTCGCTTCTCCATGAATGCCATCATGGCTTCCATGCTTGCCGGCCCGCCGGCCAGTCGATCCATGGCTTCCCGTTCTATCTTCAGGGCCGCTTCGATCCCCGCTTTATGGGCTGTTTTGAGGCATCGCTTCGTTTCCAAAAGAGAGGTCAAAGGCAGTTGAGCAATTTCTGTTGCCTTCTCCATGGCCTTTTGCAGAAGCTCATCATCCCTGAATTTGCGGGATGCAATGCCCGTTTCCAGGGCCTTGTCGGCGTCAATCCATTCCGTGGTAAAAAGCAGCTCCGCCGCCCGCTGCGGCCCGATGAGGACCTGCAGCATATAACTGCTCGCAAATTCAGGCGCCATACCCAGGCTGTTAAACGGTAGACGCATGCGCAGGCTTTCTCCGACATAAAGAACATCGCTGTGAAACAAAATGGTCGCGCCTCCTCCCACGGCAACACCCTTGGCCGCGGCAATCAACGGTTTATCAAAATCAATCACCGCTCTTTCCGTAATCTGGTAACTGTGCGCTGCACCGGACACTCCGTAATCCTTCAGGTCCTGGCCCGCTGAAAAATCATTGCCCGCACCGGTGATGACGACCACCGTAACATCATCATTCTCCCTGGCCGCATCCAGCTCCGTGGCAAAGGCCGTCCACTGTTCCAGATTAAAAGAGTTCTTGGAGTTGGGACGGTTCAGTGTCAGCAATAAAACCCCTTCATTCAATTCCTTTAAAACGGTATCACTCATTGCCTGGCTCCTTTTCTTTTATGAATTTTCTGCAAATGTTTTTAGATAAATTGTGTTTAGGCGGATTGTTGCCTGTTTTGCCGGTCGCTTTTGCAAAAACCTTGATTTGGGGATGCATCGCTTTCCTTCCCCTATTCATCCGGCTTCTCCTGCCGCTCCGCGCCCGGCAATAGATCCTTGTATCTTTCCTGTTGCTTATCTTCGATGGTTTTTAATTTATCTTTGGTCACTTCATATTGCTTGAGGGCCCGGTTGCCGGTGGCCTCATCAATCACCTGATCACCGCTGTCACCACAGGCATTCATGCAAATCAAAACCATTCCCAAAAGAATAATTCCGGCAAAACTTTTACAGATCCTGCGGGTTCTTCGATGCATCCTCTTTTCCTTTTTTCTCGATTTTCTACACAGGGTCAGCATAAGGCACGTTCGAAACAATGTGATTATTACCCTGATTCCGGCTCGTCCGTCAATTATAAAATTTCCGGAAGGAAAACTCTTCCCCGGATTGTGCTGAAACACGGTGGTTCACGGACAGGTGAATGACATTCTGTCTACTCGCCGGCATGCTCAAGCGCGACTTTCCTGCCGCGTTCTTCATCTACAAAGAAAACAATGACCATGGCCGTCAGAAACAATACCGAACAGACAAGCACCGCCACCTGCAGGCCAAACAGCGCCTGCAGCAACCCCAATCCCATCAATCCGAAAATGGCTGAAAGACGGCTGGTGAAACTCCACAGGCCGAAGAATTCTCCTGACTTGGTATCCGGAGAAAACAGTCCGACCATGGCACGGCAGGCAGACTGTGTGGATCCCAGACCCAGTCCGGCAATCGATCCGACCACAAGAAACACATGCTCCTCCTTCAAAGACACGCCCGTCAGGCTGTTCACGAAACCGGTGACGGCGCTCACCCCGTAAATCAGCATGGCTGCGATGACCCAGATCAGCAGCGTCAGAATAAATGTCTGTTTGGCTTTCCACCTGTCCTGAATGATCCCGAAAAGAAATGCACCGACAGCGGCCGTAAACTGCGTAATGACAAACATCATGATCTGTGTCGTGCCTGACCATTTGACGATCTGGTCTCCGTAAATAAAGGCAAAGGAGATCACAATGGACAGACCGGCATACGCAAAAAAGAAGGAAGAAAGGAGGATCATCAGATCCTTGTAATCCCGGATATCCCCACACGTCTTTTTTAATCTTTTAAATCCGATGGTAAAATAATTTTCATGCTCGGGCAGTTCCCTGGGAGGGGTTGTCTCCTTTACCCAAAGGAATGTTGGGATTGCGGCAATCAGGAAAAACAGGGCTGTTGCCGGACCCACCATTTTGAGACGTGAGAAATTTTCCAGCGTGTAAACACCTGCGCCAAGGCCAAAAATAACAATGGCCGTCGAGGTGAGGCCGCCGAAATAGCCCAGACCCCAGGCATAGCCCGAAATTTTCCCCAAGTCCCGGGGCGGACCGAGCCCCGGAAGAAAACTGGACACAAAGGATTCACTGTAGGAAAAACCGACATTGGACAGGACAATCAGCAGCATCCCCAGAATAACGTCGCCCGGCCGGACAAAATAGAGCGCGGCCGTTGCCAGGACGGTGAGCAGGCAGCTGGCAAAGAGAAATTTCTTTTTGGAGCCCGCATAATCCATTACTGCGCCCAGGAAAGGGGCGGAAAGGAGCACCATCAGATAGCTGATGGACAGGGCCGTGCTCCAAAGGAGATTCCCGAGACGGAATTCCGGTCCGTCACCGACGATCAGCCTGGGAAATATAATGCAGAACACCACGGTGATAATGACCGTCGTGTAGGACGAGTTTGCAAAATCAAACATGGCCCACCCGAACAGTTCTTTGCGTGATGCTCTTTGTATTTCTGCCATACTTTCCTTTTTATTCATTGCAGCGGGGGATCGTCCTCATTAAAATAAAGAACAGACCCGAACACAGGCGAAGATTCAGCTCTGGCCGTTTCTGCTGATGTTCTTTTATCTCAATTATCGGTAAATAACCATCACAATATGTCTTTTACCGTTTGCGAAACGGGCTTGAACCTCGCGGTGTAGTCATTTTTTATCAAATACCTTCATTTTAGAACATAAAATTTCCTTGCCGTATCAATACCCCTGTGCTTAACTTCAGCGCATGTTTAAGAAAGCTTCAATACACCATAAATTATATCCCAAAATGACGGGGAGGCTTCGTTGATTCGCCGCCACCCATTATTATTTACATTCCTGTTCCTCGCATTCATCCTCATGGCCGTCGCAGGTTTCCGTATTGGCCATCTCTGTGTTGTAGTGGGAAAAGGAATCGCTGAAAGCTCGGGCGATTCGCCCACGATCTTCTATGGGCGTGCAACAGAAATCCGCAAAGGCGATAATCTGGAAAACATCCGTTTTACCGAACGGCTGAAAAGACTCTCCTACCGAGAAGTCAAGGGACCGCCATCCACTCCGGGAACATTTTCCCGCGAAAAGACGCTTATCCGGATTTTTCCGCGCGAAACGGGAATTCAAAAAAACGCGCAAGTCCAGGGGCCGTTAGATATCGTTGTGCGAAGCAGCCGGGTCGTATCGATTACAACCATGGCGGACCAAAAGCTAAAGTCCATTCAGCTCGAACCGGAAGAAATCAGCCGTATCATCAGTCCGAAACTTGATTCCAAACATCAGGTGACGCTTTCCGCCATTTCCCCTTATCTGCAGAATGCAGTCATCGCTTCTGAAGACGCACACTTCTATTCCCATTTTGGAATCGATATTTTCGCCATCGGCCGGGCATTCATTGCCGACGTCCGAGCGCAGCGGTATGTCGAGGGAGGTTCCACCATCACGCAACAACTGGCAAAGAACTTTTTTCTTTCACCGCGCAAAACCATCGCACGCAAGCTGCATGAAGCCGAGCTTGCTCTGGCACTGGAACTGCGCTACTCGAAAAAGCAGCTCCTGGAAATGTATCTGAACAAAATTTACCTGGGACAGGCAAACGGCGAAAGCATTTATGGCGTTGAAGACGCATCGGCCTTGTATTTCTCAAAACGCGCAAGGGATTTGTCCCTTGAGGAAGCGGCACTGCTTGCCGGAATCATCCACGCCCCGAATCGTTACTATCTCTTTACGAACTCCAAAACCGCCAAAAAACGCCGCAATAATATCCTGGCCCGAATGCAAAAACTGTCCATGATTTCCGATGAGGAGTTTCAGAGGGCATCCAATGCTCCTTTGAAACTCCGTTCCGGCGGCACTCCCGTGCATATGACATCACACTTCATCGATTACATCCGGCGCATCACAAACGAGGAAATGGAAATGGAAGGGTTCTATCACAGGGGATACCGTTACTATACAACCATGGATCCCATTGTGCAGGCTGCCGCGGAAAATGCCGTCACACGGGGGCTTAAAGCCATCGAACAAAAGACTCGTTCCTCCAAAGAGCCTCTTCAGGCCGCACTCGCGGCTGTAGACCCGAAGACAGGCGCACTGATAGCGTTGGTTGGAGGTCGGGATTACGACCGTTTCAACCGGGCCGTGGATGCGAAACGCCAGCCCGGAAGCGCTTTTAAACCCTTCGTTCTGCTTGCGGCTCTTTCGCAACCCCTCAAGGGAACCCGAAACTGGACGCTTTCCACGCTGGTATCCGGCGGACCGATAACCCTCGACACACCGGAAGGGCCATGGACTCCGTCAAATTATGAAAACAAAGAATACGGAATGATCACCATCAGGAAAATCATCGAAGATTCCGTCAACACGGCCACGGTTCGGCTGGCCAATGACGTCGGCCTTCAGGAAGTACTCAACACCGCGCGCATGGCGGGCATCAATAGCCGACTTCTCCCTGTTCCCTCCATGGTACTGGGAAGCCTCGAAGTCACGCCTGTTGAACTTGCCTATGCTTATGCCACTATAGCCTCAGGCGGTATCCGGTTTGACCCGCTGCCCTTTTATACGGTCATCGCGCCGGACGGCAGTGTTGTCATTGAAAAATCCGTAAAAAGCAAGCGGGTGTTTGATCCCCGCGTTTCCTACCTTGCCGGTCATGCCCTCGAAGGAGTCGTTGCACGGGGTACGGCAAGAGAAGCAAAGTCTCTGAAGGTCGGCTTTCCCGTATCGGGAAAAACCGGAACAACCAACAAGAACCGTGACTCCTGGTTTGTATGTTTTACCCCCGACATTGTAATAGCGGTATGGGTGGGACATGATTCAGGGGCCGACACCGGTCTCACAGGCGCTACCGGTGCGCTGCATATCAGTGCAATGTTTCTTCGGATGTTATACGCACATTCCGGACCGCCTGCTTTCATCCCTCCGGAAGGGATCGAAACGGCATTGATTGATCCGGAGTCCGGTTTTCTGGCAACGGAAGCATGCCCTCAAACCTTTCGGGAATCCTACCTGACGGGAACGGCGCCAAGGGAACCCTGTCCCAATCACCAGGAAAACCCTGTGATGGATGTTGTTCGTGAAAAAGTGCTTGACATAGGCGGATTCTTCCGGAAACTTTTTGACAAAACACAATAAAAAAGGCAGAATTTGCATTGAGTAGTGTTTGACGACTTCTGTCTGAAAAATTGGCTGCATGTATGCCTGCGATGTGGCATCAATTCAAGAACAAGCAGCACAATCATTTTCGGGCATGATTCTCAATGAAGGAACAAATCATAAGAAATCCCTTTAAAATCGAACCTGTCAGTTTTTCCAATAAAATTTTTTCACGCAAAGGATTATCAACATGAGCATCCCTTCTCTTCTTAAGAAAACGGAGCTTCCCTTTGAAGTGGTGATTCTGCTGATTGTGGGTATGGCAATGTTGATTACCGGCACACTGCTCTTTCCGGTATCATCAGGAGCACTTCCTTATTATGAGGACGGTTTATACGGTTTGCTTTTGGTAATGTTTGCGCTTCAAATCGTCACGATGGGAAAAACGCCGTTCGGAGATGTGCGAAGATCAAGACTTATCATTGCCGTTGGTGCCGTGATTTCCGCCGTTGGCATAGTCACCTGTTTCATTCCCGATGTTTTTTACCCGTCTTTCACGCATCCTGCTGTTTATCTGCTTTGGTCCCGGAGGCTTCCTTCTCCTTCTGCAGATGTTGTTTGACAAGGACAAATTTCGAACATGGATCAAACACGGAGGCATTTTCCGGCATCTGATCCTTGCATGTTGCCTGGTTTATGGATTATCCATGCTCATTGCACTGCTTTTATGGAATCAGCGAATTCTTTCTACCGAAATGACGGCATTAACTGTTCTGATTTACGGGTCGTCAATCATTTATCTTGCCGGCGTTCTCCGGTTTATCTACCGGAATTATTCCGGAACGGAAAATCCCCGTAAGGAAGACATTGAGCTTTCCAGCGATCAGGCAATGATTCTGATGATGGGTATTTTCATGGTGCTCCTCGGCACGCTGCTGATTCCCGTCAATCTGGGTAAACTCCCGTTTTCTGGAAGCGCCCAGCTTGGACTTCTCATGGTAATTTTTGCCGTTCAGATGCTTGCCTCCGGAAACACCCCGATTGGTGCCTTTCCCCGTTCGCGGTTGATGATTTTACTGGGAATTCTGTTTGCTGCGCCGGGCATTGTGTCTTGCATTATTCCGGACATTCTGGTTCCTCTTTTGACAATTGTTGTCGGTGTACTGAATATTCTGGGTGGGTTGATCACGCTGACTAAAATTTTCATTCCATTGCTGCGCCAATCTGATGAAATCAAACACCCCGTTCCCCCGCTGCTGAAAAAACTGTTCTTGGTGCAGTTAACAATGAATCTGCTGACCATCATGTTCGGCACATCAATGCTTGTTCCCCATCTGGTCCCCGGACTGGTCATCGGTGTTATTTTGGCTGCCAATGGATGCGTTCTTTTATATTTACTGCATCTGCTTGTCTTACTGGAAAAACTGCAGCGTGATACATCGAGTGACCTGTAAATTCCCCACACCTCGAATTTTCTGGCCGGGAAAACAGAAAAGGAGCGAAAAAAGTGAATAATTGGTTTGCATTATTTTACGGCAAACAATCAACCACCTCGCGGCAAGCTGCCGAGGTATGCACGAAACATCATTATATCGCAGCGAGCTGCGGAGAATCAACACGCGTCCCGTTTAAACGGGATTGAAAAGGAGAACTTTCATGAAAAACGGAAACGAACTTTTTAGAGACAAGGTATGCGTTGTCACCGGTGCCGGTTCCGGCATCGGTTTGGGAATCACCCGCCAGCTCCTGTTGAGAGGCGCCACCGTTTATATGGTCGGTCGCACAGAGAAAAAAATTCTGGCTGCCGGGGAATCTCTGACCGAATTTGGCGACAAAGTGCACGCTGAACAGCTGAACGTCACCGATGATGACGCTTTCCGGTCTTTCATCGCCCGGGTGGAAAAAACACACCCTGTAGACTATATTTTCAACAACGCCGGCGTGGGCTGGGGCGGATTCTTCGCCACGGAAAGCATTGACAATATCAGGAAAGTCATCGATGCCAACCTGTATGGCGTGATTCATGGCATCCAGGCAGTGCTGCCTTACATGCTGAAACGGGAAAGCGGACATATCGTTAATATTGCCTCGCTGGCTGCGATTGTACCTCTGCCACTCCAAAGTGTTTATGTGGCCAGCAAATGTGCCGTTCGCGGGCTGACCGAATGCCTGCGCTACGAGCTGGCACCCTTCAACATCAAGGTTACGGTAGTCTGCCCGGCCGAGGTTGCCACAGAGATATTCGGCGACCCCAAAAACATACCGCCAGGCGCCATCAGCATCGATCAGGCCGGCATTGAGATTCTCGATGGCATCGAGCAGGGAAAGATTGTGTTACCCATTGTGGACACAGCCCGCAGGATATATCGCGACACCAAAGAGAATCCTGAAGCAAATGAACAATTCCTGCTGCAAATGTTCAACCATACTTTGACGGGCGGCGGCATGACGGTGAAACAATTCCATGACAGGGTCATTGAGCAAATCGGATAAAAATCAAGGAGGATTGCTATGAAAGAGTATTATGAACATAAAACGGCGGCGGTGACCGGTGGCGCTTCCGGAATCGGACTGGCACTGGTGGAAAGCATGCTGGAAATGGGCGCCAGGGCAGTGACGATTTCGGACATCAATGAGGAGAACCTGAACAGGCATGTCGCAAGGTTAAGCGAAAAGTATCCGGGCAGGGTGCAGGGAGTCAAAACCGACGTGACCTCGGAATTCAGCGTCAGGACAATGGTAGACAGGGCGGCCGCATTTGGATCAGGAAACATCGATTTACTTTTCAACAATGCCGGTCTTGGCCTGTCCGGTGCTTTTGAAGAGCAGGACAACGATAAATGGGAAAAGGCTTTCGCCATCAATTTCTACAGTGTAATCTATGGCGTGCGCGCGGCTCTGCCATACATGAAGGCACAAAAAAGCGGACATATCGCCAATACCGCTTCCGGCATTGCTTACGTTCACTTTCCTTATCAGAGTATGTATTCGGCTACCAAGTCGGCAGTGTTGGCTCTGACCACCTCGTTGCGCTATGAATACTGGGATGAAGGCATCCGTTTTTCCACTGTGGTTCCGGGCACCGTTGCGACGGCGATCTGGGGAGGCGGCCCGATCCCCGACTCGGCCATCACACCGGAGCAATCAGCGGCGGGTATCCTCAAAGGTGCGGCTGAAAACAAAAGGGTGATCTTTGTGACCGAAGACGACCGTGAAGGCTGCCTCATCAATGCACTGGGAGCCTATGTGCCCCACATGACTAAGTCGATGGATGAGTACATGCTGGGGGTGGCAAGGGCAAGGAAGGCGGGCTCTTTTTCTGCCATTTAATCTGAATTTGATTAGACGGATATTTTGTTCATGAAGGCAAAAAGGGAAACAAACAACACCGACTGGGAGGAAAGGATGATTTCGCGTATTGACCATGTATCCATAGCGGTAAGAGATCAGAAGAAGGCTGAACATTTTTTTCGTGACATTCTGGGAGCCGTTGACGGTGCCGGGGCAAGCGATCCTGCAACCCGTTTTTTCTGGCAGATCTTTTCTCTTGGTGATCTGTCACGGCTTGAAATTATATCGCCTACGGATGCAGGAAGTTTTCTGGACGGATTTTTGAAAGACAAAGAGGGAGGTGTCCATCATATCACTCTGCAAACAACAGATCTGGTTAAAGCCATGGCCCGTTTGGAAAAGCATGGAATCCCCTTCTTTGGCCACAATGAATATCCAGGGGGTATCTGGAAGGAAATTTTTATTCATCCCCGCCACGCTTTTGGCGTTCTGGTTCAGATCGCCGAGTTTGAAGCAGATGACTGGCTTTCCACGAAGGTAAAATTCCCCCCCGCAATCAGGTGGCAGGTGGACAGGACGGAAAACGGTGCAACCCTGACATTTGCACATCCAGGTGGAGGCAAGGTCTCCTTGAACCTGAACCGGGAAGAGTCGCAAAAACTGGCAAAGTCATTACAGGAGGCTTCTGACTAAAATATTCCTTCTTACACCTGCTGAACATTTCTCCCGGAAATGATCAAAAATTGCTGACGGCAAACGCAACATGTGGTAAAAGATATAACCGATTGCTAATCGGGCTTTGGGAGAATTTTAAAGGAGAAATTGAGCGTGCGCCTTTTCCCTAAAGAAGATAATTTTTTTGATTATTTTGAACAGCTTGCAGGCAAGATTGACGAAGGCAGTCAATTCTTCCTTGAAATGGCCCGAAATCATAACTACTCTGCTGCCAGGGTCTCCCGGCTCAAAGAAATTGAACATGAAGCGGACGGCATTGCCCACAAAACCTACGAAAGAATGCACAAAACCTTCCTGACCCCCCTTGATCGCGAAGACATATACGCATTGGTCAATAAGATGGATGACATCCTGGACCACATTGAAGGGGTCGCCGTACGCCTCCATATGTATAAGGTAAAAAGGCCGTATGATGAAATCATCAAACAGGCGGAAATTCTTTCACTGGCTGTAAGAAAAATAAAAGATGTCGTTCACGGCTTGCGCAATATGAAAAACAGCCAGATGATTCTGGACGGCTGTGTGGAAATCCACACTTTGGAAAACGCGGGAGATGTTCTTTTAAGAACCATCATCACCAACCTTTTCATCCATGAACAAGATGCCATCGAACTGCTCAAATGGAAAGAAATCTTTGAGCGGTTGGAACAAGCCATTGATGTCTGTGAGAGTGTATCCAATATCGTGGGCGGAATTGTTCTGAAACATGCCTGAGTCAGAGGTGCGATGATCCGAGAAAAAGTGTTCGTGAGGAATACAACCATGTCAAAAAATAACAAGAATGGAAAATCCGGAAAGAATAAAATTACAGACAGGGACCGCAAGATGGCCAAAGTCTGCGCCAACTGTCCGGTCTGCAAACATGCCCGCAAAAAGCAGCAGGGCGCAGCATTCTGGTTTGTAAAAAAAATCGAGCAGGACCTTTGCCCATTCTGTAAAGCCTTTGAACGCGTATACGGCCGTAAAGCTCATCAGCCGTTGATGTGATAAATCATACAGATTTCCATAACTGAATTCCAGGGAGGAGTAAAGTGCCATGTTTAAGCGCATGTTGTTTACATTTGCTATTTTGCTTTTTGCCTCAGTGTCTTTCATTAGAGCACATCATTTTCTTTGGTAGAAGAGAGCAAATAAAATGGAAATGACTATCCATAGGAAAAAAGCTTTCGCAGTGGCGGCATTTTTCTTCATCCTGATTCAGGTAATTCCTTTTTTAATCCCTGACAGGACGGAGGGATCCATGCCGGTCAGGAAAACGCTTACCGGTTGTGTTATCGGGGGCCGATTCTTCAGCATCATGACGGATCCTCAAACAGGCAGGCCGGTTAAAGCTTACCCGATACGAATACAGCAGAATTTTGACATTCCTTCTTACGAAGGGAAAACAATATCAGTATCTGGTTCTCTTTTACCCGGCGATCGTTTTATAATAACGAAAGGGGGGTCGCCTGCAGTGATCAGGGATACCTGCGGCAGGGACAACCTTAATATTATAAAAAAGGAACTGATCATGGAGTATCGGGTTTCCGGATATCAAGAGGCGAAGAACAGGAACTTTGACAAAGCCCTGAGGTTAACCAACAAAGCCCTCTATATGGACAAAACTCTTTGTGGAACCTACGTTGATCGTGCCCTAGTCTATTATCTCAAAGGTGATTTTACTTCCGGAGCAAACGACATCAAGACAGTAAAGAATGGCAGATGCAGGGATCGCAAGGATCTTAATTTTCTGATGCTGGAAGAAATAGGAGCAATCCTTGAAAATTCGGGAAGAAAGGCCGATGCCATAAATTTATATAAAATGGGACTCAAGTCATGCCAATCGGAAATGTGCAGAGAGTCAATGAATAAGGCCTTAAGAAAAGCATCAGGCAGTTAACCGCATGCTTTGAGGTCAGTCCTTCTTTTCCCTCAGGGCAATAAAAGCAAGAACCGGTGCGGGAAAACTTTTGCTTCGCATACTATACGTTGTTACACGGGCCTGGGAATTATACATTTTTTTTAATGTGAGGTTGCTTTCGGCCAAAGGGGTGATCCTGCTGTCCCATAACCATCCTTTTTTTAGATAATCAGGCAATGTTACAGAGACGAAAAGTTCAAAATCAGGGTTCATTTTCCAGGTAAATGCCGGATAAAGAAGATATTCAAATCCGCACACAAATGCAGGACCCCCAATATACGATGTATGCCCGTCAACAAATAAACCCTGCTTGTATCGAATGGTGAGCTTATTCTTACCCGGAAGCAACCGTGCATAAAAACGAATAACATTCAGTTTCCCGGCCCCCGGAAATACCTCGCTCAAATTTTCAATATTTCGCGCAACTCTGATAAATTCCGGGGCAGTCATGTGGATAAGAGAGAGACTCCTTGACATCTTTTTTCCTGATTTTATATAGTCAAGATCAATAAAATACTGTTCATATCGACGTTTGTTCCATTGATGCCGATGTTCGGTAATCCTGGCAAGAAATTCCTGTTCTGCTTTGTTGTCTTCTACAAACCCCAATAAAATCGATTTTTCATTCAACAGCACGATTGCGTCAGATACGCTGATCCCGAGGAATTGCAATGGTATTTCAATGGCACTTGTCGACTGGTTTTCTATAATATAATTGACATCCATATCTATTTTCTTTTGCAGGGATACGCTGTCAAGTTCGATCATGGGGAAAACAACCCTGATATCTTCCCGGTATAATTTGAGGTGGTCTGATGTTTTTACCTGTTTGATGTTTCCGCTGAAATGATGGTCTTTATGGATGCGGGAAACATTGGCATAAGCATGACCACAGAGAATAAAGAAAATAACATGAAACAAAATAATTTTTTTCATTTGATGGCTTTCTTTACAGGTATGAACTGACCATCAACCCATTTATAATGGATTGTAAAATATTTGCCGGCGATATTATCATAATACTTATGGTTTAATAATCCATTCCTGACGCGGATCAGATCAGTCGAATTTTGTTTTTTCGCCCGGGAGATAAAGAAACCATCGGCATCTCTTATGGGGACAGGGACAATCACTCCATCGGGTTTAACCGTAAAGATTTTATAATAGTTGCCATTACATGATCCATATTGGCCAATGTTAAAGTCAGTTTGCCCATCCATATTATAATCATTGAAAACAAGGGAAAATTCCGGTGTCCAGAAACTCAAGGGGCCGGGTTTTTTTTCATGGGGAAACATTAATTGATTGAGAGACTGCCTGGACAGCACCTTATTGTCCCTTTTTACCTGAATGGAAAAATAGCCTTCCCATTTTTCACCGTTCCCGCACCAGGGTTCATTATCGATATAACGTTCTCCCTGTTCAAAGAGTATCTCTATTTTCCAGTTCCGATCATGATGATTTCTGTCAAACCGGGATTCGGAAATCAAGATAGATTGCCAGGAATGGGGATCAGACCAAACCAGATTTGTCATGAAAACCGAAATTATAGCGAAAGAAACCAACACAACAGTCAGGAATCTGATCGCCTTTTTGAACCCACGCTCATCGGTTCGGCTAAAAATTTTTCTTAACATTGTCGAAATACTTTTTTTATGATATTTTTTAAAGAGTCTCCTTCATTTCACAGTAAAGCGTCCGGTCGCTTTCCTGCTGCTCTTCCCATAGATGAGATTGGTGATTAACCGGTACTCTCCGGGAGGCAATCCGTTTGGTATTTTGAATTGGAAAGAGGAAACATGATTCCCGTTCCCTTTTTCCAACACTTTTCTTGAAAGCTCCATATTGATCGCTTTCCCCGAAACAACGATTACTTCCGTAAACCTGATTTTACCGGTTTTTTCCGCAGAAATGGAATAGTTCAATTGTCGGTTGAGTGTCTCCCCGGCAGAAACGGCAGATGGACTGATTGAAAGTTTTTTAACAAAAATCCTGTCCTTTTGAACAACTGGCGGGAGAACAGGAGGAGCAACGGGGTCGGGTTTCGGGGCAGGCGCTGGACATCCCGCAAGGCCAACAGCCAATAAAATGCAGCCAGCAGTCAACATCCGTCGTAAAGAAACCTTCATTCTTTTAACCTTGCCAGATTTCTGCATGATTTCCCCTCACTTTTCGACAATGAAAATAATATCATTCAACTGGCTGACTCCCTTGAATGTCCTGACAATCTCAAGGGCCTTCTGCTGATCCTTTACACTTTGCACAACCCCTTTCAGCGTCACGACTGCTGCATCATTCACCTGGGCGGTCACCCCGTCAATCCCTGCCTCTCTCAAAGCCCTGTTGATCTGGCCTTCAAGTCTGGGCAAGTCAATCTCCGGGGCTGGGACCGCATTTTCCGGCGGCGGCTGTAATGGTTGATCACCGGGCGCAACAACCGCACTCTCCGGGACTGTCCCCGGTGTTTCACCCGCCGGCACAGCAACCGTGCTTTCCGGGAGCGGCTTCGCGGTTGGGTCGACAGAAGTTCTTGGAAACAGCCAGTAGACAGCAATCGCAACCACACAAAGCACAGCAAGCGGAACCGCCAGATACAACCAGTTACGATGCGTTTCTGCTTCCTTTGCATTTGTTTTTAGTATTTCTGTTTCCTGGCCGGTCGTCGTCTGGTCGGCAAACTTTTCCGTCACCCCGGCCTCCGGTTGCATAACGGCCTGTTCCAGAGGATCAAGGGGGGTTGCATCATTTTTGCAGAACCTGGCACCTGCCGGATTCCGGACGCCACATTTCGGGCATACCCTTTCACTCAGGCTTTCTTGTTCAGCAACCGGTTCCATCCCGGGTTCCAATTCAGTCACTTCATTTTCTGCCTCAGCCTTCACCTGTTCTGCTGCCTTTTCCTCCACCCCGGGTTCCGATGTCAGAGAGGCGTCAGCCGCTTGATCGAGAGGGCTGCCGTCATTTCTGCAGAATTGAGCGCCCGCCGGATTTGAAGCTCCGCACGTCGGGCAGATCTTCTCTCCCTGGTTTTCCTGCATAGATTCCTGTTTTGCAACAAGCGGCTCTGGTTCTGGAAATTTCCAGCCGTCAACCCGGCAAAATTTGGCTTCGAGGGGGTTTCCCGCTCCGCATTGCAGGCATTTCTTGATACCAGGATTACCGCCCGTCTTTTCTCCGGTTTCCTTCCCGCATGCCGGACAAAAAACCGCGACGTCGGGTATTGACGCATTGCAATTATTGCAGATCATTGAGTTCTCACTTTCCTATAATTACTGCGCGTTTAACATGCTTGTCCATGACCAGTTGATCAGTGAACGCATTCCTTCTCGATCCACCCCTCTGATAATCAGATCACCGCTTACACGGTCGTTTGTGATCAGGCAGAAAGCATCATTACGTGCCGCAAAATTTATCGAGGGATATCCCGACACGCCTTCCGCCAATACTTGGATTATAAAAAACCGGTCGTATGCGTTGAGGAGCAAAAAGAGTTCCTCTCCTTTAGGCTCAAGCACGATAAGAGGATCTTCTTTCCCGATCAGCCTCACAAAACCCTGCGTAAAAAGTTCTCCGATAATCGCCGCGAGGCTTTCCTTGCTATCCAGAAAAGATTCCAGATGGGACAGCGTAACAAACGCAGCCGCCTGGTCTATGGCGGACAGTTCACGGCAAAGAATGTTGATGGCAACCAGCACTTTGAGGGACTCTTTCCTGATCGTCATCAACGACGTGTTTTCATTTACGATGGATTGTTCAAGCCTGGTCGCAATCCTTGCGATAAAAACACGGGGGCTCACTTCCCTGGAAATGCTTACCCCGGAATCATTTTCTTCCCATCGAAAATACGAGGAGTCTCTGACCAGCAAGACGTCCTGCTGAAA
>ERZ795058.501-NODE-501-length-60897-cov-18.221755_pt1 | contig 60897 bp, 49 predicted proteins | sample MGYA00375142_ERZ795058 | MGnify/ENA primary metagenome ERZ795058 (study PRJEB30187, sample SAMN05720210) | activated sludge metagenome | isolation source: anaerobic digester from wastewater treatment plant | place: Japan | collected 2015-04-20 ... | reverse complement strand
ATCAGAACAAAGACCAGAATAAGGACCAGAACAAGGATCAGAACAAAGACCAGAACAAGGACCAGCAGCAACAGCCACCTCCGAAAATATCGAAACAAAATGCGGAACAGTTGTTGCAGGCGTTGCAGAATGATGAGAAGAAGATCCAGGAAAAAGTGCAGCAGGCAAAAGCAAGGGAGGCAAAGCCTGCCAGAGTGGAAAAAGACTGGTAACTTTGGATGATTTTCCGAAATGAGAAAACAAATATGTTGAAAAAAGTAATTCTTTACATCGGGGTGTTGTTGGTGGGTTTTCAGTCCCAGGCACAGGACATCAGGCTGGTGATGTCAGCCCCCAATGCCGTGGCGGCAGGTGATCAGTTCAGACTGACTTTCAACATCAATGAGCGGGGGGAGAATCTCACCCTCCCCGACCTGGGCAATTTCGATGTACTGATGGGCCCCAGTTTTTCCTCCAGCACCAGTTTCCAGATCATCAACGGGAAAACCACCCAAAGCAGGGATTTCTCCTACACTTACATCCTGAGGGCCCGGGAAGCCGGCACCTTTACGATCCGTCCCGGCTCGATAGAGGTTGACGGGAAGGTATACCAGTCGAATTCCCTGACCATCCAGGTGGTAACCGGACAATCACAGGCGGCCCCGGCGCAGCAGCAGGGGCAGCAGCAGGGGCAGCAGCAGGGGCAGCAGCAGGAAAGGGGCAGCGAAACCACCCCATCAGGATCGATCAGCCGGAATGACCTCTTCATCAGGCTGGAACTCTCCAGGCATCAGGCATACAAAGGACAGCAAATCATCGCCACCGTTAAGTTGTACGCCAATCCCAACATGCCCCTGGCAGGATTTGAAGAGGTCAACCTCCCCACATACGAAGGATTTTATACCCAGGATATTGATATTCCCCAGCAGATCAACTTCAAAAGGGAAGTTTTCAACGACAGGATTTACCAGGTAGGGGTGTTGAAAAAGACTGTTCTTTTCCCGCAGCAGACCGGAAGCATCACCATAAAACCCTTCAGCATCACTACGCTGGTGCAGCAGCGGGTGCGGCAGCGCAGTTTCTTCGATGACTTTTTCACCGGCATTCAGACCGTCAGAGCAAAGCTGACCAGTGATGCGGTATCGGTATCCGTCAGGGATTTGCCGCCGGCACCCGCCGGTTTTTCGGGCGGGGTAGGTGATTTCAGGATCTCGTCCGAAATCAGTCAGCAGGAAGTTACCACCAACGATGCCGTAACCCTGAAACTAACCATCTCGGGTACGGGAAACATCCGGTTAATACAGGCTCCGAAACTGGCGCTCCCCGGGGACTTTGAACAATATGACCCGAGTTCGGCCGATAACGTCAGGGCCTCCGACGGCGGGGTCAGCGGGTCAAAGAGCATCGAATACCTCTTCCAGCCCCGCTATGCAGGTGATTTTAAAATCCCTTCCGTTCAGTTCGCCTGGTTCAATCCGGCCTCCGGCAAATATGAACAACAATCCACTCCTGAATATGATCTGAAAGTCACCAAAGGGGAGGGTGATCAGGGAACGGGGGTCGTGCGTTCCCTCCGGAAACAAGACATTCAGACCATCGGCCAGGATATCCGTTTTATCAGCCAGAAACAGGTTCCCTTGAAAGAAAAAGGATCCTCCTTTTTCGGGAGTACCTTGTTCTGGGCCATTTATCTGTTGGGAACCGCAGCTTTTGCAGTTTTCTTCGTGGTCTACCGGAAAAAAATGGAGGAGAACTCAAACATTGCCCTCGTACGCAACAAAAAAGCCAACCGGGTGGCCCGCAAACACCTGAAGGTAGCCTCCGACCATCTCAAAAAGCAGCAAGGCGAGGCTTTTTATGACGCCTTATTAAAGGCATTCTGGGGGTACCTCAGTGATAAACTGAGTATTCCGTTGGCCGACCTCAGACGTGAAACAGCAGTCGAAGGACTTGAGGCCAGAAAGGTGGATCCCGGATTGATCAGCGATTTTCTTGCTGTGGTCGACCAGTGCGAATATGCCCGGTTTGCACCTTCAGGAGGTGCACAGGTGATGCATGAACTCTATGAAAAAGCCGAAGATGTCATCAGCAAAATGGAAAAACAAATCAAACGGTAAAATGATGAGAAGAACAATTTCCATACTCCTCATACTGGTTCCCCTGATTTCAGGGGCCTCCGGTGAGAATCTCCTGCTGGAAGAGGCCAATAAACACTATACAGACCAGGAATTCGACCGGGCAGCCGAAAAATATGAACAAATCCTGGCTTCAGGCAAAGAATCGGCGGAGGTTTACTTCAACCTCGGAAATGCCTATTTTAAAACGGGAGATCATGTACAAGCCATTCTGAATTATGAAAGGGCGAAACTGCTCGATCCGAGGAATGAAGACATCGACTTCAACCTCAAGGTAGCCAATCAGTTCGTCGTCGATAACCCGGAAAGGCTTCCGCGACCTTTTTTCTCCCGCTGGTGGGGCAATCTGGCCAATAGCTCCTCAACCGACGGATGGGCAAAGGTCAGCATAGCGGCCTTTCTGTTTTTCCTGGTGCTCCTGGGAAGCTATTTCTTCAGCCGTTCCATCCGCCTGAAAAAACTGGCCTTTTATGTAGCCCTCCCCCTGGCGCTGTTGACCCTGCTCTCTTTTTCCCTCGCCTGGCACCAGCACAGCATGATCAAAAACAGGAATGCAGCCCTGATCCGCTGCCCCAGGGTCACCGTTAAAAGCGCCCCATCTGCCACAGGCACCGATCTCTTCCTGATCCACGAAGGATTAAAGGTTCAGATCACCGACAGCCTGGATTCGTGGAAGGAAGTGCAGCTCAGCGACGGCAACAAAGGGTGGATGAAAGATTCCTGCCTGGTGAAAATCTGAGAATGAACTGCCCCGGCAACGATGGGGAAGAAGAACAGCACCGCTACGACTAAACATCAGGGTTTAAGACATTTTAGGTTTTTTTAATACTATTTCAGCCATCCTGCATTTATTTTTGTCCAAAAAAAGTCATGAAAAACATAATTGCAGCTTTGTTGCTCGTGGCGGTTATTGTCTTCACCGCCACTGCCCAGAAAACGGAAAAACAGAAAAATATCCCCGAAGAACAGATTAAAGTGGAAAAGGAATATGACGAAAATGGCAACCTGATCCGTTTCGACTCCTTACGGGTCTTTCGCTGGTCATCCGACTCCCTTTTCCAGGTTCCCTCCGGTCAGGGATGGGAGAGTTTCTTCGGAAAGGATTTTTTCGACCACAACCCGGGGCATCCGTTTCCCGGAAATTCCCTCTTCTCCTTTCCCCTGACGCCCGGAAAATCTCCCTTCTTTTTCTTCGACGAGGAAGAGTTCTTCAGAGGCTTTCCGGAATTCAGCAATGACTCTTCCTTTTTCGGAAGTTTTCTCTTTCATAACGACACCTCCCTGTTCATGGGGCCCAATTCCTCATTTTACCTGCCTCCGGGATTCTTCTTCCCTGACAGGAGGGGTTTGGAGGAATTGAGAAAACATTTTGACGATCAACTCAGATATTTTAATCCTGACGAATTCACCGTCCCGGGTGAAGAAGAAAATCCCTACCGACGTTTCATGGATCCTGATCAACAGAAAGAATGGGATCAGCTGATTGAAAAACAGCATAAGGAAATGAAGGAATTCAGGGAAAAATGGGAAAAGAAAAACAAAACCCCCGGCATTGAAACGATGTGAACATCTGCTTTTTTTGACAGGCGCTGTGGCGACTCATAGGGGAACACCCTGTTAAAATCCCCCGGTGTTTCAGGTGTCAAAATCAAGGTTAAATTTCTGCTTCATAAGGGCAAGGTTCGCATTTTTACCTACCATTTCGTCAAATTTCTCGCTGTCGGTATAAGCTACTTTGCGGGTGGGTTCATGAATGACTTGGGTAACCAAATCTATGGAGGAGTTGTTCAGTTCCCGGCGGAGCCAGTTCACCAACCGGGGTTTGATCTCCCTGATCAACTCTTCCTGGAGCAGGTTATCCAGCGTCAACACCAATTTTCCACCAGGCAAAAGAACCGGTATCCGCTCCAGAGATGACTTCAGGCTGGGCCGGTCTGACAGCGTCTCGGTAAATTGCACCCACTTCTCCGACAAATTTTGTTCTGTCACGGGTTCTTCACCATTCACAGGATTGAGCAGTTCATGCTGCTCATCGACCGGTTCCTTTCCGCCCGGCATCTCTTTCCCTTCCATGGCCGATTTGATGGAGGGCCCTGAAATCTCATAGGAAATCTTGCGCAAATGTTTTTTTTCAGCTTTCGGAGGTTCCTTTGACGTAGCGCTACCCGTTTCTCCTGGCAGGGGAACTTCACTGAAGATAGCTTCCAGGGAATCGGTATCGTCAGCTATTTTTTTTTTAAGGTCAGTTGGGCAATCCTGGCAAGAGTCAGTTCAACGGAGAGCCGTTTGTTCTGGCTGGTTTTATACTGGTAATCACATTCATTGGCCAGTTGTAAAGCTTCCAGGAGGAACTCATGGGAAGCGGCGTCAGCCTGTACCTTGTACCGTTCGCGGATGTCCCCGCCAACCTCCAGCAACTGGATGGTAACGGGATCGCGCGAAACCATCAAGTCACGCAAATGCGAACTCAATCCGCTGATGAAATGCTGCCCTTCAAATCCTTTCCCGAGAACTTCGTTGAAAATCAACAAAGCTTCGGTCACCTGGTTTTTCAGGAAAGAATCCACCAGGCGGAAGTAATATTCATAGTCCAGAACATTGAGGTGGGTGATGACATCCTGATAAGTGATGTTTCTTCCCGAGAAGCTTACAAGCTGGTCAAAGATCGACAAGGCATCTCGCATGGCTCCGTCGGCTTTCCGGGCAATCATGTTCACCGCTGAAGGCTCGGCCGTCACCCCTTCTTCACGGGCAACAAAATCGAGATATCCTGCTATATCACTGATGCTGATACGGTTGAAATCAAAAATCTGACACCGCGAAAGAATGGTAGGTATGATTTTGTGCTTTTCGGTGGTTGCCAAAACGAAAATCGCATGCCGGGGAGGTTCTTCCAGGGTTTTCAGAAAGGCGTTGAAGGCACTGGCCGATAACATGTGCACCTCGTCAATGATATAAACGCTGTAACTGCCGATCTGGGGCGGTATGCGCACCTGGTCAATCAGGTTGCGGATGTCATCCACCGAATTGTTGGAGGCCGCATCCAGTTCGTGGATGTTATAGGAACGGTTGGAATCGAAAGCTTTGCACGATTCACATTCGTTACAGGCTTCATGGTCGGGCGTGAGGTTGCTGCAATTGATAGTCTTGGCAAAAATGCGGGCACAGGTGGTCTTCCCCACTCCACGCGGTCCGCAGAAAAGGTACGAATGTGCCAGTTGCCTGGTCTTGATGGCATTTTTCAGGGTCGATGTAATGGCGTCCTGCGCCACCACCATCCTGAATGAATCGGGTCTGTATTTCCGGGCTGAAACCACAAAATTCTCCATATCTTCCGATGATGCTTCCTGAAAGGCCAAAGATAACGATTTCAGTCAAGCTGCCGTAAAAAAATTGCCGCCTGGGCAAAGGTTATGAACATTATTTTTTCAATTACTTTCTTTAAGTGAACTTAAAATCAGTAAAAAATGAATAAGCTCCTTGCCATAATCATTTTCTTTATCAGGCTGCACTGCGGGCTGCCCTTCTGGCAGCGATGGCCCTGTATATGGCTTTGACAACGCAAATGGCCTGCACGACAGTTTCAGATGACAGATTGTTCTCCCTGAATTGCCTGATTTTCACTTTTGCAGATTTACGCATGACCTTATCAGGGTAAATTCGCCGCAAGAGCCCGGCAGGTTCCAGCAGCAACAAAAGATAAATCCCCTCCTGGCTCCCTCCCGGCTGACTGAGTTCTCTTTTCACCTTGTCAATAACCTGGCTGACATGGTTCCCGGGAGCCAGGAAAGGCTTCTTCCACCTGAAACAAAGAAATCTCCGCTCTACCATCCTGATTTCACGCCTCCTGACCAGCGATTGGTATACTTCACCTTTCACCTTGTTCATGGATATCCTGAACGAATTGAGCCAGTGGTCGATCTTACGCGGATTTTGTGCGGCGGCCATTTTTCCGAGCAGGTATTGATACAGGGGGACCCTGGTTTCCATCTGTAAGATTTCCACCCGTCCGTTTGTTAGGCAGACGTTCCCGGCCATCGTCATTTCCAGAAAGGCAGCACCTGCAACCACCAGGTCGATTGCCGTGGAAAAGGAAGAAATCCCGCCTTTTTCAGGCCTGATGGCCATCAAGAGCAATCTTTCACCTAAGGCAAGCTGTTTTTCCATAGGATAAAGTTAATGTCTAAATCGTCTTAATCCCCGATTGCCGGGAAAAATAATCACCGTACTGACAAAAAAGTTATTTTTGGGAAAAAAAGATGCGAAAAGGATTTGCGAGCGATAACAATGCCGGTATCCATCCTGCTATTCTGAAATCCATCGGGGATGTTAACACGGGACATGAAAAAGGATACGGGGATGACCCGTATACCGCGGAAGCGGTTGATCTTTTCAGAAAGGAATTCGGCAGCGATACGGAAGTTTTTTTTGTTTTCAACGGGACGGGCGCCAATGTACTGGGGCTCTCCTCCCTGACGAGGAGTTACCACTCGGTTATTTGTGCCGGCACCGCACATATACATACCGATGAATGTGGAGCGCCCGAGAAATTTACAGGGTGCAAGTTGCTGGCTGTTGAAACCCCCGACGGGAAAATCACCCCGGAATCAGTCAGGCCGCATCTTCACGGATTTGACTTCGAACATCACGCGCAGCCCCGGATCATCTCGATCTCACAGGTTACGGAAATGGGAACCGTTTACAGGCCCGAAGAGATCAGGGCGTTGGCCGATCTGGCCCACCATCACAACATGTACCTCCACATGGACGGAGCCCGTATCAGCAACGCGGCCGCAGCCTTGGGGATCTCCTTCAGGGAATTCACGAGGGATTGCGGTGTGGATGTCCTCTCTTTCGGAGGAACAAAAAACGGCATGATGTCGGGAGAAGCCGTCCTTTTCTTCAATCCCGGGTTGTGCCGCGAAACAAAATATCTGCGGAAACAGAGCATGCAGCTTTTTTCCAAGATGAGGTTCATATCGGCCCAGTTTCTGGCCTATTTCAGGGATGACCTTTGGAAAAACAATGCCAGCCATGCCAACCAGATGGCCAAAATCCTGGAAGCCGAAATCAGGAGAATACCGCAGGTAAGAATCACACAGAAAGTGGAAGCAAACGGCGTCTTTGCCATCGTTCCCCGGGAAATTATCCGACCCCTGCAGGAGGAATATTTCTTTTACGTATGGGATGAACTGACGTCAGAGGTGCGCTGGATGACCTCCTTCGACACCACCGAAGAAGAGATACGTGATTTTACCCGGTTGATCAAAAAACTTGTCTCCTGATGGGCATCTTCAGGTATTACCCCGATGATCATTTAGCCCATGACCATGACCTGGATAAAAAAATCATCCGGCACAGTATTGCCTTTGCCTTATTCTTCGTTCTCCTGTTCTGGCTGGTGCGCATCCTGGAAGAGGTCTTCGATCTCAGCCTCTACAAAGGAGGTATTTATCCGCTCCACCTCAAGGGGATCCCCGGGATCATCACCTCCCCGTTCATCCATTCCGGATTCGGACATTTGATTTCCAATTCGGTACCCTTTGCCCTGCTTTTGTTTTTTCTGGTTTATTATTACCGGAGTCTCTCTTACCGGATTTTTATTCAGATTTACCTCCTCAGCGGGCTCTGTGTCTGGTTGGCCGGAAGGGAAGCCTGGCATATCGGGGCCAGCGGGGTTGTTTACGGCCTGGCGGCATTTCACTTCACCAGCGGGGTAATCCGCAATGACCTTCGCCTCCTTGTCATTTCCATCGTAGTGGTGTTTCTCTATGGCGGAATGGTATGGGGAATGATGCCCATAAAACCTGAAATTTCATGGGAATCTCATCTGTGGGGTGGAATTTCAGGGCTCCTCCTAGCCTTTTTTTACAAAAGATACACCATCAGAAGGAGAAAATTCAGCTGGGAAGAGGAGCCCGAAACCGAAGAGGGAGAACCGGATTCCCTGTCAACGACCGGCATCCCCTCCCCTTTCTCCGACTCCACATCAACCGGTGATTTCCTCCTGAAGGATGATGCCCGGGAAGCACCTCCCCTTTCTGAAAAAAAAGAAGGCCTGGAGGGGTGATTCCAAAAAAATCTTACATTTGCGGCCGTTAACGAAAACAACGCCAGTTCTATGATAAGCAGACGGACCATAAGGATCAAGGTACTCCAGGTTTTGTACGCCTATTACGCTTCGCCCGACAAGTCCATGAACAACAGCGAAAAAGAGCTCTTCTTTTCCCTGTCCAAATCGTACGATCTGTATAATTACCTTTTCGCCCTGTTCATCGAGATTGCTGATTATGCCCAGCGAAAAATAGATACCAACCGCTCCAAATTGGTTCCCTCCCCCGAAGATCTGAACCCCAACACCCGGTTTGTCGACAACAGGATCATCCACATGCTGCGCAATAACCGGAGGTTACAGGCCTATCTCAATCAATCCAAACCCTCCTGGAACAATCACCCCGAACTGATCAAAGAGCTTTACAACTTTCTTGCGGAATCAGTTTTTTTCAACGAATACATGGCCAATCCGGAATCATCTTTTTTTGAAGACCGGAAGTTTGTGGAAAAAGTCTTTCAGAATATCATCCTGATCTCCGAGGATCTTCATATCGTACTTGAAGAAGAGAGCATCTACTGGAACGACGACATAGACCTGGTTGTAGCCATGATTATCAAAACCCTCAGGGGATTTGATGAACACACAGACGAATACCATCCGCTCCTGCCCAAATTCAAGGATAAGGAGGATGAACAGTTCGCCCGTGATCTCTTCAGAAAAACCATCTTAAACCATGATGTTCTGCTGGAACTGATCGAATTTCATTCCTCAAACTGGGATCTGGACAGGATCGCATTCATGGATATCCTGATCCTGCAGCTTGCCCTTTCCGAATTTCTTTATTTCCCTTCCATCCCGACCAAGGTAACCCTAAATGAATATATAGAGCTTTCAAAATATTACAGCACCGACAAAAGCCGTAACTTCATCAACGGGATCCTTGACAAAGCCCTGAAAGAGCTGAAAGCCAGCCAGCGGGTGCACAAAACAGGAAGAGGACTGATCGGTGAAACAGATTGAAATATTTTTGAATATCAACCGGGAATATCTATTTTTGATTTTTCTTTCAGGGAGAAAAAAACGTTTGTAATTCATCATATCAATAACTAAAAAATCAGGAACAATGAATTATTTGTTAATGGCACCCAGCGGTTCGGATGCGAATCCGCTGACTAGCATGCTTTTGCCGATGCTGGTGATTTTTGCAATATTCTATTTCTTCATGATTCGTCCCCAGGTTAAAAGGCAGAAGGAGTTGACTGCTTTCAGGAACAGCCTTGCCAAGGGAGACAAAGTGGTGACCACCGGGGGGATATACGGGAAAGTAGTGGAGATCAAAGAAAACGCCGTGATCATGCAGGTTGACGACAATGTAAATATCAAGGTGGATAAGGCTGCCATCATCAAGGACATGAGTGATGCACCGCAGCAGCGTTAAAGGAGATGAGAAACGGAGGCTGGCTGAATACCGGCCTTTTTTGTTATGACGGAAACAAATGGATACGTCTGGAGATAAAGCGATGGTTAAGGTTCCGGGGGTGAGTCCATCCCCATCTTTATTTACCAACCGCAACCTGACCATATTTCTGATTTGCCTGATCATCGCCACCACACTCTGGTTTCTGAACGCTCTCAGTAAGAATTACACGACGACAATTTCCCATCCGGTGGAATATGTCAACCTGCCGAAGAACAAATTTATTGTCAACAATCCGCCCGAAAAGCTGAATCTCAGGATCAGCGCCCACGGGTTTGCCCTGTTGCGGCATAAAATCGGGTCTGCTTTTTCTCCGCTGGAGGTGAATGTTTCACATCTGCTGGAAAATTCTTCGGGAGGGTCCACGGGGCTATTTGTGATACCGACCTCCGGACTGAAGGATGGTCTCTCGGGGCAGCTTAACCCAGAACTCAACCTGGTTGATATTTCACCGGGAGTATTCACCCTGGTATTTGACAGTCTCTGTGTAAAACAAGTTCTGGTAGCCCCGGCGGTGCAAATGGGATTTAAGCCAAGGTTCGGGTTGGTTTCACCGCTTGAATTTTTTCCTTCCCGGGTAACGGTATCGGGTCCCCGGGAAATGGTGGCAAAGACCGATACCATTTTCACCCTTCCCAAAAATTTCAAAAACCTCGAAACTTCCTTTACGCAGGAGATAGGACTAGAAATCCCTCTCCAGCTGATCGTTGAACCTTCCCGGGTATTGATGACGGCTTCCATAGGCGAATTCACGGAAAAAACACTGCATGTCCCCATCTGGATTGAGGGCCAACCTGAGGATGTTAAAATAAGGTTGTTCCCGTATGATGCGGAAATTACCATGACGGTGGCGCTCTCCCATTTCGCCCTCGTCAAACCCGACCATATCAGTTTGTTCGTTTCATGGGATGATATTGTTCAAAAACAGCAACATCTGAAGATCCGGATCAAAAAACATCCGGCGGGAGTCACCTCGGTAAAAATCATTCCGGAATATGTTGAATACCTCATTGAAAAAAACTGACAGGCCTTTCGTCGTTGGGCTGACAGGAGGGATCGGCAGTGGGAAGTCTTTGGTATGCAAGGTCTTCACTATTTTGGGCATTCCTGTTTTCGAAGCTGACCGGGTGGGCAGGTCGCTCTATACCGGCAATACGAAGGTAAAGGAAGAGATGATCAGCATGTTCGGGCCCGGGGTATATCTGCCCGGAGGAGAGATCAACAGGAGTTACCTGGCCTCACTCATTTTCAATGACAAGGAAGCCCTGCTGCGTGTCAACAGGCTGATCCATCCCCTGGTACGCGATGCCTTTGCCCTTTGGAGACAAGAACAAAACAGCGACTATGTGGTTTATGAAGCGGCCATTCTGTTTGAAAGCGGCTATTACAGGGAAACCGGCTTCACCGTGGTCGTTACCGCTCCTGAGGAGTTAAGGATCAAAAGGGTCATGGAGCGTGACCATGTCAGCAGGGAACAGGTGCTGGCAAGGATCAGAAACCAGTGGGACGAACAGAAAAAGCTCGCACATGCCGATTTCGTCATCCGGAATGACGAAGAGCATTTATTATTGGAACAAATATTGGAAACGGATAAAAAAATAAGAAGCCATGGGAAATTTTGCTAAATGGATCGGAGGAGGACTGGGATGGGCGGTCGGAGGACCGATAGGTGCCTTGCTTGGTTTTATCATCGGTTCGGTGGTCGATGGTGCAAGTAACATCACGATCCAAAGTCAGCCCTCCCGAAGCCGGACCACCTCAGGGGGTTACATGATGAGCCTGCTCGTACTGATCGCCGCCACCATGAAAGCCGACGGCAAAGTCCTGCGATCGGAACTCGATTATGTGAAGAGCTTCCTGAGACAGAATTTCGGGGAAGAGTCAGCTTCCGAAGCCATCATCTTCCTTCGCGATCTCCTGAAACAAACCATTCCCCTGAACGACGTCTGCCGCCAGATCGAACAAAATATGCATTATTCTGCCAGGCTGCAACTCCTTCATTTCCTCTATGGCATTGCCGAAGCCGACACAGCGGTCACGCCATCAGAACAAACCACGATCGAAAACATCGGAAGGAAAATAGGCATTTCCGACAGAGACCTGGAGTCTATTAAAGCGATGTTCATCAAAAATACGGACTCTGCCTATAAAATTCTGGAAATTGAAACAAGCGCCACCGACGACGAAGTGAAAAAAGCATACCGACGGATGGCCATGAAATACCACCCCGATAAAATTGCACACCTGGGCGAAGAATTTCAGAAGGCAGCGCAGGAAAAATTCAGGAGTGTCAATGAAGCTTACAAAACCATCAAGAAAGAACGTAACATGAACTGACATGCACAACGGGGTGCGGAAGTCTTACGGGGAAAGCCCTGGAAACGGGATTGGGCGCCGTGTCATCCCATATATTACGCCCCGGTCTCATCCCCGGCATCAGTAACTGCATTATCGGGCATGGGAACCTGGTTTTCCGCGATATAATCCTTCATCTCCTGCAAGGTGGTCGAAAAATTCAGGAAATCTTCCTGGTACAGGAATATTTTGTGTTTCTCGTAAAAGAAATTCCCGTCGCTTTCAAACCGCTTTTTGCTTTCAGTAATAATGAGGTATAATTCATTGCTTCTAGTCCGCTTGACATCGAAAAAGTAAGTTCTTTTCCCCGCCCTGATGACCTTGGAATGGATGTCCTGATTGAAATTACTGCCCGGATCATCCGTCAGGTCGTGTCTGTCCAAATCTTTCATAATGTCAATAATCTGCAATTCAGTTAAGCATTCAAATTTCACAAAAAAACCGGATATTTTACCTGACAAAGGAAATTATTCACGAAAAAGATTCTTCCGGTCACTTTGAGGCGGCCTTCAGTGTGTTTAACAGGAGTGAAACCCTGGTCATGGGCCCCACGCCTCCTGGCACCGGGGTAATAAAAGAACATTTAGGAGCCACCTCTTCGAAGTTAACATCTCCTTTGAGCCGGAATCCCGATTTTGTGGCCGGGTCGGGCACGCGGGTAGTTCCGACGTCAATGACCACAGCACCCTCCTTCACCATGGATTCGGTTACAAATCCCGGCATCCCCATGGCCGCCACCAGAATATCGGCCCCTGCACACAGTTTTTCCAGGTTTTGCGTCCGGCTGTGGGCGACGGTGACGGTGGCATTGATTTTCTTTTGCGACATCAGGATGCTCAATGGTCTTCCCACAATGTTGCTGCGCCCGATGATCACGCAGTTCTTTCCACTGGTTTCAATCCCGCTCCGGGTGAGCATCTCCACAATTCCGAAAGGGGTGGCTGACACAAAGGAGGGAATCCCCAATACCATCCTTCCCACGTTAACGGGATGGAAACCATCCACATCCCTGGCGGGGTCAATGGCTTCTATCACCTTCTGTTCGTCGATGTGCGGGGGAAGCGGCAATTGCACGATAAAACCGTCAATCTCCCGATCCCGGTTCAAACGATCAACGGCTTCCAGCAGAACCTCCTCCCGAACATCCTCTTCGAAGCGGATCAGTGTAGAGGTGAACCCCACCTCCTCACAATCCCTGATCTTGTGGGCTACATAGGACTCACTCCCCCCGTCATGCCCTACGAGAATGGCTGCCAGATGAGGAGGCCGTCTACCCGCCGTCTTGATTTTGCCGACTTCCGCCGCAATCTCCGCTTTGATGTCGGCAGCAATTTTCTTACCGTCAATAATTTTCATTGGTTTACCCCGTTTTGATATTGAAACTTCTCCCGGCAGAGCCTGCTAGGAATCCTCCGTTATCTTCTCCCCTGCCGCATATTTCCCATCATGTGCTGCATATTTTTCCCCTGCGCCACCATTTTCATCATCTTGCTGGTTTCGGTGAACTGCTTCAGCAGCCGATTCACTTCCTGAACGGATGTTCCCGATCCGTCGGCAATCCGTTTACGCCTGCTACCGTTCATCAATCCCGGATTTTCGCGTTCGGCAGGGGTCATCGAATGAATGATGGCTTCGATATGTTTGAAAGAATCGTTGTCAAGGTCAATATTCCTGAGGGCTTTCCCCATTCCGGGAATCATGCTGGCCACATCCTTGAGATTTCCCATTTTCTTGATCTGCTGAATCTGTTTCAGGAAGTCGTTGAAATTGAACTGGTCTTTTGCCAGTTTTTGCTGGATCCGCTTTGCCTCTTCGGCATCAAATTGTTCCTGGGCTTTTTCCACCAGCGAGACAATATCACCCATGCCAAGGATGCGGTCAGCCATCCGGTCGGGATGGAACACCTCAATGGCTTCCATTTTTTCACCGGTTCCCACGAATTTGATGGGTTTGTCCACCACGGAACGAATGGACAGGGCAGCCCCGCCCCGGGCATCCCCGTCGAGTTTGGTAAGGATCACCCCGTCGAAATCGAGTCTTTCGTTAAACTCTTTGGCGGTATTGACAGCGTCCTGGCCGGTCATGGCATCGACAACGAACAGGATCTCATCGGGTTTGACCTCGGCCTTGATAGACGAAATTTCTTTCATCATCTGTTCATCGATCGCGAGCCGGCCAGCGGTGTCGATGATGACAATGTCAAATCCGTTGGCTTTTGCATGTTTGACGGAATTCACGGCAATTTGGACCGGGTTCATGTTTCCCTCTTCCGTATAAACAGGCACCTCAATCTGGGACCCCACCACCTTCAGCTGTTCTATGGCGGCCGGACGATAGACGTCACCAGCCACAAGAAGGGGGTGGCGACCTTTCTTATGCTTCAGCAAATTGGCAAGTTTTCCGGAGAACGTAGTCTTTCCCGATCCCTGCAACCCTGCCATCAGGATCACCGAAGGACTCCCCTTCAGGTTGATATCGGTGAACTTACCCCCCATCAGCAGGGCCAGTTCATCATGCACCAGCTTCACCATCAGCTGGCCTGGTTTTACCGATGTAAGAACGTCCATACCGATGGCTTTCTCCTTAACCGCATCGGTAAATGTCTTTGCCGTTTTGAAATTCACATCGGCATCCAAAAGCGCCCGTCTGATTTCCTTCAGCGTTTCCGCAATATTGATCTCGGTAATCCTACCCTGTCCCTTCAGAAGTTTAAAGGACCTTTCCAGCTTTTCACTCAGATTTTCAAACATTCCCTGTTTTATTAAACTGCGTAAAAATACAAAAAAATGTACCTATTCCTACATGATCCGGATCAGGACCTTCAAACGGGATCATTACGTGGCGGAGCATTCCCATACGCCGGCACGCCAGGCGGAAATTGAACCTATATTTTTAACTTTGCGTCGGTAACACAAAGAGATCATGAGCCAGAAGATAACGGAAATCATAGCCGGCGATTTAAAAATCAGGCCTGTAAAGGTGCAAAACACCATTGACCTGTTGACCGGCGGGGCCACCATTCCCTTTATTGCCCGCTACCGGAAAGAACTTACTGGAAGCCTTGATGAAATCACAATTCAGCAAATCAGGGATCTGCATGAGAAATTTACCGAGTTAGAGAAACGCAAGGAGACCATTCTGAAAACCATTGGGGAGCAGGACAAGCTCACCCCGGAACTGAAAACCAGGATTGAAGAGTGTTACAGTTCCACGCAACTGGAGGATATTTACCTGCCCTACAAACCCAGGCGGAAGACCCGGGCTTCCGTAGCCCGGGAGAAAGGATTGGAACCCCTGGCAAGGATCATCATGGCTCAGCTTGAAAAAGATGTGGAAGGCAGGGCTTCCCGTTTTCTGAACGAAAATATTCCTTCCGTGAGAGATGCCCTTGCCGGAGCCCGGGATATCATATCTGAATGGGTCAATGAAAATGAAAAAGCCCGCAACATCGTCCGGCAGAGTTTTGAAAAATCGGGGATTCTGCGTTCTGTGGTCATCAAGGGGAAGGAAGAGGAGGGGATCAAATACAAGGATTATTTTATGTGGGAAGAACCTCTCGGGCGATGCCCGTCGCACCGGTTGCTGGCCATGCGCAGGGGGGAACACGAAGGTTATCTGCGGGTATCGATAGTTCCAGATGAACAAAAGGCGATAGAACGGCTGAACCGCTTTTTTGTCAAAGGGGAGGGTGCCTCCTCGGAGCAGGTGGCCCTGGCCGTGAAAGAGAGTTTCTCCCGGTTGATAGCCCCATCCATAGAGACTGAATTTGCCAACCTCTCAAAAGAGAAAGCCGACAGGGAAGCCATCGGGGTTTTTGCCGGGAATCTCCGGCAACTGCTGCTGGCTCCGCCGCTGGGCCCGCGCCGCACCCTGGCCATCGATCCCGCCTATCGTACCGGATGCAAAGTGGTATGCCTTGACGAACAGGGAAACCTCCTCCACAATGAGACCATTTTCCCGCATCCTCCGAAGGATGAGAAAAAGATGGCAGGGAAGAAGCTGATTTCCCTGGTGGAGTCTTACCAGATAGAAGCCATTGCCATCGGGAACGGCACCGCCAGCCGCGAAACCGAAACCTTTGTCAGAAACCTTCCCTTTAACCGCGCGCTGAAACTCTTTGTAGTCAGCGAAGACGGAGCCTCGGTATATTCCGCCTCCCCTTTGGCGCGCGAGGAATTCCCCGATTATGACGTGACGGTAAGAGGTGCCGTCTCCATCGGGCGCCGGCTGATGGACCCCCTGGCAGAACTGGTGAAGATAGATCCGAAAAGCATCGGTGTCGGCCAATACCAACACGATGTTGACCAGAAACTGCTGAAAAAAAGCCTGGATACCGTGGTCCAGTCGGTGGTGAACAACGTCGGGGTGAACGTCAATACCGCCAGCAGCCAGATCCTTTCCTACATTTCGGGACTGGGGCCCCAACTGGCCCGTAATATCGTCGACTATCGCAGGGAAACCGGACCTTTCCCCTCAAGAAAAGCGTTGCTGAATGTCCCAAGGATGGGAGCCAGGGCTTTTGAACAGTCAGCCGGGTTCCTCAGGGTACCCGGTTCAGAAAATCCGCTTGACGATTCCGCCGTCCACCCCGAATCCTATCCCATCGCCGAAAAAATGGCGGCTGACCTGAATTGCAGCCTCCCAGAACTGATCGGTCAGGAAAAGATGATTGAAAAAATAGACCTTCAGAAGTATGTGACGGAAGAAACAGGATTACCTACCCTGACCGATATTCGGAATGAACTGGCCAAACCCGGGCGGGATCCCAGGAAAAACATCCAGGTATTCGAATTTGCCAAAGGAATCTTCCGGATCGAAGACCTGCACCCCGGGATGATCCTCCCCGGAATCGTGAACAATATTACGCGTTTCGGAGCTTTTGTGGATATCGGGGTCAAACAATCGGGGCTGGTTCACATTTCGGAAATGGCAGATCATTTTATCAGCGACCCCGGAGAAATTGTCAAACTTCACCAGCACGTGGAGGTGAAAGTGCTGGAAATCGATTATGCCCGCAAGAGGATACAATTATCCCTGAAACAGGCCATCCCCAAACCGGGAGTTTAGTTGAAGGACGACACACTGCCAGGGAGACAAGGGTTATTCCTCGTCGTCTTCCTCGCCTTCGTCATAATCCTGCGAGAACTCAATCTCCAGGAATTCTTCCGCCTCTTCCACGAGCTGGGCAATGAGATCTTCATTCTGCGGCTCATCATCAATCCAGTGGATCTGCTGGTTGTTCCAGAAATCATCAATGTCGCTTTCGATAATAAACCTCGGATTTTCATTATGGACCACATAAATCGTTTCCGGTGCCTCTTGTGAGTTGTCGGCTAAAAGGAATTTTGGCAGCATTGCTTATTTTTTTAATGATAAAACAAATGTACTGTTTTTTTGGTAAGTCTGCCCGGAAGGGGCAATTTTATCAATTATTGTATCATATATCGAGTTCCAGGAGGGTGATCCCTGCGCCGCCAAACCTGACATCTTCGTCGCGGAAGGATTTCACCAGAGGTTCCGACCGGAGAAAGTTACGGATCATCTCTTTCAGGATTCCCTCCCCTTTTCCGTGAAGAATCCGTAAATTCCTGATTTCAAACATTACAGCTTCATCCATCCAGTTTCTGATCCTGGACAGGGCATCTTCGGTCCGCTCTCCCCTTAGGTCGATTTCCGTCTTAAAATTCATGCGCCGTTCGCTGTAGTCCAGCGTCATGGCCACTCCTGACCTTCCCCTGGCCTTTTCTTTCGCCTCCGGCGAGGCTCGCCCCACCTTTTCAAGGTTCTTCAGGGGAATGGTGGAATAGAGCTGCCCGAAGATGACAACGCCGTTCTTTTCCCCGAAACTGACAAGTTCTCCGGTCATCTCCTGTCCTTTGATCCTGACCCGGTCCCCTTCCTTCCACGCCTCCTTTCCGCCTTCCGGCAATGCGGTTTCCGGAGTTGCGGCCTTTTCTTCCGTTTTCTTCCTCCGTTTCTCCACATTTCTGAGTTTGTCAAGTTTCACAGTGATGCCGGGACTATCCTTGATTTCTTCCCCGGAAAGCTCATTTCTCAAGGAATCTATACGGTTCCTGATCATCCTGGTTTTTTCTTTATCAGCCTGTACCTCCCTGATTTCCCGGACGGCATTTTCAATCTGCCGGTTCACGCCTGCCAGCAGTTGTTTTGCCTCTTCCCTTGCAACCCTGAGAATCTCCTTCCGCTCCTTCCTGATTTCCTCAAGCTCCGTTTTATAGGTTTCAGACAGTTCGTCAACCCTCTTCTCCACTTGTCTGATTTTCTGTCGTTTGGTCTCCCAATAAAATTTATCCCGAGTGATGGAGCGGAGGTTCCGGTCAAAATCGATCTGTTTCTTCCCCACCTTTTCCGTTGCTGCCTGCAGGATTCCTTCGGGAAGACCGATTTTCCGGGCAATCTCAAAGGCAAAGGAACTTCCGGGTTTTCCGATTTCCAGCAGGAAAAGGGGATCCATTCTTTGAGAATCATAAAGCATGGCTCCGTTCACAATGCCCGTTGCCGAGGAGGCAAAATGTTTCAGATTGGTATAATGGGTGGTCATCACCCCATAGGTTTTCTGTTGGTTCAGCTGGTCCAGTATGGCTTCTGCAATGGCCCCGCCAAGCATGGGTTCCGTTCCGGTTCCGAATTCATCAATCAGGACCAGGCTCTTGTCATCACAGTTCCGCAGGAAAAACTTCATGTTCAGCAAATGGGAACTGTAAGTGCTCAGGTCATTTTCAATAGACTGCTCATCCCCGATATCGATGAATATCCTTTCAAAAATGCCGGTTCTGCTCCCTTCCTGCATGGGGATCAGCAAACCGTTCTGCAACATGTACTGTAGCAAACCGACGGTTTTCAGGCATACCGACTTTCCGCCGGCGTTGGGACCTGAAATGAGCAGGATGTGGTGTTCCGCAGTCAGGGAAATATCAAGGGGCACGATTTTCCGGTTTTCACGGGTGAGGGAAATCATCAGCAAGGGGTGAACCGCCTGCTTCCATTCCAGGCAGGGGTATGGGAAAAAATCGGGTTTCAGGGCTCCGAATTGCTGTGCCAGCAAAGCTTTTGCCCTCAAAAAATCAATTTCACCCAAAAATTCGTGTGAGAAAATCAGATCATCGATATAAGGCCTGATGTCGTCACTGAAGCAGACCAGGATGCGGATGATTTCCCGTCGTTCGCGGTTTTCCAGTTCCCTGATCTCATTATTCATTTCCACAATCTCCGCAGGCTCCACATATGCCGTTTTTCCGGTGGCCGACTCATCATACACGATTCCCTTCAATTTCCTTTTGTAAGCCGAGGCGACCGGTATCACCGCCCGGCCGTCGCGGATCGACACGGAGGAGCCTTCCTCCACCCACCCCTCTTTCTGAGCCTGCTTAAGAATGGCCTGCAACTTGCGTGAAATCCCTGACTGCAGGGAGACCATCTCTTTCCTGATCATGGCAAGCTCCGGGGAAGCATTGTCCCTGATCCTGCCGAATTTATTGATTACCAGGTCGATCCGTTCATAAATAAAGGGATATACCCGTACTTTCAGGGTTTTACGGACCAGCAGGGGCAAAGCCGACTCTTTTTCCTTTCCAAAGAATTTGACGATGGCCAGCAGAGTCTCCAGCGACCGTTTTAGATCGAACAGCTCCTCCACCTCCAGGAAACGACCTTCCATCCTGATGTTGTTCAGGGCACTCCTGAGATCAAAATAACCCGTTAACGGGAAATTGGGGAATTCCGAAAGAATTCTCCGGAATTCCGCAGTTTCTCCCAAAAGAATATCCAGAACGGCATGATTGGTATTAAAATGCATCCTGTCGGCCCACTCTTCTCCCAAAGGGCTCAGACAATGGGTTTTCAGCATTTCCCTGATCCGGTCAAACCCGATCTTGCTTTCAAAATTGTCGGGATAGATCCCGCTCCCTGGCCGGGGCGAAGGATGTGGGTCAGTCTCTGGGTACTTTTTCATCGGGATAACGCAATGCATATTCTTTCCAGAAAAGTCTCACCTCGTTCTTCATCTCCTTGTGCAGTATAAGGATTCCGAAGAGGTTGGGAATGGTCATCAGGGCGATGGCTATGCCGGAGATAGTCCAGATGATGGTGGTATCGGTGAAGGAAGCGATAAAAAAGCCGGCAATATAAATTATGCGGAACCACATCACCCCTCGTGTGCCTACGAGGTAGGTGACCGCCCTGTCGCCGTAATAGGACCAGCTGATCGCCGTAGAAAAGGCAAAGAGCAGGAGGCTGAAGGTGACGATGTAACTGCCGTATTTACCCAGCCAGCTCTTGCTGAAGGCGAAGTTTGTGAGTGGAGCGCTGTGGACGAGTGATTTTCCAGTGATCGTCACGCCGTCGGCGGGGATCAGTTTCCCCTGTGAAAAGGCGACTTCCCCGGTATAGGGGACCCCTTTCAGGAAAATCATCACCTCTTCGGCAACTGAACGGGCGTGGAGGAGAGTTACTGCATCGGAGATCCTGCCTTCGGTGACCTTCATCTTCCCTTCGAAAAGCGGGGGTTCCCGATCGCCGCTGATCCAGTCATAGAGTGCTGCAGCCTGCTGCGGGTCCGACTCATGGTAGGAGCCTGCCAGCGCAACAATGTCAGCGCTCTGGAACTGGTTTTCAAATTTTTCGTTCCAGACTCCCGAAGCCAGAAGGACCATCCCGGTAATCATACAGATGATGATGGTATCGATGAAGGGTTCCAGCAAGGCGACCAGTCCTTCCGACACCGGTTCATGGGCGCGGGCTGCGGCATGGGCGATGGGCGCCGACCCCTGACCCGCCTCATTGGAGAACAACCCCCTATTTACCCCCCGGTTAAAGGCAAATGCCAGTCCGGCCCCCAGGAAACCACCTGTGGCGGCTGTTCCGGTAAAAACGTCATGAACGACGGAATAGAGAGAAGGAAGGATATTCTGGTAATTATAAAAAATCACTGCCATAGCGCCCAGGAAATAGAATATGGCCATAAAGGGGACCAGCAGGGAGGTGACCCTGGCGATACGCTTGATGCCCCCCAGGATGACCGCAGCCAGAAAACCTGCCAGCACTCCCCCGGTAATATAATGCTGAATTCCGAAAGTGGTGAATACAGCATTGGAAATGCTGTTGATCTGGGGAAGATTTCCGGTTCCGAAGGAGCAGAGGATGGCAGCCCCGGAAAAAATCGCAGCGAGCCACCGCATTTTCAGCCGGTTCTTCATGTAATACATGGGGCCTCCTGCGATGCTTCCGTCCTCGGCAATTTCGCGGTATTTGTGGGAAAGCGTCACCTCCACGAATTTTGTGGTCATCCCCACGGCGGCCGTCATCAGCATCCAGAAAAGGGCGGCAGGACCCCCCAGATGAACTGCCAGGGCCACCCCGGCAATGTTGCCTGTTCCCACCGTCCCTGACAATGCCGTGGCCAGCGCCTGAAAATGTGTGGTGTCGCCTACATCGCCCGCCTTATCAAATTTGCCTCGCACAATCCTCAGCGAATGCTTAAGATACCTGAATTGCGGAAATTTCAGATAGATGGTGAAAAAAAGTCCAGTGCCGAGCAGAAGAAAAACAAACCACTGCGATCCGCCAATGTAACCATCAATCCGGCTGATAAAATCATTCAGTTGATGCATCCCTTAGTCTTTCAAATGAGATGATAAAAATAGTATTCTCCGGCCAATGACCAAACTTCCGGTCATGAAAAGATATGCGGCTTTTCAGAGGCGGGAAGGCACCCATCCGCACAGCATACCTTGATGGGCCCGTACCCTGGCGCCCAAAATGAAAAAGCCCGGGAATCCCGGGCTCTATATATAAAATATGGGGAAAGCAGTATGGACGCTTTTTTGAAGATGATTGATGATTTACAAACCCCTAAACACAAAACCAATCATATAAAATACAGAAGATGCTTTCCCCAATATGTCAAATCAAGAACGTATCACATTTGTACACATTATTGAACCAAAATCGTGCCAAATAAATAAAATATTCATAACCATATTGTTAATAATTAAACTCTTAAACATTTTGTCCCATTATGGGAATACCTGGTTCAAAATGGAATTCTCCGATCCCCTGATCTACTCGTATACCGGCAAACTGTTATCTTTGCTCAAAAAAAAGTGAGCAGGAACCGGAACAAACCCTTATACGAGAATATCACGATAAGTGATTTAGGGGCCGAGGGAAAATCTTTGGCCAAGGTTGGGGAAAAAGTCGTATTTACCGACCATGCGGTTCCGGGTGACGTGGTGGATTTGCAGGTTACGGTCTGCCGGAGAAGATATGAGGAGGCCAGGGTGGTCAGGTATCACCGTTATTCCGCAGTGCGGGCGGAACCTTTTTGTGACCATTTCGGCTTGTGCGGAGGTTGCAAATGGCAGAACCTGCCCTATGAAAAGCAGTTGTTTTACAAGCAGAAGCAGGTGGAAGACCAGCTCCGGCGGATCGGGAAATTGGAACTGCCTCCCCTGATGCCCATCCTGGGCTCGTCAGACACCCTTTTTTACCGCAACAAGCTGGAATTCTCCTTTTCCAATAATCGCTGGCTTTCGCGGGAGGAGATGGAAGATCCCCGGGCGGCTTCGGACCGGGATGCGCTGGGATTTCATGTTCCCGGGATGTTTTACAAAGTCTTCAGGGTGGAGAAATGCTGGCTTCAACCGGAACCTTCCAATGCCATCCGGAATTTCATTTTTCATTTTGCCCGGGAAGAAGGGTATGCTTTTTATGACATCCGGGGCGGAGAGGGATTTTTGAGGTCGTTGATCATCAGGAACTCCACGGAAGGAGAGGTGATGGTGATTCTCTCCTTCTTCCGGGATCAGCGGGAGGAACGGGAAAGAGTGCTGAACGCTCTCCGTGAACGGTTCCCTGAGATCACTTCTCTGATGTATGTGATCAATAACAAGGGGAATGACACCATTACCGACAGGGAGGTATGTCTTTACAGCGGGAAGGACCACATCACGGAGAGCATGGAAGGGCTTCGTTTCAGGATAGGCCCGAAGAGTTTTTTCCAGACCAACAGCAGGCAGGCCTTGGAGCTATACCGCAAGGTCAGGGAATTTTCTAGCCTGAAGGGGGATGAGACGGTATATGACCTCTATTCGGGGACCGGGACCATTTCCCTTTTTCTGGCCCGGCATTGCAAAAAGGTAATCGGGCTTGAATATGTGAAGGAAGCCACCGAAGACGCCTGGTCAAATGCCAGGTTCAACGGCATCAACAATGCAACCTTTTATACAGGGGACATCAAGACGTTTCTGAAAGCGGGATTTCCGGAGCAGGAGGGATCTCCGGAGGTGGTCATCACCGATCCTCCGCGGTCAGGCATGCATGAAGATGTGGTCATGGCGATTGCCGGTGCGTTGCCTGCCAGGATTGTCTATGTCAGTTGTAATCCCGCCACCCAGGCCCGTGACATGGCGCTCCTGGATCCGTATTACCGGGTGGAAAAAATTCAGCCGCTGGACATGTTTCCCCACACCCATCATGTAGAAAACATTGCCCTGCTGGTCAGAAGGGTAGATCCCCGGGATCACCGGCAGGAGCCTCCGGAGGCGGAAAATCGTCTCCTGCACCCTTTCCGGTCTTTTCCACCTTCCAGGCATTGATATTATGATACCACTTGTTGTTAAATTCCCTGGATTCTATATCGAACGACACCTCGAGATCATCGCCGGCATTGATTCCGTTCAACAGGGAAACTTTGTCATTGAAAAGGGTAAAGCAAACCTTCCGGGGAAACTGGTCCTGGGTTTCAATAACAAATTCCTGCTTTTTCCAGGGATTTCCCGACCGAGCAACACCTGATTCCACGGGCAGGATTTTGATTAATTTTCCTTTGATCGACAAACTCATGACAATTCTTATTAACAGGAATGTCCTGAAAACATCGGCATGCAATCAGGACATTCCCGGGAATGAACGGTTATTCTCCGTTTTTATCCTGAACGATTTCCAGCAGCTCGACTTCGAAGATCAGCACTGAATTGGGGTCGATGCCTCCGCCGGTTCCCCTTTCACCATAAGCAAGTGAAGCAGGAAGGTAGATTTTCCATTTCGAACCGACAGGCATCAGCTGAAGGGCTTCCACCCATCCTTGAATTACTCCGCCCACGGGAAACTCGGCAGGCTCGCCGCGATCCACTGAGCTGTCAAACACCTTGCCGTCAATCAGGGTCCCGTGATAATGCACTTTCACCACATCTTCGGTTGTCGGTTTCGGTCCGGTTCCCTCTTTGATAATTTCATACTGAAGTCCCGATTCCGTGACTACAATCCCCTCGCGGGTTTTGTTTTTCTCCAGAAATTCATTTCCCTTCTCAAGGTTTTCCTGGGCTAATTTTTCTGCCATTTTCTGGAAAAAGCCCGATACCAATTCATTGGCTTCGGCAGGAGACACCTGTGTGGAATCTCCCTTCAGCACCTGACGGAAGGCGGCAGTCAGCAGATCAATATTGATCTGGTCTCCACCGGGGACCATGTCAAGGCTCTGCTTGTTTTGCTGGGCAATCAACACGCCAAGCGCATAACTTGTGGAATCCACATCAGTTTTCAGACTGACTTTTTTACCTAAGCCACCATTCTGGCAACTGGTAGCCATAAATGAAACAACGGCAAATAATAGAAGAACAGATTTAATTTTCATTTGAATTACTTGATTTTAAAAAATTAATATTAGGATATCTGTCTGATTAAAAAGATCTGCGAAGATAATTCATTTTTTGTTTTTAATTATGATTCACCCCTGATTCCCCTCAACATTTCTCTCTTGCCTTTCGGACCAGGTAACCTTTCCATCACGAATCCGGCAGCCGTGAGGTCCCTTCTGACCTTACCGCGCGCACAATAGGTCACCAAAAGCGTTCCAGGCTCCATCCGGCTGCTGAGTTTCCGGAACAATTCCGGGGTCCACATCCCGGGTTGCTTTTCCGGACCAAAGGCATCATAATAGACCAGGTGGCAGGGAGGAATAATTTCCGCCCCACAACTGATAAAATCGGCCTGAATCTTGACGAGTTCAAATCCCGGGGTCAGCTTCACAGGTTCCCCCCATGGCGAAGCATGCATATCCCTGAACCAGGTCTCCTCTTTGCATCCTGTGATGTCAGGATAATTCAGTGCAGCGATGGTTTTGGCGTTCAAAGGATTCAATTCCAATGCGTAATAGCGGGTGGAAATTCCCCGGCGGCAGGCTTCCATCAAGGTAAGCAGACAATTCAGCCCGGTGCCGAAACCAATTTCCAGCACGAAAATCTCTTCCCTGTCAGTGAGAAAATTGAAACCGTTGCCGATAAACACGTGCAATGATTCTGACAGGGCACCGTTGACGGAATGAAAATGTTCCTTCAGGGCAGGCACATAAAGGGAGTGCGACCCGTCGGCCGTCACCATAATTTCGGTGTTGTACATGTCGATGTATAATTGATTTCAGGTTTTAAAACTAAAATTATAATTTTAGCCGTCAAAACAGGATCACCGATGTTAATAAGATTGTACAACGAAAATCCGAATCCGCGCGATATCCGCAAAGTGGTTGAAGTGCTGCAAAACGGAGGAATCATCATTTATCCGACCGATACTGTTTACGGCATGGGGTGTGATATCACCAATTCAAAAGCTGTGGAAAAGGTAGCCCGTCTGAAAGGGGTTGACATCGAGAAATCCAATTTCTCCTTTATCTGTAGTGACCTGCATCATCTCTCCCTGTACACGCGGCCGATTTCCAGCTATGTTTTTAAAATCATCAGGAGGAATGTCCCGGGGCCTTTCACCTTCATTCTGGAAGCCAGCGGCAATGTGCCCAAATATTTCAAGGGCAAAAAGAAGACCGTGGGGATCAGGATTCCCGACAACAACATCATTTGCGAGATTGTCAGGGAACTCGGAAACCCGATTGTTTCCACCTCCATTCATGATGAGGATGAAATTTTGGAATACTCCATTGATCCTGAGCTGATCCATGAGAAATACAGTGATGTGACCGATCTGGTGGTTGACGGGGGAACCGGTGCGATCATCCCCTCCACGATCGTAGATCTTACCTCCGGGAAGCCTTTGATTATCAGGGAAGGCAAGGGGAAACTGGCCGTTTGGTAGTGAACCGGCGGTTTTCAGGGGTTACTCCTGCCAGAAGGAGGGGGTCAGGATTACCAGGATGGTGAAGAACTCAAGGCGACCAAGGAGCATCAGAAAAGTCAGAACGACCTTGCCGGCATCGGGAATCGTTGCGAAGGAACCGGCAGGTCCCAGGCTACCCAGACCGGGGCCTATATTTCCCAGGCTGGAGGCCACCACCCCGATACTGCTGTCCAGGTCACCCAGGAATAATATCATGACCAGGCTTCCCACAACAAATACCATCATGTAAAAGACAAAAAACGCCAGAACATTGGTAATTATCCTGGGATCAACCGTCCGGCCGTTGAACTTCACCTCCATGACCGCATTGGGATGGAGGAGCCGCCAAAGTTCATGCCAGGCGTTCTTCAGCAGGATGATGATTCGCATGATCTTCATTCCGCCGCCTGTAGACCCTGTCATTCCTCCGAAGAAAAAGAGACAAAAGAGAAGCATGGTCACTGCCGGAGCCCAGGTGGTATAATCACTGGTGACGTAGCCCGTGGTGGTAATGACAGAGACAACCATGAAAAGGGCATCCTGCACCACTCTTCCGGCGGGAAGGGAAGTGGTAACCAGCAAGCCTGAAAATACCAGGATGGTAAATCCCAGGATAAAAAAGAGATAAGACCGGAACTCCTCGTCGTGAAACACTTTTCGGAATTTGCCGTTAACGAGCAGAAAGATGAGGTTGAAGTTGGTACCGGCGATGATCATAAAGAAAATAATCACCCCGTGAATATAAAGGGAAGGCCAGAAAGAGAGTCCTGCCTGTTTGGTGGAGAATCCACTCGACGACATGGTGGAGAGGGCATGGCAGATACTGTCAAAGAGGGGCATTCCCCCCAGGAAGAGCAAAAGGACTGCCAATGCAGTCAGTGACAGGTATATCAACCAGATGTTGCGTGCCACCAGTTGGATCCTGGAGCTGACCCGTTCGTGGGTCACCCCCGGGACTTCCGCACTGAAAAGCTGCATGCCTCCGATCCCGAAAGATTTCATGAAGGAGAGGGTGAACATGATGATTCCCATACCCCCAAGCCACTGGGTGAGTGCCCTCCAGAAAAGCATCCCCGCCGATTGGGATTCTATGTTGGAGATTACTGTGGAACCCGTGGTGGTGAATCCCGATACCGACTCATAGAACGCATCGGTAAACCGGGGAATCTCTCCACTGATCAGATAGGGAAGGGTTCCGCAAAGAGAGATGATCAGCCATACCAGGGAAACCACCAGAAATCCCTCCCTGCGGGTAATGGATCCCCCCTCCCTGAAATTCCGGAAAAAGAGGAAGGATCCCATGCTCAGGGTAACCCCTGCTGCGAGGGCAAATGCCAGTGTATCTCTTCCGTCGGTCATCAGGGCAACCAGCATGCTTAACATCATGGCAGTCGCTTCTACAATCAGCAAAAGTCCTATTACCCTGAGTATCAACCTATAGTTCATAACAATGTACCTCTCCCGGCCCAAAGGGACCCTCCGGGCCTGGGCCGGTTTCTTCAGCTTTTGGATAAAACCTGACGAAAATAATAAAATAAATGACCGCCCCTTTTCGGGAAAGCCGGCTGTTTCACTGGATTCAACTCCCGGGGATGTGCCAGGTCAACAAAAAAGGGTTATTGATCAGTCCAGAAGGAAGGTGAAAAAATTACAAGCACGGTGAAGAGTTCCAGGCGCCCCAGCATCATCAAAAGCGAGAGAAACACCTTTCCGGCATCGGGAACAGCAGAATAGGTGAAAACCGGGCCCACACTTCCCAGGCCCGGACCGATATTTCCGAGGCAGGAGGCTACAGCCCCCATGGAGGTATCCATATCACCAACAAAAATCATCAGGATGACGGTACTGACGAAAAATACCATCAGGTAAAACATGAAAAAGGCCAGCACATTGGAGATCACGCGGGGTTCAATGGCATGCTTGTTGAACTTTACAGGGATCACCCCACTGGGGTGAATAATTCGCCGCAGCTCATAATAGCTGTTTTTAAGGAGCAGGACGATCCGCATGATTTTGACGCCTCCTCCGGTCGACCCGGTGGAACCCCCGAAGAAGAAAAGGATGAAAACAAGCATATAGAGAACAGGCCTCCACATCAGATAATCGGCAGTTACAAATCCGGTGGTGGTGATGACAGAAACCACCGTAAAAAGCGAATCCCTGAAAGCCTGTTCTGCAGGCAGTTTCGTAGATATCAGCAAACCACTGAATATCAAAATAGTGAAGCCAAGTACAAACAGGAAATAATAGCGGAATTCCTCATCCCGGAACAGGCGGGAGAATTTTCCCCTGCCAGCGAAATAGAGAAGGGTGAAGTTTGTTCCCGCCAGAAACATGAAAAGGGTGATGACATACTGGATATACGGGGAAGGCCAAAAGGCGATACTGGCCTGTTTTGTGGAGAATCCGCCGGTGGCCATGGTGGCAAATGCGTGGCAGACACTGTCGAAAAGGGACATGCCGCCGAACATCAGCAAAACGACTTCCACCAGAGTCAGCAATACGTATACGCCCCAGACAATCCTGGCGGTCTGGTAAATCCGGGGGCTTATCTTTTCCACTGTCATTCCCGGCACTTCCGCACTATAGAGTTGCATTCCCCCGATACCGAAAGCCGGCATCATGGTCAGGAAGAGCACGATGATTCCCATTCCCCCCAACCAGTGAGTGAGGGCCCTCCAAAAGAGGATTCCCTTCGGGAAGGTTTCGAGGTTGTCAACGACGCTGGCACCTGTGGTGGTAAAACCCGACATGGTCTCGAAGAAGGCATCGGCAAAGCCGGGGATGGTCCGGCTGAAAATATAAGGGAGCGTTCCGAAGAGGGAAAAGATCAGCCATACCAGCGTCACGATAAGAAATCCCTCCGTGCGAGAAATCATCATTGAAGATTTCCTGGTGGCCATCACCAGGAGAAGTCCGGGGACCAAACAAGCCAGAGAAGACCAGGCAAACGCCATCACATCGGAACCCCCGGCAAGCCAGGCTATCAAAAGGCTGATCAAGAGGGCGGCTCCTTCAACAAGCAGCATAAGGCCGACGATTCGGAAAATAGTTTTGTAATTCATTCAGTTTGGGTCAGCATTCCCTGTCGGGCAATCATTTAAAGAATTTCTCAAGTTTCTTCATCCCTGACGGCACGGTGAACACCACGACCTTGTCCCCCTCCTGAACCTGCATATTCCCTGAAGCCACAAAACCCTGATCGCCCCGGATGATCCCTCCCAGTTTCGCTTCACTGGGAAAATCAAGCTCCCTCACTGGTTTCTCGATAATACGGGTACCCGGCTTGGCGATGAATTCAAAAACTTCCGCTTCCGAAGATGTCAGGCATTTCACATTCGATATCTCGGCATTGAGGGTAAAGCGGTAAATATAGCTAGCGGCAATCAGCTTCTTGTTCACGATGGTGCCGATATCCATATTTTCTGCTGTATTGATCAGGGCAAAATTTTCCACTTCGGCAACAGTCCGTTTAATCCCTATCGACTTTGCCAGGTGGCATGACAACAGGTTAACCTCGGAACTCCCCGTTGTGGCGATAAACGCATCCATCTTGGCGAGTCCTTCTTCCTGCAACAAATCCAGATTCCGGCCATCCCCGTTGATCACCAGCACATTTTCAAACTGGTCGGCAATCATGCTGCAACGTTCCCTGTTCACTTCAATCACCTTGATGCGGTAATTGTCGCCCAGTTTTTCGATGGTTTTCTGGGCAATCCTGCTTCCCCCCAAAAACATGATGTTTTTCACTTCAAAAAGTTCCTTGCCCGTAAGCTCAAAAAGGCGTTGCTGGGTAGACCTATTGGTGACGAAATAGACAACATCGCCGCTGAGGATCATATCTTTCCCGCTGGGGATAATGTTTTCATTTCCCCTGGAGATCGATACAGCCACGATATCCTTGAGCAGGGATCCCAGTTCTTCGAGCGGACGATTCACGATGGGTGCATTTCCCCTGATCTTGATGCCCATCAGGATCAGCTTTCCTCCTGAGAATTCAAAATACTGGCGGGTACCCGTCAACTTGACCGAGGAAACAATCTCCTTGGCGGCCAGGCTCTCGGGATAGATGAACTCATGAATACCCATATTTTTAAGCTTCTCACGGTACCTCGCCTGAAGATACTCCGAATTGTTAATCCTGGCGATGGTACGCGCCACACCCAGGTAACTTGCCATCGCACAGGCGAGCACATTGCGTTCTTCCGAGGTCGTCACCGCGATGAACAAATCAGCTTTGTTCAACCCTGTCTCCTTGAGATCCACAAAAGAATGCGCCGACCCCGTAACCGTCATCAGATCCACCTCCCGGCTGATCTGAGCCAGTTTTTCCGGATCATTATCCATCAAAACGATGTCGTGGTTTTCGTGGCTGAGCATCCGTGCCAGATGCGTACCCACCTCTCCTGCCCCTGCAATAACAACTTTCACTTATAAATATATGTTGTATTATGTATTGTTCTTCAATTACATATCATAGTCATGCCTTATTCGCTCTTCATGCCCCAGGAATTGGCTTCGCCATGCTCCGCCGAACTTCGTTTCGCATGGAGACAACAAACATGCTCTTATGTATAAACCGTTACATGCTCGTTTCATCTGCGTATACGCTTGCTTTAAGGAAATGCAAAGTAACGAAGAATACCATTATCTTATCATGGGGAATTTCTTTTTTTCAGATCCCCGTGTTGCCGGATCCTGTGCCGGAAAGCACCCTGTTCTTTGACCGAATGAACCTTTAAGTCTCCTGCCTGATATAAAACGGCATAGCTCACCACCTTGCTTCCCGGTGGATATTCCGTCCTGTTCCCGGCACCGGCATCCGCGACGAGAATGGCTGGAGGGAATGTTATGTCCCACGGCTTGCCATCCGGGTCCACACCAACCACCTCCCCGTCAAAAAAGAGGTATCTTCCATGCTTAATGAGCACAGCATCCTCATAATCCGACTCCAGGGGAATCAAAACAGGATTTTGCAGTCTGAAATGCAATGCGACAGGTTTGACCACCAATTCCGGGAAATCCTCTTCCAGGAGTTTCCGTGATGCCACGATGTAGTTACGGCTGCCATAGATCAGGTGGATCACGGGTTCCTCACAGTTGTACAGGATCATCTCCTTCCGGTGGTTGTGCCAGACGCGAGTAAGGGTTCCTGAGAGGTTGAGCAGGACAACTCCGCAGAGGGCGCAGAAGAGAAACCGCACTTTTTTCGATTCGATAAAGAGAGCAGTGAAGAAAAGGATCAGAAAGGCAACGGCCGCAGAAGAAGCCTGGAATCCGAAACCTTCTATCAGCGAACCCGGCAGTTTTTCGATCCCGACCAGGCCGGCATACACCAACTTGATAAGGAATGCGGCCACCCGGGCCAGGAATCCTGCCACCGCATGGACGGGAGATGTCACCAGGATGAGGATGCCCAGAAAGACAAAGAGGAACGCTGCCGGGATGACTATGAAATTGGAAATCCAGAAATAGACCGGGAACTGGTGAAAATAAAAGCCCGATAAGGGAAAGGTGGTGATTTGTGAGGCCAGGGAAACGGTGATGAGTCCCCAGAGGTATTTCCCCGGGCGGTTCCGGATGTCCCAGAGGGCAGCCAGCATCGGCTGGAAGTAGACGATTCCGAGGACTGCGGCGTAGGAAAGCTGGAATCCGGCGTCGAACAACAGGTTTGGATTGACAGCCATCAGGAGGAAGGCTGACAAAGCCAGCGTATTGTAAATATTTGCGGGGCGTCTGAGATGCTCCCCGGCGAGGACAACGGTGAACATAAGCGCTGACCGCTGCACCGACGGACTTAACCCGGTTATAAAGGCAAAACCCCAGAGCATAACGACCGACAGTGCCAGGAAAAGGAGCCGCATACTTTTTCTGCGTCGCAGAAAACCAAAGAGAAAATTGAAAATCATGTACACAATCCCGACATGAAGCCCCGATACCGCCAGTACATGCGCTGCGCCGGTAGCGGCAAAAACCTGCCTGATTTCGGAATCCATGGATTTTTTGTACCCTAGGGTCAAGGCTGCCAGGATTTCAAATTCATCTCCCGAAAGTCCGTTCGTCCGGTAAATCCCCAGCAGGAAATCTCGGGTCTTTTCAGCCGAAACTCTGAACCTGAAAACAGGATCGGCCCCGGCGTACCACCAGCTTCCCGGCTTCAGGTAGACCTGCCTGTAAATGCCTTTCCTTCCGATGTAGCGCTTGTAATCAAATTCATAGGGATTTCCCCGGTTTCTGATCTCCTCAGGATCACGGCTGAAAACAATCCTGTCACCCGCACACAGTGTATCAACAGCCTCACTTTCTGCGAGATAGACAAGAATTCTCTCTTTGACCTTCAGAGCGCTGTCATTTTTAAACACCAGTGTGATAAGCGTTTCGGCCCGGTAACTCCTGTTTTTCATGACCGGTTTTTCCAGCAGGGTGGCGACATGCAATCCCGAAGGGAACGGACCGGGAGGTTTGTTCCTTTGAAGGGTAGAAACATATCCCAGGAAAAGGAAAAAAAGTGTCAGGGTGATTCCCCCGGCAATTTCCCTGCGAAATCCCGGCTCGCGGAACAGAACCACTGCCGATGCCCAGAGAAGAGGGAGGATCATCATGATCCATCCTCCCGGGAGGCCTGGGAATGAGCTGGCAAAAACCACCCCGGCGACATAAGGCAGCAGGATCCTCAGAAAAGGAACCCTGAGGAGATAATCGATCATTTATCTGACAGAAATTAGCGTCCTGAAAGATAAATATACAAAAAAAAGTTAAGCAGGAACCCTGATCTGGTAATGGGGAGTCACTTTTCCTTTGGTGATGGCCATCAATCTGCCCCTCAGGATTTTCCGTTTGAGGGGACTCAGGTAATCCACGAATAGTTTCCCCTGGAGATGGTCATATTCATGTTGTATCACACGTGCGGGGTATCCGGTGAAGGTATCCTCATGGGGTTCGAAATTCTCATCCTGATACCTGATTCTGATGCTGTCGGGGCGGGAAACATTTTCCCTGATTTCCGGCAGGCTGAGGCACCCCTCCTCCATCACCCAGGGGTCGCCGGCGTATTCCAGGATTTCGGGATTAATGAACACCTTTCTGAAACTTTTCAGAGAGGGATCTTCCTTCGCAAGGGCGGAAGTGTCAACCACAAAGAGCCGTATGGACCTTCCCACCTGGGGTGCCGCCAGACCTACCCCGTCGGCATGATACATGGTTTCCCAGAAACTCTCCAGGAATTCATCAAACCCGGGATAATCAGGTTTGATGGGTTCGGCAACCCTCCGGAGAACGGGATCTCCATATACTGTAACAGGAAATATCATGATCTGAATTTTTGTTGTTCAAGATAAGATTGTAAAAGAATGGTTGCGCTCACAGCATCGACGAGTGCTTTGTTCTGCCGTTCTTTTTTCTTCAGCCCGCTATCAATCAGAGCCCGCTGAGCCAGGCGGGAGGTAAACCGTTCATCAGCCTGTTCCATCCTGATCGCGGGGTACCTTTTGACAAAAGCCCTGATGAAAGGGTTGATCCAGGTGATTGCTTCCGATGGCTCATTGCTGAGGGTCACCGGATAGCCCACCAGAACCAGGATCACTTTCTCCTTCCGGAAATAGTCATCCAGGAACCGCCAGATACCATCTGATGCTACCGTTGCCAAACGGGTAGCGATCATTTGCCCAGGATCGGTAACTGCCAGTCCAACCCGCTTCTTTCCATAATCTATCGCCAGGATCCTTCCTTTTTCCACCGGGAAAATCAACTTGGTACAACCGGTTGCAAAAATACCAAAAAATCGTTGATGCAAAACCGGCTTCCGGGTAACCCTTCTGCGGAATTAAGGTTGATCCTTCCTGTTGGAATAGTATTTCATGAACTGGGACCTTTCATAGAGCATCGGGTCACTGATCTTGCTGTAGGAAAGCCTTCCCCTGAAATCGTCCACGGTGTTGAAATTCCATTTTTCCATAAATCTCCGGAGCTCTTGCAGCATTTCTCCGATAATAGCGGGGCCGTGCAGATAGAGTGCTGAGCAAAGCTGGGTCACGGCCGCTCCCGCCAATAGTTGTTTGATCACGGCTTCCCCGGTATGGATCCCCGTGGAGGCAGCCAGATCGAGGTGACTCACCTGTGAGGATACCAGTCCGACCCAGCGGAGGGTATGACGCAATTCCGCAGGGGAGCTGAGAACTTCCGAAGCTGACAGTTCCAGCTTTTCCAGATCTATATCCGGTTCGTAAAACCGGTTGAACATGACCAACCCACGGGCCCCGTTTGCCTTGAGTTTTTCCGCCATCCCCACGATGTTGCTGAAATGGCTTCCGATCTTTACCGAAACGGGTATTGTAGCCACAGCCGTCACCGCCATCAAAACATCGGTATAGATTTTTTCAACCGCTGCTGCCTCCACATTCCGGTTAACCGGCAGGTGAAACACATTCAGCTCAATGGCATCGGCCCCTGCCTCTTCAAGGTCTCTGGCAAAGGAGGGCCATTCGGCCGAAGAGACACAGTTAATACTGGCAATGACCGGCAAACCGGTGGTCCGCTTTACCTCCGAAACCAGGTCGGTATGCTTCTTCAGGGAATTGTTTCTTACATAATGCTGAATATAATAATCAGCTTCAGGATAATCGGCACCAGAACCGCTGCTGCGCGACAGCATATCACCTACCTCGCCGTTAATCTGTTCCTCAAAGACCGATTTGAGCACCACCGCCCCGATACCGGCCTGCGCCAGCTCTATAATCTTCGCGGGTGACCCCGTTAATCCCGAACTTGCCGCTACCAGCGGATTCTTCAACTGTATGCCCAGATACGTGGTTTCCAGATTTGCCATAGTAATTCGGATATTATGTTCCTCAAAAATAAAAAAACTCTACAGTAAAAACCTACCCTTTCCGACTAATTCTTTCACCGAAGAGGCTGCTGCCAATTCTCACCATGGTACTCCCCTCTTCTGCCGCCACAAGGTAATCGGATGACATCCCCATAGAAACCTCTCTGAATTCCGGGTCGTCCTTGAAAAAGGTTGCTTTCATCTTTTCAAAAATAGTTTTCAGCCGCCGGAACTCGCTTCTTACCACAGTTGTTTCATCGGTAAAGGTAGCCATTCCCATCACGCCGCAGATTCTGATATTCTTCATCTGACGGTATTCGGGTGATTCCAGCAGTTCCACAGCTTCCTCCTCCGAGAGTCCGAATTTGGTCTCCTCTTCGGCGATGTAAAATTCCAGCAGGCACCGTATCACCCGGTCACATGCCAGGGCCTCCTTGTTGATGACCTTAAGAAGTCTCAGCGAATCAACCGATTGGATCATGGCGACAAAAGGTGCAATCATCCTGACCTTGTTGGTTTGCAGGTGACCGACGAAATGCCACTCCGTGTCAGCGGGGAGGAGCGGAAATTTTTCCGCCATTTCCCGGGCTTTGTTCTCCCCGAAAATCCGCTGCCCCGCATGATAAGCCTCAAGAATGTCCCTGACGGGTCTGGTTTTGGAAACGGCCACCAGCCTTATGCCTTCGGGAAGGGTACCCGTGATGGCCTGTATGTTCTCTGCAATGGTCATCATATTGATCTAAAAGTTCTCCAAAAGTAGTAAAAAAAGTTACCCTCCCGCTCGCATTCCCCGGCTCTCCCGATCTTGTTCATCCTCCCTGTCCACGACGAAAAACCGTTTTTCCAGGAGATTTCCCAGGTGATCGGTAACGGTCACCGTATGCCATCCCGCTTCGGGGTGCAGGCTCAGTTGGTGAAAGGTGACGGTTTCCGCGGCGAAACTCCTGTCAACGTACCAGAACAGGCGGGCGGCAGGATCACGATGGGCCATTTCAAAAATTACCTGACCCGGCGTGCCGTCCAGTTGACGGGGGATGAAGATTCTTTCCATTTCACGGGGATATATGAGTTCCATGGGCGCGTCGGGGACCTGGCAGCCCGGCATCACGGGAGGAAGCGGCTGATAGGCGGGATGGCTTCTGCGGTAGAAATAGTCCATGGCGGGTGGAAGAACAAACCAACGCCTGGTTATCATTTCAGACACCGGAAAGCAATCCTCCGACACCCGGAATTGTCTTGTTTTATCGAGATAGATCTGCCGGTGATAAGGGCATTGGGGGATACGGATTCCTGCCGGGACCAAGATGGTATCGGTTTCGTCACACAGGGGGGAGGGCAGGTATCCGCTTTGCCTGCAAAACGCAACGGGGACCAGTTCTTCAGAAGGAGGAGCGAAACTCCCGCCTCCAGAGAGGAAACCAAAGATTTCGAACATCAGGGGAGCGGCAGCTGCGGTACCGGTTAGTCCAGGCCGTCCCTCCCCATCGCCATTCCCCGCCCACACAGCCACGACATGCCGGGGGGTCACACCCACTGCCCAGCCATCCCGGAAACCGATGCTTGTACCTGTCTTCCAGGCAATCCGGTTTACATCAGCAAAGGCTTCCCATCCGGTTTCCTCTTCCGGACGATTGACCTTCTGGAGGGCTTCCAGGGTTAACCAGGCCGCCGAAGCTCTCAGAAAAGGCTGCACGGCTTCCGGTCCCCGGTCGGCCGTCTCCCCTTCCTTCCATACCAGGGGAGCAAAGGGATTCACAGGGTAAAAGCCGTCTTCTGCGGCATACACCGTAACTATCCGGGCCAGGGAAGCATACATCCCTGCCAGATCCCAGAGAGTGGTTTCGGCACCCCCCAGAATCAGGGATAATCCATAATGACCTGCCGGCTTTGTCAGGGTCGTCATTCCCGCCTTTTTCAGAAAGTGGTAAAAGGGCTCGACTCCGTATTTCTGCAGCATGACGACGGCAGGAACGTTCAGGGAGCGGGCCAGCGCTTCCGATGCCGGCACGGCTCCGTCATAGCTGCCGCTGAAATTAACGGGCGAAAATCCTGTGAAACGCACCGGAATATCCGCAATGAGCTGATTGGGTGCAACCATCCCTCCATCGGTCATGGCGGCATACAAAAAGGGTTTCAGGATGCTGCCGCTGCTCCGGGGCGACCTGATCACATCGACGTGGTTGCCGTGAGAAGGGTCGTCGAAACGGGGGACATTTCCCGCATAGGCAAGCACCCTGCTTGTTCCGACTTCGGCAACCAGGGCACAGCAGTTGTAGATATGGTTGGCCGACAGCTGACGCTCATGTGACAGAAGAGCTTCGTTCACAAACTGTTGCAGATGATAGTCGAGGGTTGTCCTCACCCGTGTCCCGGGTTTTTCCCTGTTGCTGAATTCCAGCAGGTGGTAACAATGGTCAGGAATGGTAAATACCTTTCCGGGGAGAGGTTCCTCCAGTGACAATTCATAGGTCAGGGAATCGATGAATCCCCTTCGGTGCATTTTTCCGAGCAGGAGATTTCTTTTTTCACGCAGCAGCCGGTCGTTTTTTCCCGGGAAAATCAGGGAGGGTGCATTGGGGAGGACGGCAAGTGTCGCTGATTCAGCCCAGGAGAGCTGGTGGGGCGGCCGCTGGTAATACCTCCAAGCGGCAGCTTCCAGGCCCACCACATTGCCGCCGAAGGGGGCCTGGCTGACGTACATCTTCAGAATGTCAGCCTTTGAAAAACGGAGCTCCAAATTGAGCGCCCATATCATTTCCAGAAGTTTGTTCGCCAGGGTTCTGGCTTTCCCCGGCCTTGCCAGCCGCGCAACCTGCATGGTCAGGGTACTTCCTCCGCTGACAATCTTTCCCTGCGTGACATTCTGCACCAACGCCCGCATCAGGCTGACGGGGTTGATGCCGGGATGGTAATAAAACCAGCGGTCTTCAAAAGTCAGAAGAGAGGTTTCAAAACGCGGAGCAGGAGAACCGGGGGAAGGAAACCTCCATTGGCCGTCAGAAGCGATCCGGGCTCCCAATAGCTGACCGTCACTGCTCTCCAGAACCGGCGAATAAATTCCGGGAAAGAGAGGCCGGGGAACGCAGAAAAAAAACCACGTCAGCAGGCTTGCTCCTGCGACAATAAGTACTGCCGCAGGCCCCCGAGTCAGCCTTTTCCTGAAAAAATGCCCGGTCATCGGCCCAGGCCTTTTATTTCAACACCGTAACCCATTGTCCGGGCAAACGGGCATAGACCGTTTGGTCGTACATCCCCTCACAGACAATGGCAGGGAGGAAAAAACGCCCCTCATATGAGGCATTCAGCGCAAACCGGAAGGTTTTGCCTGTTCCGTTGTCAAGGCTAAAATAGGTATATATCCTGTCATCGCGTATATCCTGGTAATCGAAATTCTGCGATGGTCCGGCAGGAATATCGTTCAGCCTGCTGTTCAGGATTTCCCATCCCGGGGGAAAGATGGCCGTCAGGGCCAGTTCACGGTATGGTCCCCGGAATCCGGGATGGGTAACCGTCACCTCCAGGAACAGGTCCGTCCCCCGGGTCAGAGATGCCGGGTTGACCACCGCCCCTTTCCTGTCGGTAAAGAGCGCCTTGATCCTGAGGTCATTCATGATGGTGCCGGCAGTGTCCTGCATGGGGGTACCCCTAACCGCCAAGCGGGCGAAAAGCGGGGATTTTCCGTTGTTTTTTACCATTGCGGAAGCTTTTGCTACCTTGTTTTCAGGGATTTGAAGTTTCACCATGGGCAGGGCCGAAAGGATTTTCTCCTCTTTTCCCGCTATGGTGACGGAGGCATCCATCATTCCTTCGGGGGGTAAATCGTCGAAAAACCGGGCTGCCGAATAAAAACACCATGCAGCCGTCTGGGTGCTGAGCCATTCTGATTTTCCGATCTCTCCGGCGATTTCTGTCAGCAGGGCAAAAGCGCGGGGTCTATCGTTTTTCAGCAGGAGGGTTTCCAGGATCATGGCTTTGTCACGCAGGTGGCTTCCGAAGGTGGCACCATGGTAGGGATAGGGTTCCGCTCCGGGCTGGAGTTGCTGCAGAAGCTGGTCTGCCGCAGCAGGGTGCCCGGCAATCAGGTAGGCCGCAGCCAGCCGCCATCGGGCTTGGGGATAGGGCTTCACCTCCTCCCGGAAGCGATTCATGACGCCATGGTCAGGACTACCTGCCAGGGCCATGGTATACAGCCGGTAAGCCTGAATCAGCGCTTCCTGCTTTTGAACAAAGGGATCGGCATCCGTGGCTGGCTTCCAGATCCGGGCGCGGGACTGCTGAAAGGAGAGCCATCCGCTTCTCCACGCTGCCGGCACGGCATACCCTTTGCGAGCCGCCAGCGTCATAAAATGTCCAGCATAACTGGTACTCCAGTCATCGGAAGCATTTTGACCCGGCCAGTAAGCAATCCCGCCGCCGGCAGTCTGAAGGTGCGTCAACTGCTGTATCGTCTTCCGGATGTTCTCCCCGGTACGCGCTTTTTCAGCTTCGGTGAGCTGAACCAGATTCTCCAGGTACAGTTGGCAGAATCCCGCCGATACCGTCTGTTCAGAACACCCGTGGGGATAGCTGATCAGGGCATCGAGGTGCTTCGAGAGATGCATCCCCGGGATGGAGGATATTTCAACGAAGGCCTCGTTTGTGCCTGCCATGCCCGGGAGTGGGAGTTCAGCATCCCATTGGGTTCCGGGGTCAAGGAGCCTGCCCTGCTGCCTTACTAACGGCGGATTCGGATTCCTGAGTTGCAGTTCCGTTTCGGCGTAGGCTGTCTCCCCTCCGCTGACCGCGGACACCTTCACCCGGGCGATTCCGGTTTTCTCGGCGGTTCGCAGCCGGAACCACACCATCTTATCCCCCGGTCCGGCAAAGGTCACCCGGTCGCTTGCTTCTCCGACCACGGAAATCAAATCGTTGGTTTCGACCCTGAGGGTCACTTCCCGGGCGCCCTCTTTCATGGCAAACACCTCCACGGGAAGTGAGATCTCTTCCCCCGGACCCGCCACACGGGGAAGGGTGGCTAACAGCATCACCGCTTTGCGGACGCTGGCACTTTTTGAGGTGCTTCCGTAGGCTCGCCCGTCCCCGGCAATGACCATGGCTTTTACCGACCCTACATAATTGGGCATCCTGAACTGATGTGATTTGGTCTCTCTTTTCGCGAGAGTGAAGGGACCGGCAAAAAGCACCACAGGCTGGAAACGGTTCGCCTGCCTGTGTCCCGTAACCTTGAGTTCTTCATCACCCCCTACCGCAAAAGCCTTCTCCAGATGAGCTCCATAAGCCCCCGCCACCTTGTCGAAAAGATCGTAGGTCTTCACTCCCAAGGCTTCCCTAGCAAAAAAATGAGCATGGGGATCCGGTGTTTTGAATCCCGTCAAATCAAGCAGGCCTTCATCAACGATGGCCAGGGTATAAGTCATCCCCTTCCCTTGTGATTCTTTGACGGTAACCGTGAAATCCTTTTCCGGTTCCAGTTCCTCCTTCATCGCAATGACGGGGTCGAGCAGGGTACCCGGGTCCGTGATTTCCACCGCCTGTATTCCATACAACCGGATGGGCGCATCATTTTTCAACGTTCCGTAAGGCTGGATCAGCGTCACATGGATGTAAAGTGTCGGGGCCATTCCCGGCTTTACCTCAACGTCGAAACGGGTTTGGTTTTCTCCGGTTTTTACCCAGAAAATATCCCTCACCTGTTTCCCGTCTTCAAGGCTTACCAACGCCCTTCCGCCCGCTGAAGAGGGCAGGGTGACCCTGATCTTCTCTCCCGGGGAATATTTTTCCTTGTCAGTGGTCACCGCCAGCATGGTGGCACCCTCAGGTACGGCATCGGAACGCCACCCCCCCCATTGGGACATGTAAAACGTGACGCCTGTGGCATGTCCGTTTTCCATATCGCGGGCATAGAGCAGATAGCGTCCGTTGTCATGCCAGTCACGGAAATCCACCCGGAGATCAAATTGTACACGGGATTCCCCCGACTTCAGCTGCCATGTCTTCAGGGGCTGGTAGTGACGCCCGCTGACATACCGGGCCAGATGGTCTTCCCCCGACTCCCACCACCAGCGCCAGTCGATTTTATAGAGGCTGACTTCTGTTTTTCCCAATGGGAGCGGTTTCCCTTCCGGGGAGAGGGCAACCAGTTCGGGGTGGTAGGTTTCACCCGTGGTGAACCACCCGTCTTCTTCATCGGGCATTCTGATGCCCAGGTATTTGCCATAGGGAGAAAAGCGGGCTTCCTTGACAAAAATGCTGAAGTCACCCCCTTGCTCAAAAACCCGGGAGGTAAACCATGCTTTCATCATTCCGGGGGCATTGGTGATCGCCGGAAATTCCAGGGGTATGCTCGCCTGGCCTTCCTCATTGAGATTTTCCTCAAAGATCACCCTTTTCGAGGGGAAGTAAACGGCCCCCGGGTTGTCAAAACTATATTTTTCATATCCTTTAAAGAGAGTCTTTACCGGTACCATTTCGGCTTCCACCACTGCTTTCAGCGAACGGGCAACGGCGCCGTGCAGCCATGACGATTTCAGCCGGGCATCCTGCCTGATCCCTGCCCGGATGGGATCGGGAAGCTGAAGGTCAATTTTGAGCCGGTTGGGTTTAACAGCTTCTATCTTAATTCGTTTTTCGAAGAGTGCTCCCCCCACCCTCACCTGGGCATACCAGTTCCCTGTCGGGTCATCACTGCGTGTGGTGACCGGGAAATGATAAAACCCGTTTTCTGAGACGGTGGAAACAAGCCGCACCGCCTCTTGTCCCCGCGAATTGACCAGCCTGAAGATCACCGGGATATTGGCAGGCATCCGGTCATCGGGATCATCCAAGACAAAGGTCATAAAGATTTTGTCACCGGGACGCCAGACGCCCCGTTCTCCGTATAAGAATCCCTTAACGCCCTCTAGAACTTCTTCCCCCGACACGTCAAAATTGCTGAGGGAAAGCGACGACCCGTCGTCGAGCCGCAGATAGCCTGTCTGCCCTCCTTTCCGGGCCAGGGCTACGAAGGGTTTTTGTTCCAGAGTGATGGTAGCCGTTCCGTCCTTGCCGGTGAAAGTCTTTCCCAGCAGCTGGTGCTGGTAACTGTATAGCAAAATCTCGGCCTCATCCTCGGGAAGGGCGGTCTTCAGGTTGGTAATTACGAAAGTAAAGCGGAACCCTTTCCCTTCCTTGGCAAGCATGCCCAGGTCAGAGGCCAGAATGTTACGCGCCACAAACCGCGATGAATTGTAATAGGAATTATGACAGGGATTATCTTTTTCTCCCCAGCGGTATCCCTCGGGCCAGTAATACATGCTGTACCACCCCGGGGAATCCCAGTCTTCGTCTTCCCCGGCATTTTCGAAAGGTTCCTCTTCGACGGCCACCTCGCCGCAATCGGTGAGGGCGTATGCACGGCGGAAACGGAGTTCCACCCGGTACATCGCTCCCTGTTCGGGGGTGAGGTAACGGTTCAGGTCAACCCGGTAGGTATTCCACCGGTGGAATTTTTCAGGATCTCCGGGATTCAGGTCCACCTTTCCGCTGTATACCAGACGGCCGACCTTCATGAGGTCCGATTCCCCGTCGACCTGGTTTTCCTGCAAAAACTGCCGGATATTGGAAGGGAAAATTTTGATGACCCGCAGGTCGACTGATTTCAGGCTCACCGCTTCAAAAGGAAGGGAAAGGGTTCCCTCTTCCGGGACAATCACCCCACTTCCCAGCAGGCGGACCTCCGGATTCAGGTTTTTGAAAAACAAGTCGTATTGGGTTGTTTCCGGCAAGGATCTGCCCCCCGCACTCCGCAAACCACGGAATATTGTCACGGCGCTTTCCCCCGTAATTTTTTCGGAAGGCCACAATACCAAACGGTTGCCATCGATCTGCCAGGAAGTTTTCACCGAATTGGACAATTCAGCCATCCCTTCAATGGGCTGCCCCATTTCCAGGGGATCGGAAAAAAGAATGACCACCTGTTGTTCAGGAGAAGTCACTGCATTCACGCTCAGTACGGTGAACTCATCTTCCGCCGGCACCCTGATGGTTTTGTTTCCTTTTTTCTGAACTGAGAGCGGCTGGCCGTTCCACCGGATCATCAGCTCCGACGAGGTCGATTTCTCCCGCATCAGGCTGTCGGCGGTAAAGGTATGGAGCCGCCGGTCAGGGGAATGAATCCAGGTAAGTTTTTTTGGTCTGCCCTGATGGGTGACCTCCACGACCTTTTCCACGCTTCCGGGATCGGCAGCATCGGCGGTACTCACGATTCCGGTATACAAATAGCCTGCGGAACCCAGTGCGGCACCCGATACCAGGCCATCCCCCGAAATGGTGAAGTCCTGGGGCATGGTCCTGAAACTAAAACGAAACTTATCGAAGGTACTGGGCACCTCCAGGAGTTTCCCCAGGGAAAAACTGACCACGTAAGTTACACCGGGGGAGAGATTTCTTTCAGGGATGAACCGGACCACACCTCCCGGTTCAAGGACCGTACTTCCAACGGTGGCGGGGTCGAGCCGCAGAATAGCCGGAGGCAACACATCCCCGGAAACAAAGCCGGGAGGAGACTCCGCAAGTTGTATTTTAACCGGAGATTCCACGGATACTTCCCCGGAAGTGAAGGAAGAGATGTACTTTGAAAATGCCGGATCGGGAAGTATCTCCTTCTGCTTTATTCCGCATCCTGACAAAACCAGGAAACTCATGACTGTCAGGAAAAGCCTCCCCTTTGGTGAGGCAGCCCTCTCCAAACCAAAGGAACAGATTCTACAGAAAATTTTCATAGTGAGTAATATTATTTATGAATTAAAACGATTCAAGATAGTAATTATTAACCGGAGAAAAAATTAAAAATTATTCTAATATTTGCAGAATTTAATCAAAATGAAATTTAAAATAAATATTTTGAATCATGTATAAAATTCTGACACTTGACAAAATCAATCCACAAGGACTGGATCATTTCCCATCCGAAAGATACGAAACCGGCACCGGATATACTGATCCCGATGCCATTATTCTGAGGAGTTCTAACCTTCATGCGATGGAATTTTCACCTGCCACGCGCGCCATTGCCAGGGCTGGTGCCGGGTACAATAACATACCGGTGGACCGTTGCGCCGAAAGGGGCATTGTGGTTTTCAACACGCCCGGGGCCAATGCCAACGGGGTTAAAGAGCTTGTTCTGGCAGGATTGCTGCTGGCATCCAGGGATATCAGCGGCGGGATCACATGGGTAAATACGCTGGTTGGTCAGGGAGACCAGGTACCTCCCCTCATTGAAAAGGGGAAAAAGAATTTTGCGGGGAGTGAAATTCTGGGGAAGACCCTCGCCGTCATCGGCCTGGGGGCCATCGGGGTTCTTGTGGCTAATGCTGCCCAATTGCTGGGGATGAACGTCGTGGGTTATGATCCTTACATCTCGGTCACCCAAGCCCAGAAACTGAGCGACAAGATCCATCTCGCCCGCAGCCTCGAATCAGCCCTTTCAGGCGCCGATTACGTCACCCTCAACATTCCGCTGACTTCCGGGACAAAAGAATACATCGACAAAGGGAAGATTATGATCATGAAAAACGGTGTTCGCATCCTCAACTTCGCCCGCGGGGAACTGGTCAACAACACCGACATGGCCGAAGCCCTGGAATATGGAAAAGTATCGAGGTACATCACCGATTTCCCGAATGAAAATACCCTGAAGATGAAAAATACCATCTGTATTCCCCATCTGGGGGCTTCGACGGAAGAGTCGGAGACAAATTGCGCCATTATGGCCGTGGAACAGATCAGGGAGTATTTCGAAAAAGGGAATATCGTCAACTCGGTGAACTTCCCCAACGTTGAAATGGACCGGACCGGAGGCCTCCGAATCGTGGTGGCCAACAGGAACGTGCCCAATATGGTTAACCAAATCGCATCGGTTTTGGCAAATGAAGGTGTCAATATCCTGAATATGCTCAACAAAAACAGGAATGAAATTGCTTACAACATCATTGATATCGACAAGCAGGAGTTAAGCCCTTCAGTGGAACAGAACATCAGGTCCATCGACGGGGTATTTATGGCAAGAATCATCAGTTAATAAATTAAAGCAAAGGAAAATGGGAGAAACAATTGCATCAAAGTCAGCAGACAACATCAGGATATTAGCTGCCGCCATGGTTGAAAAAGCCAGGTCGGGGCATCCCGGGGGAGCCATGGGAGGAGCCGATTTTATCCATATATTATACAGTGAGTTTTTAAACTATGATCCGGAAGATATGGATTGGAAGAACCGCGACCGTTTTTTCCTGGATCCCGGGCATATGTCGCCCATGCTTTATGCTGTTTTGTCCCTGGCGGGCTTTTACACCATGAATGATCTGAAAAGTTTCCGTCAATGGGGAAGCACTACTCCCGGTCATCCCGAGGTGGATGTTCTCAGGGGGGTTGAAAACACGTCGGGGCCGTTGGGGCAGGGACATGTCATGGCTGTCGGGGCCGCCATCGCCGAGCGGTTCCTGGTAGCGCGTTTCGGGGAATGGATGGCGCACAAGACCTATACTTTCATTTCCGACGGGGGTATTCAGGAGGAGATTTCACAGGGTGCTGGAAGGATTGCCGGGCACCTTGGGCTCCATAACCTGATCATGTTTTATGATTCCAACGACATTCAGCTCTCCACCAAGACCACGGAGGTCACCTCAGAAGAAACGGCGAAGAAATATGAGGCCTGGGGCTGGAATGTGATGACCATCAACGGGAACAGCGCTGAAGAGATCCGTGCAGCACTGAAAAAGGCGCATCAGGAGAAGGAGAAGCCCACCCTGATTATCGGCAGAACCATTATGGGGAAGGGAGCAGTAAAAGAGGACGGGAGCAGTTTTGAGATGCAGATATCCACCCATGGGATGCCGCTGGGAGATGCAGGCGCTTCTTTCAGCAGGACGATCATCAACCTGGGAGGCAATCCCGAGAATCCCTTTGTTATCTTTGAAGATGTAGCGGAAAAATATGCCGGAAGGAAAAAGGAACTGCTCTCCCAAGCCCGGAAACGGAAAAAAGAAGAGCAGGAATGGGCCACCCGTAATCCTGATCTGGCTGCAAAACTGAAATTGTTTTTCTCGGGGAAAGCTCCGGATTTCGATTTTGCCGGGGTGGTCCAGAAAGACCACCAGGCTACCCGTGCCGCTTCAAGTGCCGTATTGGCCGCCTTTGCCGGGAAGATAGAAAACCTGGTGGTGGCATCGGCCGACCTCTCCAATTCAGACAAGACCGACGGTTTCCTGAAAAAGACCACTGCCTTTAAAAAGGGTGACTTTTCAGGATCCTTCCTTCAGGCCGGGGTGGCGGAACTGACCATGGCCTGCCTGATGAACGGCATGGCCCTCCACGGAGGGGTCATCCCCGTTTGCGGAACCTTCTTCGTCTTCTCCGATTATATGAAGCCTGCCGTCAGGCTGGCCGCCCTGATGGAACTCCCCGTCAAATATGTCTGGACACACGATGCCTTCCGGGTCGGGGAGGATGGCCCGACCCACCAGCCTGTGGAACAGGAGGCCCAAATTAGGCTTATGGAAAAACTCCAGAACCACAAGGGACACAACAGCATGCTGGTGCTGCGCCCCGCCGACGTCCACGAAACTACCGCGGCCTGGAAACTGGCTTTGGAGAACACCACTTCCCCCACTGCCCTTATCCTCTCCCGGCAGAATATCACCAACCTGCCCGGGAAAGGGTTCGAAACCGCCCTGCAGGCCGCCCGCGGTGCTTATATCGTTGAAGACGACGGAGGAACTCCTGACATCGTCTTGCTGGCCAGCGGTTCCGAAGTCGCTACCCTGATTGAAGGAGCTGCCCTTCTCAGGCAACGCAAACAACTGAAGGCCAGAGTATTAAGTGTTCCTTCCGAAGGCCTCTTCAGAAACCAGAACCCGGAATATCAGAGAAGCGTCCTCCCCTACAAAATTCCCCGTTTCGGGATGACCGCTGGCCTCTCCGTGACCCTGGCCGGGCTCGTGGGAGAAAATGGAGCTGTCTGGGGCATGAACTCCTTCGGATATTCCGCCCCATACAAAGTGCTGGATGAAAAACTGGGATTCAACGGGGAAAATGTCTATCAGCAGGTAATCAAACTTCTGGGAAAAGAATAAGAGAATAAAAATCAGAAGATTTCAGCAGGAAAGAGTCAGACAGAGAGATTGTGGCTCAGTAGACTTCTGACAAACAGAGATTAGTCAATAAGACGGAATAAGCAATAGACAGACAGGGTGTTAAGCAGTCAACAGCTTCATACCCTGTTTTTTTTTGAATTCCGGCGAACGCATTGACTACATCCGTTCTTTGTGCCAGGTAAGCATTAATGCCTGGTCTCTGCTTATGGCTGATCCGGTGCTGAAACCCGTCGAACTCATCCCGGTTTTCCGGGATTCGTTTCCCTGTCCGCTCTGCGGCGGGGAGTTTCAAATCCGCGGTATGTTAAACCAGTCTTAAATGATTTCCGGAAAAACCTCCCGAATAAAAAAATGGTATACATTTGCCGCCGTTTTTCAAAAAGGATATGAAGTTTAAAGACAAAGTCATTTCCATTTTTTTGGCTGGCATTCTGGCATATGCCTTCTGCTACAGGAATAATATTATTCCTTTCAGAGATGGAAGCACCTCTGAATCAGCGGACATCTCGATTCAAAGCTTGGAAGACACCATCAGCTACAAGGATTCTCAGATCATTGCAAACCCCGGCACGGGAGTGACGGTCGGCAACCGCAATAGTATGGTAATATCGCGTGAAAGTTCGGTAAGGGCAGAAGCCTTGCATCTCAGGCCGGGCCAGGTGGTTGGCGCCGATACCTTGAATTTGCAATTCAGTAAAACGTCCGATCCGGACGAGGTTCCCTGTCTCAGGATCAACAAGGAGGATAGCCTGTCCGAGGTGGGCAAATAGCGATTCCGGATCTTCCCTTTAAATCCCGAAAACGTTTTTCAGCCAGGCTGCGGCCATCAGGTGGCTGCCGGCCACGGAGGGATGAACCCCGTCAGCGGCCCAATGGGATGCCGGTGCATGGCGGATGGCCTCATCGAACAATTCCTGGAAGGGGATCCAGATCGTTTTGAATTCCCGGCTCAGCCTCCGGGCTGCCTCCTGATAAGCCTTCAGGGGCTGCACCCAACTCTCGTCCACTGCCGTCGTACCCGGAAGGGCAAAAGGTTGACAGATGACCAGCCTGACATGTGGCAATGCCTCCCTGGTGGTGAGGATCAACTGCCGGTAATCCGCCTCATATTTCTCCACCGTACCGTCATAACGACCGTTCCGCATGTGCCAGTAGTCGTTGATGCCGATCAGGATGCTCACCAGACCGGGCTTCAGGTCAAGACAATCCTTCTGCCACCGGTCTGCCAACTGATAAACCTTGTTGCCGCTGATCCCCCGGTTGTACACCACGGGATCGAAGGCCGAAAAGTGATCCAGGATGGCCGAAGCGGCAATGAAGGCATATCCCCCGCCAAAGGAGGGACCATTGTTGGGAAGTTCTTTGCTCTTTTCCCGTCCGGCATCGGTGATCGAATCCCCCTGAAACAGCACGACTTCCTGTTCAGATAACGCAAAAGGTTTTTTCTTTTTTGGTGCGGGAAATGCCGCATCGACGATCGACGGCACCATGGCCATGGCCGCGGCGGCAACCCCCGCCCGGCCCAGAAATGCTCTTCTGGAATTGTTCATCTTACCTGCTATTTAATGTAAAAATGCAAATCTAACAATTCCTCCGCGGATTCTTCCGTGAATAATATTATTATAAGGAGTGCCGTCACTGCTGACGGCACTCCAGTCAGGTCCCCATCCAATATTGTACGCAGTACAATTACTAAAATTTTAACTGTTTTATAACATACTTATTAAATTTTTTTAACATTTCGCATGATTTAAGAAATAAATTTCACAACTTTGCTTTTTAAAATTACCAAACAGGTATGAAGTCCACTGGCTTGAATTATGATGCCAAATTGTCGGGAAGTGAGATGAAGAAGTATCGGCTCAAGAAGAGTATATTAAGGATTCTTTACAAGGAAGGTTCCTGCTCTGCTCCCGAATTAAGCAAAAAGTTGGGAGTCAGTATGCCTACGGCTCTTCTGTTCTTAAATGATCTGATAGATGAGCGTCAGGTAGTTTCCCTGGGGACCGGGCAATCGACCGGAGGCCGAAAGCCTTCGTTATATGGCTTGTTTGACAAAACCAACTTCGTCATTTCCTGTGATATGGGAAGGTATGCGGCCAAGATGGCGATTTTCAACAGCCGTAATGAGCAGTTGACGTCCCTCATCACGATTGACACCCATATTGACGATCCGGAACTTGTCGACAAATTGTATGAGGCAGCACACTCTTTGATGCTCGATTATAAAATTAACCCAGGCAAGGTCATCGGTTTTGGGGTGGACATGCCGGGATTGGTGGATGCCAATACGGGCATCAATTACACCATCAAAGAAACGAAAAACCAACCGGTCAGGGAGCTTCTGAGGGAGAAATTCGACATGCTTGTTTATGTGGACAATGATGCCCGGATGCAGGCTTACGGGGAATACATTTTCGGGAAGGCCCGGGATACGCGGAATGCAGTAATCATCAACTGGAGCTGGGGTTTGGGATTGGGGATGATTCTGGACGGCCGGTTGTACGGAGGCACCACTGGATTTGCCGGTGAATTTTCCCATATTCAGATGGAAGAAGGCGGTGAGCTTTGCATTTGTGGAAAGCGGGGTTGTCTGGAAACGGCTGCCTCCTCCATTGCCATTCTGCGCCTTGCGCGGGAGGGAATCAGAGAGGGGAAGGTCTCCCAACTTACCCGTCAGTTTGATAAAGATCCTTCCCAAATGACACCGGAACATGTCATTGCGGCAGCCCGCTCGGGTGATGAATTTTCCATATCGGTCCTGAGCAAAACCGGGATGATGTTCGGGAAAGGTCTCTCCTACCTGATCCAACTGCTGAATCCCGAAATAATCGTCCTGGGAGGTCCGGTGGCAAAGGCCAACCAGTTCATCCTGACCCCCATTCAGCAGTCGCTGAACCGGTATTGTCTCGAACAGATTTTGCAGAACACAACCATTGTCACTTCCGAGATCGATGAACAGTCGGGGCTCCTCGGAACAACCGCAATGTTGTATGATCAAATCTTCAGTGAAAACCATAAAACGGAATAAAAAGAAAATGGATTTTTTACTTTTCAATCTAATCAACACTAATTAAATTATCTATGCGAAAGGTTTTGTTTTTGCTGACTTTGTGCCTGGCCTTCTCAGTGAGTGCCATGGCGCAGTTTACCGTAACGGGAACAGTTACGGATTCTGACGGATTGGGGATTCCCGGAGTCTCCATCCTGGAGAGAGGAACGACCAACGGTACCATTACCAATATTGATGGTAATTACACGTTGCGAATCGCGTCTCCCGATGCCTCGCTGGTATTTTCGTTCGTAGGGATGGAATCCCAGGAGATTGCCGTTAACGGTCGCCCTGTGGTGGATGTAAGCTTAAAAGCCAGCGCCATCGGTCTGGGAGAAGTGGTGGTTACCGCCATGGGGGTGACCAAAGAAGCCAAGAAGTTGGGTTATGCGGTAACCCAGGTAGATGGTGACAAGCTGGCTGAGTCATCGGTTATCAATCCCGTGAACGCCTTGCAAGGCCGCGCTGCTGGGGTGGAGATCGCCCCCAGCGAAGGAGGGGTCTTCAGCGGATCCAAAATCACGATCCGCGGAAATTCAACGCTGAAGGGCAACAACATGCCCATCTTCGTCGTCGACGGGGTGATCATGGACAACAACCTCTCCGGGGGTTCCCAGTGGGGTGGCGTTGACTGGGGTAATGAATTGAAGAACCTCAATGCCGACGAATTCGAATCCGTTTCGGTGCTTAAAGGGGCTGCTGCAACCGCCCTCTACGGGTCGCGCGCCCTCAACGGGGCCATTGTGATCACCACCAAGAAAGGGAAAGCCCGTAAGGACCTCGGCATCAAAATCAGCCAGCGTTTCAACGTGAAGCAGGTTTATGATGGTCCCGCCTTCCAGAATGTATACGGGGAAGGAGCCATGCCGGGGTACGACAGTAGCATGCCCGACTTGTACGCACCCCATCGCGACTTTGTCTACAATGCCCAGGGAGAACCCATCCTGCTCGGTTATTACGACGGATGGGCCCCTTACAGCTATGGGCATAAGATGGACGGCACCAAGGTCCGCGACTGGGAAGGTAACTGGATCACTTACGACCCCCAGCCCGACAACGCCATTGACGCCTATGAAACAGGTTACCAAACCAACACCAATGTCACCCTTGACGGCGGCGGCGACAACTCCACCTTCATCATCTCCCTCTCCCACTTCGGGGAACAGGGCACCTATCCGGGCAACAACTTCACCCGTGAGTCTGTCTATTCGAAGGTTACCCGTGACTTCGGCAACTTACTGACCACCGAACTGGGGATCAGCTACGCCAACTCCGCACCGAAGAACCCACCAAAGGACCTGATCAAGTATTTCCTCGACCCGTGGCCCCGGAACTACAACACCTCATACTGGCGTACCCGTTACAAAGCAGCGCACGGCGGGATTCCCCAGAGCAACTATAACGATCCCGGCATTAACATCCCCGGGGCAAGCATCTGGTTCGGCATTTATGAAAACAGCTATACCCAGATCGAAGAGTCACTCCGCCTCACCGGCAAGATGACCTTCAAGATCACCCCCTGGTTCAATGCCGTCCTCGACGGATATGTCAACAATTATTTCATCAAGTCGGAAACCAAGGAACTGGGGAACGGATACCGCAATGCCGGCGGTTATTACTCACTAAGCCATACCCGGAAACAGCAGTATGACGGAAAATTGTGGCTCAACTTCTTCAAAAATTTCGACAACGGCCTGGACGTCAACTTCTCCACGGTAGCAGAACACTGGGAGTCAGGCGACAGCTACACCAGTGCCTGGACCAGCGGCGGACTGATCGTTCCCGGACAGTATTCACTCTCCAACAGCAAGAACGAACCCGGACAAAGTGCATCCATCAGCAACACCCGCATCCTCCAGTCGTTGATGTTCTTTTCTGATATCTCCTGGAAAAACCAGCTCTTTCTGAGCGTCACCGGCCGTAATGACTGGTCGTCGACACTCACCTACGCAAACGGATCAGGAAACTTTAGTTATTTCTATCCTTCTGTCTCCCTGTCGTGGCTTTTCACCGAGACCTTCGAGATGCCCGCCTGGTTCGACTACGGAAAATTGCGCGCCTCCTGGGCCCACGTAGGAAACGACTATGCCCCCTATGCCATTAACCCCGGCTTCAGCCGTGCGGGAACCATCCAGAGCTACAACGGCGACCTGCCCCGCTACAGCTTCAAGAATGAGCAAATGCCCAACCTCAACATTCGTCCGGAAGACAAGAAATCGATCGAGGTGGGATTTGAAACCAAATTCTTCAAGAACCGTTTGGGACTCGACTTCGCTTATTACAAGGACAACACTTACAACCAAATCCTTGCCATTCCCGAAAATTACTACACGGGGGTTTCTAGCCAGCTCATCAACGCGGGGAACATCCAGAACAAGGGTATTGAAATCATGTTGAACACCGTTCCGGTTAAGGTCAATGATTTCAGCTGGTTCTTCAACGTGAACTTTGCCCGCAACAGGAACTCCATCATCGACCTCTATGAGGGGATCGACGAGTACAACCTCTATGAAAGCTGGAATTACGGGAACACCCGTATCGGTACGCTGGCCATCGTGGGCGGCAATTGGGGGGAACTCTATTCCGATTCAAAACCTGCCGTATGGAATAACACCAAAGACCCGAATGACCCCCGCAATGGTCAGAAACTCCTGCGCTGGAATGCTTCTCAACGGGGAGGTTATTATTTCCGCAGCAATGTAAAAGAAAAAGTAGGTGACATGAATGCCGATTTTACCGGCAGTGTGCTGACCGGCTTTGAATGGAAGAACTTCCGTTTTGAGACCCTCTTCGATGTGAAGATCGGCGGAGACATCTCTACTTATACCGGCCGTTATGGCGTTTGCTACGGTTTGCTGGAATCCTCCCTCGACAACCGCGACAAGGAACACGGCGGCTTCGAATGGACCACAAACTGGAACGGGAAAACCTATGACGACGGATTCCTCCCTGAGGGAGTCTTTGAACCGGGCACCAAAGTTCAGATGAAAGATGCCGCTGGCAACACCGTCACCAATGACATCAGCGGTATGACTTACAAGGAAGCTTATTCCCAAGGACTTGTCGATCCGGCCCACGGAGCATGGTGGCATTTCAAGAACAACAGTTGGGGCGGTGGCGTGATCAATGAACATGTCCTCCAGGAAAACTCCTACATCGGCATTCGCCAGATGTCACTTACCTACAGGGTTCCCCAGAAGTTGTGTGAAAAGCTGAAACTCACCGGAGCCGACGTTTCACTGTTTGGCCGTGACCTGGGTTTTGTCTATAAAACCTTGGAAAACAACCTCCACCCCTTCAGCGTGAGAAGTAACGAAGCCGGTTCCGCCCACGAGTGGAACCAGATTCCCTACACCCGTACGCTGGGTTTCAGCCTCAATCTATCCTTGTAACATGTGGAAAAACATAGAAATAACAACAGGAGAAATATGAAAAAAAGAATTTTCAGAATATACACGGTATTCACCTTAACCGCATTGTTACTGGTTAACTGTACCGACCGTTTCGCCGAGATGAACCTCAACCCCGGCGACATCAATGATCCCGACCTTTCCCATCTCTTTTCCAATGCCCTTTTCAACACGGCGGGCGACGAATACCTACAGTGGTTCTACAACAACAGCGTCTATTTTTGGCGGTTTTCCCAGGTGACGGTTTCCCGTTCGGGGACCTCGGCCGATTTCAACAATACGGCAGCACTGGGCGGAATACCACTTTATAAGGTGATGATCGACATGAAGGAGATCCAGAACCGGATTGACAACATGCCGGAGGCGGACAAGGCAGTATATCAGGCTTTTAGGGCGGTAACCAACATTCCGGTTATTGAGTTGGCCATCCGCGCATCCGACTGGCAGGGGAGTATGGTCTATTCCGAGGCGATCGATGCCCGTTACGGAGGCAACCTGACCCCGAAATTCGACACCCAGAAGGAACTTTTCGATCTCTGGATTCAGCAGCTCGACGAGTCCATCAATGTGCTTACCACCGCCAGTTCTGACCAGGTGAAACTGGGCAACCAGGATTTTATGTTCAAGGGGGACTGGGAACTCTGGGCCCGTTATGCCAACAGCCTGAAACTGCGTATTGCTGCCCGGCTTGAAGTGGCCGACAATGCCAAGATGAAGACGGTGCTCGCTGCCATCGTGAATAAGAAAGGGAGCGATGGCAAGCCGTTGTTAATCACCGAGGAGGCTCACCAGGCCATTTGGGCTCCCGGGGCCAGCGAAATGGGGCCCGGCGGCGGTAACACCCTGTGGGTGGAGAACTATGCTCCCTCCAAGAATTTCTCGGCCTTCATGCGCCGAAACCAGGATCCCCGGTTGCGGATGTACTTCCGAGTCAATTCCCTGAGCGACGCTGCCATCGCCGCCCTGCAGGCCACACCCGGAGTACAGATCCCGAAATTTGCCAAGACCCCGGTGAATGAACCGTGGGACCGTCTGATAGGTGCACCAGTGGCTCCCGACAGCATGGGTATTCAGGATTTCTTCGGTCCGGTGCTTATCGATGCTACCAACACACAATACCGGCGACTTCCCATTGTCGAGTATAACTTCCTCAAACCCAAACAGGACGGCCGCGTGGGTGAATACCGCAATGTCGTGCTGGGGGCCCCCGAAGTGTGCCTCTACCTAGCAGAATTCATCGAAAAGGGATATGTCTCGGGCATCGGAACCGCCAAAGAGTGGTATGAGAAAGGGGTGACCCAATCACTCAAGAACATGGACAAGCGTGCTTCACTGGCTCAGATTCCCGATTACAGCACCCGGGGACTCAAGGCAGGAGAAACGGAAGCCCTCCTTGCCTGTGATGATGTAAAATACATCGCCGGCGACGCCAAAAACAAGGAGAAGATCATCCTGCAGGAGCTTGTCAACTTCTTCGACAATCCCTATGAAATGGTGGCCGTCGCACGCCGCACCGGATATCCCAAAAAATCCAGCACCATCTGGGCATGGGAACCCTATCTGGCAGGCGGACAGGAACTCAAGCTGCCACGGCGATTCCCCTGGGGAACTCCTACGATCGACAACAACAAGGCCAACTGGGACGCCGCCACTGCAGAACAGGGCTTCAAACCCGACGACAACTACGGTACTGTGCTGAACAGCCAGCGCGTTTGGTGGGATAAAAACGCCCCCGATTACGGCCAGGGCAATTAATCACCGTACCATGCCATAGAATGGCGGCCCCGTGCCGCCATTTTTTTATTTTTCTCCAGGGTGATGGGCAACCCTGTCACCCTACCCGATGACACCTTCCGGGCCAGGCCACGGTTCACAACGATCACAAAGGCTTTCCGGTTTACCTCATCAGGACATGGAGAAATCTGTCTCACCTTTTAAATCATTCCTTATGATGACTAAAAAAACGCTTATCCTGTTTCTGGTGTTGTTCTCCCTGGGGGTTCAGGCCCAGTTGGAACATGAAGTGACCCCCTATACCTGGCCTACCGATGAAAAAGTGCTGCAAAAGCTGGAGGAGTGGCAGGATCTGAAATTCGGACTGCTGATGCACTGGGGAGCATACAGTCAGTGGGGAATCGTCGAATCCTGGTCTATCTGCCCTGAAGATTACGGCTGGTGTGAACGGAAGAAAGGATCCCATCCGGGCGATTATTTCACCTATAAAAAAGAGTATGAAAACCTAAAGCTTACCTTTAATCCGGTGGGCTTTGAACCAGAGAGGTGGGCAGAGGCCGCAAAACAAGCCGGCATGAAATACGTCGTCTTCACCACTAAGCACCACGATGGCTTCTGCATGTTTGACTCACAATACACCACCTATAAAGTCACCGATCCGGCATGTCCCTTTCACGTCAATTCCCGGGCAAACATCGCCCTGGAAGTCTTCAATGCTTTCCGGGCCCGTGGCCTATGGGCCGGCGCTTACTTCTCTAAACCCGACTGGCATTCGGAGTATTACTGGGATCCGGTTTTCCCACCCCTCGACCGCAATGTCAACTATGATCCTGAAACCTACCCCAAAAAGTGGGAGAAATTCGTGGAATTCACCCATAACCAGATCATGGAACTCATGACAGACTACGGAAAGATGGATATCCTCTGGCTTGATGGCGGATGGGTGAGCAAGAAATCGCCTGAACAGGTCTCCGCCAACTACTCCCGGATAGGCAAAGCCTCCGGTGGAGGTTTTATCCGCAGCCGCACGGTCAACCAGGACATCCGTATGGATGAGCTGGCGACCAAAGCACGCACAAAACAGCCGGGACTCATCGTCGTCGACCGGGCCGTGGAAGGACCCAACCAGAATTACCTGACCCCTGAAAACACCGTTCCAGAGAAGATGCTCCCCTACCCCTGGGAGTCGTGCATTATCGCCGGTGGCGGCTGGTCGTGGGTTCCCGATGCCCGGTTCATGACACCCCGCCAGGCCATCCACCTGCTCATCGACATCGTGGCCAAAGGAGGAAACCTCCTTTATAACATCGCCCCCGGCCCTGATGGCCAATGGCCCGAAGGAGCTTATTCCCTCCTGAAAGCCATGGGCAACTGGATCGATGTCAACGGGAAGGCCATTTATGGCACACGGGCTATGGCTCCTTACAAATCGGGAAACATTTGCTTCACCCGCACCAAGGACTCCAAAACGGCATTTGCCTTTTACCTCCCCGGGAAAGAGGAGAGCTCCCTTCCGGAGGAAGTGTTCATCAATGGTTTCACTCCTACCGCGGGCACCAGGGTCGCCTTGCTGGGAGCCAAAGAAACTCTGAAATGGCAGAAGACCGCTGAAGGCTGCAAAATTAAAGTTCCCGCCGCCCTGCGCAACAACCTTCCCTGCAAGGAAGCATGGGCTTTCGCCTTTACTGGGGAGTAACCCAGCCAGGCATTCCAGACTGCTTCTTTTATAGACATTCGAAAGCAGAGTAGTTTTGAATGAGAGTGGGCGGTTGTGAAGAACCGGCCTCTTACTTGTTCTTAAAGGGGAGATTGCTTCAATGTTTTGGTTTTCTTTCATCCGGTTAACCAGGCAGACCAGGTTGGCGGTGCGGATTCCAAAGAATACCCAAAGCATTTCGTTGATTTCATTGATTGGTAATAAAGGTTCCCATTGATGCTTTTCTCAAGTTCCCGATCTGAAAACGCAGTGTTTAACTTCAAAAAAATCAGAGCCGGTTTCCCTATGGGCGAAATAGAATCGGCGCCCTGGCGCTGCTCTTTCAGATTGCTAATTGCCAATCCCTCCAGGTTCGAGTTTAGCGGCAACCGGTACGCAGCATAAAAAAATTTCATTTCCATTTAACGTTTCAGCAGTTAGTTTTGTCTTAGTTTATAAAAGAGTCACGTGGAAAGTCGACTTTCTGCATGGTAAGCATATAAAAGCAGCACGAAAAAAAAACTTGAAATTTTATTTTTTTCGTAACTTGCATGTTGATATTTAAAAACTTAGTTGTTATGAACACAACCGGTTACAGTCTTCTGCGCACCTCAGGCGGCTACACGTGGCGCCCATGCCTTTTTAAAGCGGGCATCCTGTTCAGACCGTGGGAAAATGCCGCTGCCCACGGTCGAAAAAAATGGCGGCGAAATATTATAATATAATATATAACAACCGTATGAAAAGATATATAGTTTTTGTAATGCTGTTATTCAGCTTAGATAGTTTTGCCCAACAACTCGATGTCGGGTGGGATTATCCAATAAAACCCGGAACAAATGAGTGGAAGAATCTAAAAAGCTATGAAGAGCAGTTAAATTCATACAATATACCATCGGAAATTATAAAGAAAATCTCAACCGAAGAATTGGTAAAAACCTGTCTTGCTTATCCGGAATGGCGTATGATTAATGCTTATAGCGATCGGCAGGCAGGATTGGCCAATGTAATTGGACTCTTTAATGGATTTCATGAATTACTTGTGAGACATGACGCTGCAAAAGAATTGATCAAAGTATACGTTAAGATGGATCCACTAGTGATTGACAGAAATTGGACTTCTTTGCAAAAAGGAACTTATAGTTTTCAGTTCACATGTATTGAAATGCTGTTATCTCATGGCGTAATAGTAAGGCAATTAGACGAAACCGATATCCGGGTATTGTTGAATGAAGCTATTTCGAAATACAAGAGCAAAAAACAAATGGAAGATATGTGTTCACTATGGTATTTATCTCCTACAGCCGGATTATGTCTAAGTATTCTTGAAAAGGATGGTCTATTAATAAAAAGCAATTCAGACCTGCAATTGTTTCAGCAAACATTCATGACAGAAGACATTGAAATACTGGAAAGAATAATAGAAGAATCAGAAAAAAGAATTAAATTATGAAAGCAATTATCCTTATCTTATGCCTTATGCCTTTTTTATCCGCCTGTACATCACTGGAGGATCCAGAAGGAACGGTTTTAGCACACAACCCTGCTGAAAAGGTGATCGTAACGATTTCAAATTTCAAAATAGAGGTTGACTTTAGCCTTGATGAGAATATGAGAATGGTTATAACCTCGGAAATGGGTCAACATAAAATAGATAATATTAAAACGCGCGAAGATTTAATATGCTACTATAAGAACCTCACCCCTCTTTTTCAGCCCGGATATTCCAGCCTTAGCGATGATAATGATTATATTTTTGCAAAAGTTGAGTACTTATTGGCACAAGAGTGTTTTCAGGACAACTGTAAATCACTGACAAGAAGGGAGATTTTAGAAGCAGTCGTTGAAAAACAAAAACATAAGTTTGGAGTACCATACACTGCCCCTTCTTATACAAGAAGAACGGGCACATTTTTAATAGCTGTCATTTTGATCAAGGAGGGTGATGATTCTTTTATTCAATCCATTACAAATAATGCTGACCTGCAAAAGACCTTATTATGCCTGAATAGTAATTTATGGATGAATGGAGAGGAATTCAATGATTTGTTGATCCAATATGCAGAAAACTTCTTAGCTAATGATTGACAGATTCAATTATGAATTTCTGATAGTGTACCAACCAGTTTGTCTTGATAAAAGGCCATAAGCACCCGGACAATCAGGAGCGGGAAATGCTACCTGACAGCCTGCTCAGTTGGTTCGGTGCCTGTACTTCACCGCACCCGGCTCAATTGGTCCGGTGTCTGTACTTCACCGCACCCAGCTCCTCATTCGCCTTTACTTTCTTCTGCTTCAGGCCCTCCTTGTAGGCGATCAGCTTTTCCATGACAGCAAGGTCACCGGTAGTAATCATCTGCGCTGCCAGGATACCTGCATTCAGCGCTCCGTCAATGGCAACAGTTGCAACAGGAATCCCGGGAGGCATCTGAACGATGGCCATCAATGCATCCATCCCGTCAAGTGATGCCTTCACAGGCACTCCGATGACCGGCACGGGGGTCATCGCAGCTATCACTCCCGGCAGATGAGCCGCCATGCCCGCGCCTGCAATAATCACCTTTATTCCCCTGTCTGCTGCACCGCGGGCGAACTGCTCAGCAGCCTCCGGCCTGCGGTGTGCCGAGAGCACGTAGATCTCAAAGGGGATTCCCATACTGTCAGGAAACTCCGCAGCCTTCTCCATACCCTACGCCCTGTGCCAGGTGTTCTGTGCTCATTTCCCCATGCCCATGCCCATACCCGTAGCTTTTTCTGCCCTTAACTGCATTCAGTTGAAAAAAAATCATTTTTCATGCAGCGTTTCGGCAATTGGTTTCGTATTAGTTTATAAAGAGGCCATGCGAAAAGGAAGCTTTCTTTATGGAAAAAGTAAATAAAAGCAGCACGAAAGAATTTGAAATCTCATTTTTTTCGTAACTTGCTTGTTGATGTTTAGCATGACTTCTGATTGTTATTAATAGTTTTTTAAGGAATTCTAATCACTGAAAGCGGAAAAAAATAGGATCATGAAGAAACTAATTTTAGCTGTCATTTTTATAATTTTTGTTTCATGTAATAAAAATGAGCCCTACACACCTCCTTTCGACCCTAAAAAAGCAATACTGGGAAAATGGGAATTGATCCAAATAGGCAATTGGCCTAATATGTATGAATGTACTCCATGGGGATACACAGAGTATTTAAAAGACAGTATTATAAGTATACATGAGTATGAAACTGGAGAGTATTACATCTCTAATATGAAATATTGGATAGACGATTCATTATTTCATGAAAAATATATACGAGAAGACGGACATGTGTTTATTCAGAATTATTCATATGAGTTTTATGAAGATAAAATGCGTTTGAATATGCTTGATGCATTGCCAATTTTTGAAACTTTGATTTATCAACGAATAAAGTAAAAATATGAAGAAACTAGTTATTGCAGTCTTTATAATGATGATTACGTGGAGTTCATTCGCGCAAGAAACTATCCTTTACAAAAATGCAAATGGAGTTCTTGAGTCTGTAGAATTTTCAGCAGATGATAAACGTGTAACAATTCCGGCATCGGCTGAAATTTTCTTTAAAGAAATGCTAAAAGTAAAACCGACCGACGAATTCAGAAAGATAATGCGCAGGCAAAAACAAAAAGAATTTGTCCACGAACATTACGAGCAGTATTATAATGGGGTTAAAATAGAAGGCGCAGGGTATAGCTTCCATTATAAAAACGGAAAAATGTATTTCGCACATGGGCATTATGTAGTTGTTAGTGACATAAATACCAAACCATCTATTACCGGGCATGCGGCGATGACGCATTTTGCCAAATATAAAAATATACCGGAGAAAGCGATTAACGATTATATAGCGGAATTGATTAGTAAACCACCACCGTCAAAGACGGTGGCTTTAATAAAACAACCCTCTAAAAGAG
>ERZ795058.484-NODE-484-length-62663-cov-6.438363_pt1 | contig 62663 bp, 54 predicted proteins | sample MGYA00375142_ERZ795058 | MGnify/ENA primary metagenome ERZ795058 (study PRJEB30187, sample SAMN05720210) | activated sludge metagenome | isolation source: anaerobic digester from wastewater treatment plant | place: Japan | collected 2015-04-20 ... | reverse complement strand
GGGACGTCTGGGTCACCCCGGTGAGCACCACCCCGGCATATCCGCACATCGAGCCCAAGACGTATTTCGGGCCGTATCCCGTCTACACGCAAGGCGTTTCCGTCGACGGCACCGAGATCAACTACCTCGTTGCGAACAGCGCCTACACAACAGTCTTCAACCTCACCGGCAGCCCGGTGGTGGTGACCCCCATCGCCTACACGGAAGACGGCATGCCCATCGGCGTGCAGATCGCGGGAAAGAGATGGCGCGACATGGAGCTGCTCACCATTGCGGGAATGCTCGATAAAGCCGCCGGTGCGTACCGGACTCCCCCCGGGTATTGAGGGCGGGGCGCCCCAGGGTACTATACAGTGATAGGGTGTGGGGCGGACAGCCCGGGCGCAGCGGTGACGAAATACAATGTCGAGAGGATCATCGTATGAAATCATACCGGAAAGAGCTGTGGTTCAACACGAAGAACCGGATCGAGTTCATCAACATCACGCCGGAGGTGAATCAGTGCCTCAAGGAGAGCGGCGTCAGGGAGGGGATCGTGCTCGTCAACGCGATGCACATCACCGCAAGCGTGTTCATCAACGACGACGAGAGCGGGCTCCATCATGATTTCGCCAGGTGGCTGGAAGAGCTCGCTCCCCACGAGCCGGTGTCCCGCTACCGCCACAACGTGGGAGAGGACAATGCGGACGGCCATCTCAAGCGCCAGATCATGGGCCGCGAGGTCGTTGTCGCGATAACAGAGGGCAAGCTCGACTTCGGCCCCTGGGAGCAGATCTTCTACGGCGAGTTCGACGGAAGGAGAAGAAAGCGGGTTCTCGTGAAGATTATCGGAGAGTGATCCCCCACTGAGCGAAGGGCTCTTCAGAGAGCTTATCCGGACATACCGCCCCTGCGGTCTCGTGTTCCGCCGGACCGTGGCCTGTGGTGCCGCAGCCCCATACCCTGATCAGAGGACTGGGAGGTGAACCATGATCTCTTCGCGAGTGAAAAAATGGATAACTACGGTGCTCCTCGTTACCTGTATGGCGAGCTTTTCCGCCTGCGGATACTTCCTCTACCCCGAGCGGCGGGGACAGGAAGGAGGCCGGGTCGACCCAGTGGTGGCGCTGCTGGATGCAGGCCTGCTCCTGCTGTTCATCGTACCCGGGGTCATCGCCTTTGCCGTGGACTTCTCGTCAGGGGCCATTTACCTGCCGGACGGCGGCACGGCCGGGCTCAGCGTCATCAGGATGGAAGGGAACCGGCACCTGGATACGGCGTCCCTGGAACGGGCGCTCTCGCAGCGTCTGGGAAGGCCCGTGTCCCTTGACCGGGGATCGGCCTTCTTCTTCGACGCCAGAGGAAAAGCCCCGCACGAGCTCCAAGCCGTTCTCCAGGCGCTGAACAGCAGCATCCACGACGAGGCGGCGCTTCAGGACCGGGCTGAGGCCTTCGAGCTCCAGAAGGCGTTCCTGTAAGCGGTTATTCTCCTTTGCTGAAGCTTTTTAGACAGCTCATGCCCTGCCGAAGATCTCCTCCCGTGAATGGTGCATGAGGTCGTGCGCTTCCTCCGACAGCCCGGGGGCCGGGTATGAAGCCGTTTTCAGGGCCCGCCCCGCCGTGTTTGCGGCAAGCGGGCGAAAAGATGCGGCCCTCTCCTCCCATACGCTTCCTTAGAGAGTAATGGCAGGCCCGCCGGGAGGCCGTCATCGAGTGCATGAGTGAAGAGAGAGGCCGTTTTCTCCTTATGTCCGCCCGCCTTTCCGGTGAGGGCGCTTCAAAAACCTCCATGCGAGGAAAATCATCACTCCTCTTCCCAGTAGATGCATTCTGCCGGGCACGAATCGACGGCTTGCTGTATGAGGTCTTCCGGACCTCCTGCGGGCTTAATGACCTCGGCCACCTCCGTCTGTTCGTTGAGCCTGAACACCTCGGGACAGATGTCTTCACACAGGCCGCATCCCTGACAATCCTGTTCGACGATATACACGGTCCTTGCCATGGCCTCTCCTTGCGCGATCCTCATGCGGGTGCTGCGATCGGGGCTGTCACTTCTTTTTCCTGGTCTTGCCGATCAGCTCCTCAACCTCTTCGAACCCTTCCTTGTAAAAGCGCTCCTCCTCAGGGCTCAGGTGGTAGAGCAGCTTGAGAAACTCTCCTGCATGGACCAGCTCTTCCTCCGCGACATCATTGAGCACCTTGATTGCCGCCTTGTCATCGATGGACTCCGCGATCTGCTGATAGATCTGAACCGCCTCATACTCGGCTGCGACACTGAAGCGGATTGCGCGGATGAGCTCTTCTTTTGTCAGTTTCCTGTCACTTTTTTTCACGGTAAACGAGGTTGTGAATTCAGGCATGGTCGTCCTCCTTTTCGATTTTTTTACCGGAGCCGCGATGCCTCCGGCCGTCATTACTCCCGAATGCGCGGTACCGCGCGCTATGGAGAGATCTGCGCCTTCATCCTCCACAGAAGCTGGGCGTTTATCGCCACGATGACAGTGGATATCGACATTGCCAGAGCCCCTGCAGCGGGCGGCAGCACGAAGCCCAGCGGGGCGAGCACGCCCGCGGCGAGCGGAATGGCTATCACGTTATAGCCGGTCGCCCAGAAGAGGTTCTGGAGCATCTTGGAGTATGACGCCCGGGCCAGCTTCAGGATGCTGTACACATCTCTCGGGTCGGAGCGCACCAGCACGACGTCTCCCGATTCCACCGCCACGTCCGTGCCCGCGCCGATCGCGATCCCCAGGTCCGCGACCGCCAGGGCGGGAGCGTCGTTCACCCCGTCCCCCACCATGGCCACGCGCATTCCCTGGGCCTGAATATCCCTGATCTTCTGCGCCTTCTCGTGAGGCAGGACCTCGGCAAAGTACTCGTCGAGCGCCAGCTCGTCCGCCACCCTCTTCGCCGCCGGCAGGGAATCCCCGGTGAGCATCATGACCTTGAGGCCCATGCCCTTCAGGCTGCTCAGAGCCTCTCCGGATTCCGGCCTCACTGTGTCGGCGAGCTGCAGGGCGCCGATCACTCTCTCGTCCGCTATCACGAAAACCGTGGTCCTGCCCTCTGCCGAGACGGCATCCATGAGGCCCCTTCCGGCCTCGTACCCTTTCTCCTCCAAATATCCCGGGCTCACGACCCTGATCATCCGGTCATCCAGGCGTGCCTGCGCGCCTCTGCCGGGGATGATCCTGAAGTCCTGGGGGCCGGTGAGCTTCAGTCCTCTCCTCCCGGCCTCGTCGATGATTGCCCGGGCGATAGGATGCTCGGAGTGGCTTTCCAGCGAGGCCGCAATATGCAGGACATCGTCCGGCTCCCACCCGGATTCCGGCAGGACGTCCGTCACGGCGAACCTTCCCTGAGTCAGCGTTCCGGTCTTGTCGAACACGACGGCATCGATGTCCCTGCCCCGCTCGAATGCCGCGCGGTCGCTGATGAGCAGTCCGTTTCCGGCGGCCAGAGTCGCCGACACCGCCACCACCAGCGGCACCGCGAGACCGAGCGCATGGGGGCAGGTAATGACCATGACAGTCACCATGCGCGCCAGGGCGAAGACAAAATCCTGCCCGAGGATGAGCCAGACCGCAAGCGTACCGCCCCCCACGGAAAGGCTGACGAGAGTGAGCCAGTACGCTGCCCGGTCCGAGAGAGCCTGGACCCTGGATTTCGATTCCTGAGCCCTTCTCACCATCAGGATGACTTGTGAGAGGTAGGTGTCTTCCCCGGTCCTGGTGACCTGTATGGTGACGGCCGATTCTCCATTGATCATGCCGCCGATGACCTGGCTTCCCTCATCCTTTTGCACAGGCCTGCTCTCCCCGGTGAGCATGCTTTCGTCCACCGTGGTCCGCCCCTCAACCACCACCCCGTCAATGGGCACCTTTTCGCCGGGCCTCACCAGAACCCGGTCCTCCTTCTTCAGGCTCTCCACCGGGACCTCTTCTATGCTCCCGTCCTCCCTCACCCTGCCGGCGAGAGAGGGCATGAGCTTCACCAGCTCTTCCAGCGCCCCTGCCGCGCGCTCCACAGAACGCATCTCGAGCCAGTGGCCCAGCAGCATCACGTCGATCAGCGTGGCTAGCTCCCAGAAAAAGTCCATGCCGGGCAGGCCGAACACCACGGCCGCGCTGTAGACATAGGCCACGGAGATGGCGATGCCGATGAGCGTCATCATGGCAGGCTGCAGCCGCCTGGCCTCGTGCACCAGGCCTTTCAGGAAGGGAGAGCCTCCGTAGAAGTAGATGACGGATGACAGAATGAAGAGCACCAGGAGATCGGCCCTGTCGCCGAGCAGCGGTCGAACTCCCAGGAAGCCTTGTATCTGGGGGGAAAGGACGAGCACCGGAACCGTGAGAATGAGGCAGGCCAGGAACCTCTTCTTGAAATCCTCTATCCTGTGCGCGGCATGGACACCGGGGCCTTCCCCGTCCGATTTCTTCCCAGGGGCCTCGTGCATTGCGTGATGGCCATGCGTGCGATTCACAACCCGCCTCCCGACCGGTTTCTCGGGGCGGCGAACCGGCAGGGAAGACTCCGCCCCTGTGAAGAAATAGTAAGGGCCGGGAGGAAGAGATCAAAGGAGAGAGCGTGAAGGATGCCAGCAGAGCGCATTGCCTCCCCGGCTGCGGGAAGCGGGAGATTACCGGCCCGCATGGGCCGCCGGCCCTGCAAAAAAGGCCGGCCGCCGTCGATCCCCGGGCGGGACACAGGCGGCTGCATGCCCCGGAACCCCGGCAGATCCGATCCGGCCCGATTCCACCCGGCCGGGGCGTGTCCCCTTGCATGGGAATCCGTCCAGTCTCCCCGGACAGACAGCCCTGAGACGCGTCTGTGTCGTGTTTTCTAACGTCTGGCGCGCATGATCGATTTCTGTCCGCGGGCCCTTGGCATAATCATTGTAGAGCTCATAATCGGCTGCGCGCCCGAGGGGCGCCCGGACCCTCCGGACACCCCTGGATGATCCGGCGGAAAAGCGGCTGCCGGAAGAAACAGCCGCCCGGAAGGGGAAAATACATGTTCGGAAAACGCATACAGGTGTTCAAACTCTTCGGATTCACCGTCTATATCGACCTCAGCTGGATCATTATCGCGGTTCTCATCACCTGGACGCTGGCCGCCGGGTTTTTTCCGTATTATTACCAGGGGTTTTCCGTAACCGAATACTGGATCATGGGTATCGTGGGAGCGATAGGTCTGTTTTTTTCGATCATATTCCACGAGATGAGTCATTCCCTGGTGTCGCGCGAATTCGGCCTGGATATCCGAGGCATCACCCTGTTCGTCTTCGGCGGGGTCTCCGAGATGAACGAGGAGCCCGACGATTCCAGGACAGAGTTTTTCATGGCCGTTGCAGGGCCTCTGTCGAGCATCGTGCTGGGGCTTGTCTTCTACGGCGTCTACCGCATGGGAATACAAGCCGGCTTGCCCGGACAGGCGAATGCCGTGCTCAATTACCTTGCCGTCATCAACTTCGTCCTTGCCGTATTCAACCTTGTCCCCGCATATCCACTGGACGGAGGCAGGGTGCTCAGATCAGCACTGTGGAAATGGAAGGGAAACCTCCGCTGGGCGACGCGCATCGCGACCAGGATCGGGGCCGGTTTCGGGCTGGGGCTCATTCTGCTGGGGGTCCTGAACATTATCTCCGGGAACTTCATCGGTGGCATGTGGTGGGTGCTCATCGGCCTGTTCCTGAGGAGCGCCTCCCAGACATCCTACACCCAGCTTCTCATGCAGCGGGCACTGAGCGGCGAACCGGTCCGCCGGTTCATGAAAAAAGATCCGGTGACGGTCTCTCCGGCCATGCCGCTGGATCAGATGATCCACGACTATTTCTATAAATACCATTACAAGATGTTCCCGGTGCAGGATGCATCCGGAAACCTCGAGGGGTGCATCACCCTGGACAGGATCAAGGAGGTGCCCCGCGAAGAGTGGGACCGGAAACGGGTCGAGGACATCGTCTCCCAGTGCTCCGAGAAGAACACGGTCGACCCCTCCATGGATGCGATGAAGGTTATGGCAAGGATGAATCGCGAGGGGGTCAGCAGGCTCCTGGTGACCGATCGTGGGCATCTCGAGGGCATCGTGACCTTGAGGGATCTCTTCGCCTTCATATCTATGAAACTCGATCTCGAGGGAGAAGAAGGCGTTCGGAATATACCCCCGGAATCCTGGGGACGATAGCGTTCGTTTCCCCTGCCGTGGGATTTAATCCTGTCCCGCAGGACACTCTCATCGGACGGCCTGCGATGGAATTCTGATAAGGGGTTAATATGTCTGTTGATTCCTGTTGCGCTTTCTCTGGCACGTTCTTTGTAGATACGACATCAGAATGGTGTTTCTTCAGGGACGGAAGGCTCCCTGGAATCTTCTGGCGTTAAAAGGAGGCGGAGGCCGGTTCCCCTCATGCACGGGGGAAACCGGCCTGGCAGTTCAGGTTGTCTCCTGAGAAGGGGAAGGCAGGGAGCAGCCCTCACTGAGCGGGATACGGTCCCTAGGGGGAACAGCATGGCAAGAGTCGCGATAAACGGCATGGGAAGGATCGGGAGAGCGCTGTTCAAGGTGCTGATAAACATGCCTGAGCTCGATATCGCAGTGGTCAACGATCTCAGGCCTCCCGACAACATCGCGTACCTGCTGAAATACGACTCGGTGTACGGACGGTACGGGAAAACCGTCCAGAGCAGAGAGGATGCCATTGTCATCGATGAAAAGAGCTATCGTTTCCTCCAGGAAAAGAGCCCCGGGAATCTGCCGTGGAAAGAGCTTGAGGTGGATCTGGTATTTGAGTGTTCCGGGGTGTTTACGACAAGGAAGGAGCTGGAGGATCATCTCAAGGCAGGCGCCTCCCACGTGATACTCTCCACGCGGGCGAAGGGAGGCGGCATCGAGACCGTTGTCCACGGGGTGAACAGAGCGGAGAAAGAGACGGACATCGTCTCCACAGCAAGCTGCACCACCAACTGCATCACGCCCCTGGTGGAGATAATGGGCAGAAGGATCGGGGTGCACAAGGCGATTATGACCACCGTGCACGCCTACACAGCATCGCAGGCCCTGGTCGACGGGGGCAACAAAAAATGGAAGCGGGGAAGGGCCGCAGCCATAAACCTGGTGCCGACCACGACGGGAGCGGCCAAGGCCACGGGATATGCACTACCCGAGTTCGAAGGCAGGTTCGACGGAGTTGCGGTGCGGACACCCGTTCCCGTAGGCTCTATCTCGGATGTCGTTTTCCTCACGAAAAGGCCTACGAGCAAAGAAGAGGTCAACGACATATTCCGGGATGAGGCCCGGGGACAGCGCTATCGGGGGGTCCTCAGGGTTTCGGAGGACGAGATCGTGTCAACCGACATCATCCAGGACCCGCACGCCTCCATCGTGGACAGGAACATGACCCAGGTGGTGGACGGTGATCTGGTGAAGGTGATGTCCTGGTACGACAACGAGTGGGGGTATGCGAACCAGATGGCGCGGACGGCCGCGGCCATGCTCGGATGACGGGAAGGCCGCTGAAAAGGGAGCGCGGGGAACGAACCCGCGGGCGGCAGGAAAAGATAATGCGAATAAAAAGGAAGGTGCTCGGACAATAGCCAAAAAGACCACGTATGCTCCTCTTAGCGGGGGTTGGAGAACCTACCTCAGCCCCGTTCTCCAACCCTCTTTTTTTTCAGCCTGTCTGGACAGGAGAGAAAGAGGAAAAGCTCGAAAGGGGAGTTGATCGATATATGCGCCATGCGGACCTCAAATCCGCATGGCGTTCTTATGTCAGGGAGAGAGCGGTCATTCTCTGTCTTTCATGTGCACGGGCAGGATCAGAGTGAACGTGCTCCCCTCGCCCTCTCTGCTCTGCACGCGGATTTCACCGTGATGCATGTCCACATAGCGCTTTACGTTGGAAAGCCCCAGGCCGAAGCCGCGAATCTCCCGGTCATGGATGTCCATGACATCTTCGAACTTCTGGAACATCATATCGAGGTCCTGCTGCCTGAACCCCCTGCCGGTATCCTGAACATCTATTGACACCAGATCCCCTGAAGACGAGGCGCTGACCGTCACCGAGCCTTTCCGGGGGGTGTATTTCAGTGCATTGTCGATAAGGTTCAGCACCGCCTTGCTCAGATGATGGGGATAACCCTCCATGACAATCGGCTCGGCCGGGACGTCGAGCTCGAGAGATATCTCCTTTTCCTGGGCCTCGATGCGATAGCTCTCCACCTGCTCCTCGAGCAGCATCCGCACCTCGATGCGTTCCGGAGGCTGCAGCCGCTTCAGATCTTTATCTGTCTGAAAGTATTCGAGGATCATGTGCAGATCGTGCTCGAGCCTCTTGCTGTTCTCGATGATCACGTCGAGCGCATGCTTCTGCTCTTCGTTCAGCTCCCCGATTCTGCCTGACCGCAGCCGGTGGGCGTACCCTCCGATGGCGATCGTGGGAGACTTCAGGTCGTGGACCATGTGCGCGACAAACTCGCGGTATATATCTTTGATGCTCTTCTCCATAGCCATCCCTTACTGAATATCCTGCGGGTACCTCGTACGGCCCTGACTGCGCCGGCACACCGGCCCGGGCACCTGCGGTCGGGTCGAGCCTGTCGGGCCGGCTGTGACGCGCCCGCCCCGGGTGAGATGCCGGGAGACGGCCCGGCAATCCCGTGCACCGGCCCGGGCCGCGGCCTCGTGGACGGCTTTCCCCTACCAAAGAATATAGGTGAGACGCTCCATTAAGCAAATGGAGAGGCTTGTGAGAAAAATGCCCCGGATGACAAACTCCGGGGTATCGTCAGCAGATAGCCCCGGCGACGAGGTTACCGCCTGAAACGGCGCTTCAGTTCTCCCACGGGCAGGCAGTTGAGGACATCTCCCGGCTCGAGCCACCCCCGCCTGGCCTGATAAATGCCCAGGGCCATGTAGCCCAGATGATGAACGCTGTGGGAATCGGTGGAAATGGCGACCATCACTCCCGAGCTTTTGGCGGCCCTGCAGGAAATGTCATCGAGGTCCAGCCGGTCGGGGTGTGCATTGAGCTCGAGATAACACCCTTTCTCGCGGGCAGCCTCGATAATCTTCTCGAGGTCGATTTCGTAGGGCTCGCGTTCGTTGATGAGCCGGCCGGTGGGGTGGCCGAAGATGGTGAACCGCGGATTGTCCATCGCCCTGAGCACCCGCTCGGTCTGCCTGTCGCGGGAGAGATGCAGGTGATAATGGATCGAGCAGACGGTAAAGTCGAGCAGGTCGAGAACCTCGTCCGGATAATCCAGTGATCCGTCTTTGAGGATATCCACCTCCGCCGACTTCAGAATGGTGATATCGGGATAACGCCCGCCGAGACTGTCGATCTCTTCGAGCTGCTTCATCAGGATATCACTCGTTATTCCCCGGGCGATTCTCACCTGCGGAGAGTGATTGGTGACGGCCAGATATTCATACCCGCGGCTGCGGGCCGCTTCCACCATTTCTTCCAGGGTGTTCCTGCCGTCGGTGAGGCTGGTGTGTGCATGAAGATCCCCTCGGATGTCTTCGAGGGTGATCAGCCGGGGGAGCTCTCCTCTGAGGGCGGCCTCGATCTCGCCCCTGTTCTCCCGGAGCTCCGGCTCGATGTAGTGCAGGCCGACGCTCCTGTAAACGTCTTCCTCCGTGCGTCCCGCCACCAGACGCTCCCCGCTGAAGACGCCGTATTCATTTATTTTCAGGCCCTTCTTCATCGCCATCTTCCTCACCGCGATGCTGTGCTCCCTGGAGCCGGTAAAATAATGCAATGCCGCTCCGTAGCTTTCATCGGGAACCACTCTGAGATCGATCTGGAGGCCGGAGCGAAGAACGACCGTCGAGCGGGTGGAGCCTTTGGACACGATCGTTTCGACATCCTCGAAGCCGGTGAAGCGGTCCATGACCCGCCCGGGGTCATCACAGGTCACCAGGATGTCCAGGTCGCCAACCGTGTCCTTCTTCCTGCGGTAGCTGCCCGCCACGACCGCCTGCTTGACCGTATCGAGGCCCCTCAAGTGCGCGAGATACGCCTGGGCGATCTCATGGGCATTGATGAATTTCGTCCTCACGGCCTGTCCGGACTTTCCGGCGATCTCTTCAAGGATCTTCCGCTCCGTCTTCGCGCCGAACCCTCTGATTCTTGCGATCTCGCCCCTGCGGGCGCACTCCGCGAGCTCTTCGAGAGAAGAGACGCCCAGCTCTTCATAGAGAGCCCTGGCCCTCTTCGGCCCGATGCTGCCGAGTGAGGTGAGAGCGATCAACCCTCGGGGTATCTCTTTTTCCAGCTCCTCCAACAGGCGCAGGCGGCCTGTTTTCACGTATTCTCTGATCTTGTCCGCCAGGTCGCGGCCGATTTCGGGGAGCGCCTGAATATCACGCTCCTTGTGTACCATGTCGGCGATGCTCCCCGGATGCGACTCGATGGTCCTGGCCGCATTGCGATAGGCGCGTACTCGGAACCGGTCGGCCCCCTGGATTTCGAGGAGGTCCGCCAGCCTCTGAAACACGGCCGAGAGCTCGTGATTATGGACAGGCATGATGCACTCCTTCTATCGCGAAGCGGGATTTTCTCGGTTACTGCAGGCCCCGGTCAGACCGCCTCGGTACAGGTCTCTCCTTTTGGCCCGCGAAGCCGGGGGAGAAAAAGAACAGGGCCGGGGTGAGGAACAGCTCCCCCGGCCCTGAAAATGAGAGGTGCTAACGTCTTTTCTCTATATGTTCCGCCCTGGGAGAGTGTTTCCATGGCCGGGCGCGAGGTATGAAGCGCTCTCTTTTCCGTCATTGCTCCCCCAGGCCCTTGAGACGGTATATGGTTTCGAACGAGTGAAAGAGATCGAGATAATCTTCAAGGAGCCTTGTCATGAGAAAGTTTTCCTTCACCTGCTCCCTGGCTGCTTTGCCCATTTCCCGCCGCAGATTTTCGTCGCGTATGAGACGTACGATCCGATCCGCGGTCTCCTCCACAGAGGACACCAGAAAACCGTTCGCTCCATCTTCGATCTGGTAGCTGATTCCTCCCGCATTGCCTCCCACCACCGCGGCCCCTTTCCACATGGCCTCGGTCACCGTGAGGCCGAAGCCCTCCCTCAGAGACTTTTGAACGACCACCGCGGCATGGCGCTGGAGGGCGTTCACCAGTGCAGTGTCCTGCCGGCTGATCAGGATGATGCGCTCCTCCCTCTCGCTCAGGAGGGACCTGTACACCTCTTCTCCCTCCGGGTCGTCGGTGGCCACGTTTCCGAGCAGCACCAGCGTGCAGTCCGCCTCTTTTCTTGCCATCCTGAAGGCCCGGATCACCCCTGCAGGGTCCTTCCAGCGGTCGAACCTCGATATCTGGGTGACGATGGGTAGGTCTACAGGGATGCGATAATAGTCGAGCCGTTCTCTGATCTCCGACTCGCTCATGTCTCGGTTCTTGATCGAAAAGGGATCGATGCACGGCTTGAAGAACAGCTGCGGGACGGGGAGGGCCTGCCGGTATTCCTCCAGGGAGAGAATAACCGCGTCGTACATCTCGATAAACCGGAGGAGATACTTCCAGAGCTCTGCATTCGGACTGGTGAGGTCCAGATGGCACCTCCATACCCAGGGGCAGTTTTTCTGATAGTGCTGCACCATGGGAAGGGGCTGGGGGTCATGGACAATGACGAAGTCATGGTCGTGCAGGTGATTCCTGATCGAGTTTTCGTAGATGATGTCCTCGTATATCCGGCACTTCCGCCGGGAAAGATTGATGTCTTCTCCCTGAAGGGCGTTGTGCATTTTCTTGGTGACGCTGAAGAAGTCCGGGGCGCCCTGGATGATCCGCCATCCGGTCTTGACTCCGACGGAGTTCATGAGCAGCGTGAGAGGTGATAGAATCTCCGCAACGCCCCCGCCGTAATAAGTGGAGCTGATATGGGCGACGTGGATGTCGCCCAGAGCGGCCGCCTTTTCATTGATCCTCTCCACGGCCGATGCCCCGATAAGGGGCCGGTAGTCATCGAGGGTGGCGATTTTATATCTGTGTTGCATTCTTTTCACCTCCCGCCACACCCTGGCCCCCCGCGCGAAGGAACGCCGCGTCCTCTTCCGGCAGGCTGGTGTTGATGCTCATTCCGGAGCCTATCTCGAAGCCGGCCCTGGTCGTCAGCCGGGGGCTTATTTTCAGGAACCAGTGCGCCTGGGGCTCGCCCGATCGGTATTTGGCGCTGGAGTGTATCACATAGTTATAGTCCGGATCGTTCAGGGTTTGACGGAGCATCCTGAGCAGAATCCTCATACAGGCCGCCAGATCCGATTTCTCTCGCTCGGACACGTCCCCGAAATGAGCCTTGTGGGAACGGGGCATGACCCATATCTCGAAGGGCCGCTCGGCCGCATACGGGATAAAGGATACGAATGAGGGATTCTCGTTTATGATGCGCTCGCCTGCGGCGAGCTCCTCTTCGAGCAGGTCGCAGTACAGGCAGTGTCCCCAGTCGTCGAAATATCTCTGGGCCCGGTATTCCTGTTCCCGGACATGCTCCGGCACGAGGCCCGTGGAAATGATCTGGGAATGGGGATGAGCGAGAGAGGCCCCAGCCCGGCTGCCGTAATTGCGGAAAATGACGATCAGCATGTTTCGCTCAAGCTTCATGAGGTCGAGATATCTCCGGTGGTATGCCTCGATGATCATTTCCACCTCGTCCTGTGTCATGAGAGGGATCTGCCGGTTGTGCACAGGGCTCTCGATGACGACTTCGTGATGCCCGTATCCCTGCATGCACAGATACAGACCATGCCGTTTTCTCTGCAGGTCGCCTCCAGGGGTGAGGGCGGGGAACTTGTTCTCTACAACCCTGAGCCGCCAGGGTGATTCCCCCCCGCGGCACTCCAGGATTATGCCGGGGAGCTCCCGTTCGTGCCCCGGGCAGAACGGGCACTGCTCATCGTAATCCGGCCGGCTTTCCCGTTCACTGCGGGCTCCGGCCATGTCGCTCGGCCTCTTCCGGCGGGAAAGGGAGTAGATCACCCACTGGCCGGAAACGGGATTGTGTCTCATCTCGTTTCCGTGCACGTCTCGGCCTTCGGGCCGCATTTTCTTCATATGCCGCCCTCTTTTTTGCCGACGGGTAACGGTTTGTCCATTCAGCAGGCCCCCTCACACATAAAATTTCAAATTCAGGCATGTTTTTACAAAATACATGCCAGACGCCGATTCCCCTCCCCGGCTCCGGACCGTCCCCCTGCCCTGCCGGTGAAGAAAAAGCTCCCGTCCCGCTTTCGGGCCCTGGGGGTCGCACGGAGGGAGGTTGTCTCACCATGATACGGTGCGCGCCTGGAGCGGCGATTCGGGGAAAATGTGTCCTGTTCTGCAGGACAAGTCCTTTCCAGCCGGATTTGAAAAACCTCCGCCCGCAGAGAAAAAAGAATGCCGTCATGTCAGGCGCCTGGGCTGCCTTTCGGGCGTCATACTGGTTTTTACAGGTTCGGGCTGACACCGGGGGCAGAAGACCGCGCTTCTGCCCGATATTTTTCTGGCCTGCAAAACGCTCCTGCACCGCGGGCAGCGGCCCCCCTGTGTGCGTACCGGCAGGAGATATTGAGCGGGCATGAGGGACGGGTCCGCCCTGTGCTGAACGGCTGTCCTCAGCACCTTTTTCATAGAGGCGTAGACCTTCCTGAGCCGGTCTTCTCCCAGAGAATGGATCGGTTCGGCGGGATGGACCCCCGACTGGAAAAGGATTTCGTCGGAATAGAGGTTCCCGATCCCCGAAACAGCGCTCTGATCCATGAGCGCAGGCTTGATCATCCCCTTCTTTCTGCCCATCGCCTGACGGAACACAGAGTAGTCCATGTGCTGGGAAAGGGCATCCGGACCCAGCTGCCGGGCGCTGATGAAATCCTTGGGCGAGGTGATGAGGAGCACCTTCCCCAGGTTTCTCAGGCTGGTGTACGCGAGATGATAACCGTTTTCGAACGAGAAGTGTATGCGTGTCCGGCTCGGCTCGGGGTCACCGCGGCGGTAGTAGCACAGCCCGCCGGTCATACCGAAGTGCATGACCATCCAGAGTCTTCCGTCAAGGTTCACAAGCAGATACTTTCCATGGCGTGCGGTGTCCGTCATCCGCTCATGAATGAGCGGCTGACGGAACTCCTGGACGGACATGCCTTCCACCAGTGCGGGCTCGGACACGTCCACATCGACGATGGTCTTGTGCAGGGACGTCGATTCGAGATATTGCCTGAGAATCTCTACATCGGGCAGCTCGGGCATCTCATAACCTCCCCGAAACCTCTGTGTCGGGACACGGGCATCACGGCCATAACGCGGGTCGCTCGCCGATGCATCGCCCCTGAGCCGCAGCGGCTCGCATGTGTACCGTCCGCGGCCGGTCTTCCCGTCCGTATTTTCATGTTCGGGCGCCGTGCAGGGCTTTTACGTGCGCGGAGCGGTCTCTCCGCACGCTCTCCCGCGCGCACGGATCATACGACGAGATTTTTCGGAGCCCCCGCTGCAAACGAGCGGATATTGTCGACCGTCGTATTCAGGATGTCCAGGAGCGCCTCCTGTGTATAAAACGCGCTGTGAGGAGTGATGTAAACGTTGCGCATGCGCAGCAGAACATGGTCGGCGAGCAGGGACTGGAGATCGTGGTCTCTCTGGAATATGGATCTGACGAGCTCCGCTTCCTCCCGGATGAGGGGTTCTTCGGAGAGCACGTCCAGCCCGGCGGCGGAAATCTTGCCTCCGGCCAGGGCCTTCAGCAGGGCCTCGACTTCGACGATCGGTCCTCGTGATGTATTGATGAGAATGGCCCCGTCTTTCATGAGATTGAACTGCTCGGTGGAAATAAGGTTTCTGGTCTTTTCGTTGGATGGAACGTGCAGGGTGACGATGTCCGCTCTCCTGAGCACCTCATCCATGGGGAGATACGAAAATCCCATCCGCTCTGCCAGCTCTTCCCGGGGCTTCACATCGAACGCGTTGACCTCCATGGAAAATCCTCTGGCGATACGGATGACGCACATGCCGATCGACCCGGTCCCGATGACGCCCAGCACCTTGCCGTGGAGATCGAATCCCTTGAGTCCTCGGATGGAGAAATCTCCCTTCCGGGTCCTGTCGATCGCCTCGATGAGATGGTGGGATATGGTGAGGATGAGCCCGAACACATGCTCGGCGACAGTACAGGACCCATAGTCCGGGACATTGGAAACCCGTATTCCCCGCTTTCTGCAGTAGTCGACCGCGATATGATCGAAGCCCGTGGAGCGGGTTGCGATGAATTTCAATCCGGGGATGCGCTCGAGGACCTTTTCTCCCAGATCCGAATAGATGAAGGTGGAGATGATCTGTGCGTCGGCATACGTATCCGCATTGCTTTCATCCAGTGATTCTTCGCGGAAGAGGACCTCATTGCCGTTGTGAAGGTTTTTGTAGATCTCCTGCTCCCACGGCTCGGCTTCGAAGATCGCTATCTTCATGACCCACTCCTTCAAATAATAATACCCGAATCAGCGATTTCTCATCATCCTTTGCGCATTTTTTCGTAAATCCGCTCGGTATCCTCTCTCCGGCACAGCTCGGTGCCCGGGGTCATGACCGCCGCGGTTCCGGCTGCGACGCCGAACATAGCTGATTCATCGAGCGAAAGCCCTCTCTCGAGCCCCAGGACAATCCCGCCGGTCATGCTGTCTCCGGCCCCCACCTTGCTGATCGTACGTACGCTGGGCGCGTGGATTCGCCGGCATGTCCGCCCGGTCACCAGCAGCGCCCCGCCTGCACCGAGAGAAACCACGACGACCTCGCTTCTGCCTTCATCGACGAGTGCGCGAGCGGCGGCCGCGAGCCCCTCCTCTTCCATGAGCTCCTTGTTCGAGATCTGGCCCAGCTCGCGCATGTTCGGCTTGATGAGAAACACCCGGGAAGTGGTTCCCTCGCACAGAGCGTCTCCCGATGTATCGAGAATGTATTTCGCTCCCATGGCCGAGGCCCTCCTGCCCAGGCGGGCATAGAAGTCCACGGGCACCCCGGGCGGCAGGCTGCCGCTGCCTACGATGTATTCCGGAGGGGGCTCGATGGAGTCGAGAGCTTTGAGCAGCCCCTCGCACTCCTCCTCACGCATCCGGGGTCCGGGCAGGCCGAACCGGTACTGTCTTCCGCTGGTCTCCTCGCGGACAATGAAATTCTCCCTGGTCTCTCCCTCGATCTCCACAGAGCGGAAGTCAATGCCCTCCTTGAGGAGCAGTTTCTTGAGCATTTCTCCGAAGTGTCTCCCGGCGGGAAAGAGGGCAAGCGACTCTCCGCCAAGATTTTTGATGGCGCGCGCAACATTGACGCCGCCGCCGCCGGGGTTGTGGAACGCATGGGAGCACCTGAGCTTATGCTCGGCCATGACCTGGGCTACCTGGCAGTTGGTGTCGATGCTGGGGTTCATGGTGACCGTTACGATCTTTGCCATACCATCCTCACTGCGTCACTTTCTCCGGCTCCGACAAGCCCTCGAAGCGCGGGGAAATGCGGCAATGCTCGAGCGGGCGGGAGCAAAGAACCCGTGCACGTACAAAAAAATCCATAGACCCCGCAGGATGTCCTGTCCCGGATGCGTCCCGGCCTGTCGGCCTTCCAAGGAGAACGGGTATTGCGGGGGGGGCCTCCGGCTGTCGCCGGAAGCCCCCCATACGATCACCCCGTCACTGTCCCGCCAGTCTGCAGGCCTTGTCCCCGTTCCCGCAGGATATGAGATCGTAGGATCGCAAGGGGCTGATCTCCTGATCTTCCAGGAACTGCTTCATCTTCTGCAGCGACCTGACCTGGAGCTGCCTCACCCTTTCCTGACTCAATCCGAGCTGGGAGCCGATCTCCATCAGGGTGACCGGAGGGTCCGAATAAAAACGCTTGAGGATGATGAACAGCTCTCTGCGTGTCAGCATAGTGAACCCCTGCTGAAAGAGAAAGGATACATGCCGTGATATTTCCCGGTCGGAGTAGAGAGACTCCAGGTCGAAATCGTCCGTGAGGTAGTCCACCCACCGGTCTGTCTCGCTGGGATCGCCCGCTATGGTCTCATCCAGGGAGAGCAGATCCTTGGTGTGCCGCAGGGTTCCGGTCCGGATTTTACTGCTTTTCCGGATGAAATCCTTGATGGACGCCTCGATCCACCATACTGCGTAATAGATGAAGTGCACGCCCCTGTCGGGATCGAACCGCGTAAGGGCCTTCATGAGCCCCAGGTTGCCTTCCTGAACGATCTCCAGGTAATTGTGTCCGCTATTGAAATATTTCTGGCTGACCTTGACTACGAATCGCAAGTTTGCATGAATAATCTTCTGCCCTGCATTCACATCTCCCTGCTGGTACTGTTTTGCCAGTTTGTATTCTTCTTCGGGAAGCAGAAGGGGATAGCGTCTGATTTTTCGTAGATAAAGCTGAAGCTCCGAATAGTCGTGTCTATTTGCCATAGTCATTACCTTTCCATCAATGGGATATGGTGGGTTCTGTCTCGATTTTCCTGTTCATCCTTGTGCCGGTTCCGCTCGGTTTGCATTGTGCGCTTGCGCATGATTCCCGTTTCCGGGAACGTTGAAAGCGCCGGGTACACGTCCCTGACCGCCAGGAAAATGTGCTCGGCGGTGATATGTCCGGATCCCGCGTAGGTCCGGGCTTTCCGTACCGCACTGAGCAGGCCCGACAGGTGCTCTTCACGCCGGTCATCCGTGATTTCCGGCGCGGTGCAGAGCTGAAGGACCACCGTACGGGCGGACGGATGGAAGGATCCGGAAGGTATTGTCATGGAGGTTTCGCCGGGCGATTCGCCTCCCGGCTTCACGCCGGAGAGCCCCTCATGATTCCAGGGGCCTGCCACGAGACTGCGAAACTTCCGGTCCACTATCGAGAGGAGGGCGTACTCGCCGAGGCTGCCGGTGATCAGGACCGTGACCTGCAGCGGGGCCTCCTCTGATATCATGTTTCCCGTAAAGAATATGCCCGTTCTGGTCACAGAGGCGGTGATGGCGAGTTCCTGCTCCAAAACGGTTTTTTTGAGCAGCTCCCAGAGATGCATGTTCCTGATGATCCACGAAGCGCTCACCACCAGGCACCCGCCGTCGGCCTCGTGGATGAGCCCCCCCTTCACGAAAGAGGCGTCGAACACCCGCGAACCGCCGCGCTCATCCACCGAGAAGCACCCCATCAGCTCTTCGAGATCGGGGTCTCGGGCAAAAACCACGGGTGGAGCCTTTTTCGCTGAACCGTCGGCCAGCACGGCCACCGAATAGGGTGAAAATATCCGCTCACAGCAGATATGGGCGGAAGCTTTCGCAGTGTCGGGCGCTTCATCCGCAGCGGCTGGCAGAGTGAAGGAGGTCAGGTTTTTCAGAATATCCTCCTGCACGTCCTCCAGATAGACAAGGATCCTCGGGAAGCCCCTGTATTTTTTCCTGAGCCGGGCCACAAGAGGAGCGATCGCCCTCTGTGCCGCCTTCTGCACACGGGATTCGAGCTCCTCTGAGCACCGTATCTTTAACTCCCGCACTCGTGCACATGCATCGGGAAAATCGATGGGGCGCACCCTGTCCGCATAGGCAGGGTCTCTTTCCACTGTCTTGCTGATACCCGGGGACGCAGCCGGATGAAAAGCGAGCTTGCCGGCATGCCCCTGCCGAACCGAGTCTTCTCTGTCAAGGCCGATCGCCGGGGAAGAAAGACCGCGCCCATTGAAAGGCCGAACAGCCGTCTGTTCCCTCTCTTTATAGCGCCGGTGCAACGTTTCGGTCTTTTCCCGGAGGCGTCTGTCCGACAGGCATTGTCTGAGTCTGCGGTTCGCATCTTTGACAAAGCGTTTCATGTCGGAGCGGAACTCCTGACCTTTCCCGGCGGGAATCGTGATGATTCTCGGACGGAGCTCGTCCTGGAAATTCCTGACACAGCACCTGTCCACAGGGGTACAGAACGGTATGCCGGCCTGCCTGAGGCAGATCTCCACATCCCGGGCCAGGAGCCCGGCTCCCTGTCCGACAGTAAGGAACAGGAATCGCGGTCGCTCTCGCCGGGTTTTCTCGCCCGTCTTCGTCGAGGGAAGCGTCCGAGTGCAAGCCCGGTCGCTTGATATTGAGTCCGATCCTGTATTCTTCATGATTCTTCTTCCACAGAGGTTCACAGGATCATCGGATTGTGTTCTTTGTGCGTATCCCAAGGAAACCGCCTTGACGAGCACACTACTGAACCTGGATCTGTTTCGTGTTTTCCCGGAGGCCCAAGGGGTTGCCAACACCGGTTTCCCTTTCCATTGACTGGAACAGTTCTTCGAACCGCTTCTTCATTCATCTCCTCCTTCTCGCACCGTAAACGGGTATATGCCTAGGCGAGGCCTGGAAAACATACCCATGCAGCACGGCCACCCAACTGATTCAGTCAAACCATTCAGGGAAGGTTTTTTTGATATCCCGCGGATGCTTGAACCTGATCTTCCCGGATAAAAACATATTTGCTATGGTCATGGCGATGAGTCTGTCCTGATCCGGATCGGCCTGCTTTTGCCCGGCCTCGGGAAGGTGAGATCTGGAAGTGCCGGCTGCGCTGGCATCCATTACTTCCATCAGCTCGAAGAGTGTAGTGGTGATCTCGACTGTATTGCTCCTTGAATTCAGTGTATTAGAACCACTGTGTATGCTCATTAGTAAATCCTCCTAAATAGTGTCTCTGGTGATCCGGTCATCCATCGGTTATGAAACGGTGATGACTCTCAACAGTCATCCTCTCTATTCAATTCGTGTGCCGATGTCGTCGGACGACTGTTGTGTCCGTAAAAACGAACTGTTAGATAATGAGCCGGAAAACATGCATCATATTGTGGTCCGGCATCCTGTCCTGTGATGCAGGATGATTCTTTTGAGATGGGATTTCATCCAGCAGGATTCGGGAATATGTAATTGTATTGGTTTGTTATGGGAGAATTCACGACAGCATCGATCTTATGCGTCTGGAATGACAGGCGTTTCCTGCACGCTTCCTGAAAAGGCTTGGATGCGGACATACCAGGCCCCTGCCGGGAGATGCCACGGGGAAGGGAAAACCTTCGGATAATACAAGGTTTACAGGCGCACAGACCATGGCTTTTTCCCCGGGAAACTTCTTTCGGCCGGCTGCACGATTCCTGTGGGGCAGAACAGGGGTTCCGCTACATGTGACGGGAGACTTCATGCTTATGGAGAAGGGCATACAGACGGGACCGGGAAAGGCCCGAGATCCTGCAGGCATTCGGAACATTTCCGGAGGTGCACTTCATGAGCTCCGTCAGATAGAAGCGTTCCACCTCGGCCAGATACCGGGTGCGGACCGAGCGCAGCTCGGGAAGGCCGGGAGAGGACGACCTGTTCACCTTCGAGATGATGTGGGTGAATGTGGGCTTCTGAATGTTCATGGTATCATTGCATAACAAACTACATGCCAACCCGCAGAGTGTTTCGCGGTATCAGGATCAGCCCCTGGTTTCCCGCCTGTACCGGCCGGCCGGTCGTATCGGGATGGTCATGCCGTCCTTCAGCCGGTGCCGCGGGAGAAGCGTCCGCGCCTTCGGCGCGTGCGGAAGAGATCGGGGTGGCGGCGCCGAACGGTCAGGAAATCTCGTACTGCTTCAGCAGTGCGTAGAGACGCGAGCGGGAAAGGCCTGACACCCGGCAGGCCGTTTTGATATCGGCCTTGGTCTGACGCATGAGCTCCTTGAGGTACTGCTCCTCGATCTCGCTGACCGCCTCCTCCCGAACATCCTTGAGGCTGGGCAGCGTGTGGTTTCCGAACGCCGGCAGGCTGCCGGGCTGAGCCTGTTTCCGGGCAGCGGCGATGCGTTTCACCTGCACGTGAATGTGATAGGGCAGATGTTTGGGCACCAGAATGGGGCTGTCGTGGGCCACCGCGAGCGCGCTCTCCAGGGCGTGGATCAGCTCGCGCACATTGCCGGGCCAGGAGTACTGCACCAGGATGTCCCGGAACGCGGCGCTGACGCGTTTGGGCTTTATGCCGTACTTCTTGCTGTGCCGCTTGAGGTAATGATTCGTCAGGTCCTGTATGTCCTCGGGCCGCTCTCGTAAGGGGGGCAGATCGATGGTGATGGACCTGAGTCTGAACAGGAGATCCTTCCGGAACACTTTCTTTGCGACCAGATCGTCGAGATCGCGGTTCGTGGCGCAGATGACACGGAAATCGCTCTCCACCTCGCTCGACTTCCCGATGGGCCTGAAGCGCCCCTCCTGCAGGACTCGCAGGAATTTCTTCTGGATGGAAAGCGGGAGCTCACCCACCTCGTCGAGAAAGAGCGTGCCTTTGTTTGCCTGGTAAATCAAGCCCGGCTGTGCCCTGTCGGCTCCGGTATACGACCCTTTCTCGTGGCCGAACAGGATGCTCTCGACGAGATTGGGGGGTAAAGCGGCGCAGTCCACGACCACGAAATCGTTTCCCGCACGGAGCGAGTGGTTGTGTATGGCCCGAGCGAAGAGTTCCTTGCCGGTCCCGGTTTCGCCGGTGATCAGCACGCTGGCGTCATTGGACAGCGTCTTGCTCAGGAGCGTCAGGCACCTCTTCATGCCGGGGCTGTGCCCGAGTATCCCCTCTTTCTCGAAATCCAGCGCCGCCTGAGGGAGCGTGCTGCTTTCATGGTAGAGGATGGCGTCCTTCAGGAGCTGGGAGAGATCCGCCTTGGAAAACGGCTTCTCGATATAGTCCCACGCCCCCTTGGAAAGCGCGGACTCAACGGACTCCGGATCGCCGTACGCGGTGATTACGATCACCTCCGGTGAGCCGCTGTTCCGGCAGACCTGAGGCAGGATATCGATTCCGTTGCCGTCCGGCATGCGCACGTCGAGGAATACGACATCGAACGGGGCCGAACGGATTGCGTCCAGCCCTTCCTCGAGGGTGAACGCCAGTGAGCTGTCAAAACCCAGGCTGCGCGCGACGTTCGCAACAGAGTTGCAGACAAGCCTATCATCATCAATGATAAGAACTTTCTTGCGATCGTCCATGTGAGTCTCATAAGACGGTTTCACGAAAATGTAAAGCCCCCACGGCCGAGGATAAGATCTATCGCGTCGCGGAGCGCCTGCGTCGAGAAAGGCTTGGCGAGAAGGCTCAGGAAGGGATCGGCCATGCCCCGGAGCTCCTTGAGGGCATCATCGGATCCCGAACAGATGATGACCGGAAGGGTTTTGCGGGTTTTCCGCAGCTCGAGCACGAGATCGCTTCCTTTCATTACCGGCATGAGCTGGTCGGAGACGACGAGATCGAAGGCGTCCGGCGACTGCATGAAGATGTCGAGGGCCTTGATGGAATCGTTGGTCGAGGAGACCCGGAAGCCCATGCGCACGAGCATCTGATGAACGCTTCTGAGCTCCATCGTGTTGTCGTCCACCAGCAGGATGCGGGGCTTCCGCCTCCCGGCCGGGGGGGACGCATCCCTGACCGGCTGCACGCCGCCCTCGCGATGCTCCGGAAAATAGACCTCGAATGCAGATCCCTGCCCCGGAGTGCTGCGGACAATGATCGACCCGCCCGCGTTCTTGACCACCGAATGCGCGACTCCGAGCCCGAGGCCGGTCCCCGATCTCGACTTCCGGGTAGTGAAGAGCGGATCGAAAATCTGATCCACGACTTCCGGGGCCATCCCGCATCCGGTATCCTTGACCGTGAGCTTCAGATACTGTCCGGGAACAAGGTCTGAAATGACTGCAGGAACGGCGGTGCGGATCACCACCGGGGTGAGGGAAACGCTCAAGGTTCCCTGACCGTCTTCCATGGCCTGCACTGCGTTTGTGCACAGGTTGGTGAGGAGCTGGTATATCTGGGCGGCGTCGGTCCTCACCAGTCTTCCCCTGCAGGATATCCGCTGGTGAAACGTCACGGCTGGGGGCAGAGAACGCCTGATGATGTGCAGCGCATCGCGCACCACATCATCGAGAGGCACTGGTTTGAACGCGGTTTTTTTCCTGGAGCCGAACATCTTGATCTGATTCGTCACTTCCCGGCCGATGCGCGACGCCTCGATGATCTGATCGATGAACTCCCGCTCGGGGGCATCAGGGGGGAGCATGTCGGAAACCAGCTCGGCATTGATGAGAATAGGCTGGAGGATGTTGATGAAGTCGTGGGCTATTCCGCCTGCAAGCAAGCCCAGGGCCTCCATCCGCCGTTTCCGCTCAAGGGCCTTCTGCATCGCCCGTTCTTCGGTGACGTCGAGCTCGATGACGGCATAATTGGTGACCGTTCCGGCCTCGTCCTGGAGGGGGGAGACGACGACATCGAGCTCTCTGATCGCGCCGTCGCTCCGCACTCTCTGTATGGTGCCTCTCCAGGGCTTGCTGTGGATATCTTTCAAAGAAAGCGGCGGGCAAGACCCGGTGTCCGGCGTAAGGAACATCTCGTACGGCTTTCCTGTCAGATCGCTGCGGGGAGTCTCAAGCGAGTGCTCTCCCGCCTGGTTGAGATAGAGAATCCGCCCTTTGGAATCGAGGATGAAGACGCTCTCCGCGGTATTCTCGACAGCGGAGACCAGGAGCCGGTTCTCCTGCTCGGTGCGCCGGTAGTCGGTGATGTCGATGGAAACACCGCCCAGCATGGTGAGCGAGGTGTCCTGTAAGATCGGGAACTTCTGGGTGAAAAAGGAAACCCGGATATCGCCAAACGCGATGTCCTCCACCTTCTGCAGCTCCTTTCCGGAGGCAAGAACCTTCCGGTCGTCTTCCATGATGGCCCCCGAGATCTCTTCAGGCCAGAGATCCCGGTCGGTTTTTCCGATGCATGTATCGACCCGTATCCCGTATGCATCTTCCAGGTAGCGGCTCAGATAGAGATATCTGCCCTGCCCGTCCTTGAGATATACCATGCCGGGAAAGTGCTCCATGAAGAGCATGAACTGCTCCTCGTTCTGCTTCAGGTCTTCTTCCAGGCGCTTTCTCTCTTCGATTTCCTGCTTCAGGCGCCTGTTTGCCCGCATGAGCTGTGCCGTGCGCTTGCGCACCTCTTTTTCCATGGTCCGATGGGCATCTCTGAGCGTCTCCTCGGCCTCGTGGCGAAATCGGCGGTCGGTGCGGCGTTCCACGGCCCCCCGTATGACCATGGGCAGCAGGGCCGTCCAGGAATCCTGCGGATCCTTTATAATATAGCCGGAAGATCCTTCTTTGAGCGCCTCCGCCACTGCATCGATGGATTCGGGGCCTGAGATAATGACAAAAGCCGGAAGATCCACCAGAGCTTTGACCTCTCGGAAGAAATCGAGGCCCGAGGCGTCTGGCAGCTTCACATCCGCGGCCACGAGATCGAATGCATCTCCTCGGTCTTTCAGCAGGGAAACGGCTGAGGCCGCGCAGTCGCTCTCGACGAGAATGCAGTCCATGCCTCCTCTCTCAACCGCCGATCTGAAGGCCAGCCGGTCACGGGGATTTGCTTCCACCAGAAGGATGCGAATCTCAGCTGTCTGCATGATCAATCTCCCGACTATTCATGGGGCTCGATAGTCATCTCCGGGCGCAGGGAGGCGGAGTTTCAGGCAGGCCCGCGAAAAGCCGCGGGTTCGTGCCGCGTGCAACGAAAACCATCCGGACTCAAGAGCATCTGCGGAATCCACCACTGTGCAGTGATGGCAAAAATAAGCGATGCGATCCTTGTGGTCAAGGGCATAGAAAGAGGCGGATTCCCTGATCTGCATGCTCCCGTCATTCGATGCAGGGATACGGCTTTTCATCCGACGGCAGGATAACACGGCGGTCTTCGAAAGAGCGTCGATGCGTCCGCTCCTGTCATCTGGCGTTCTTCTATACAACTGATCCCGCATAACATCCTCATTCCAGGGCAGCACCGGGTACGGCCATGCGTCAAGTGTGTAATTTTGCCCGATAATTACATAATATTTAATTACTTTATCACGAATATACATGCATAGCAAACAAATAATATCATAGCCGCAACACCGGCTCCCCGCCTTTTCCCGTCCGTGCGCCGGCAGGACCGGGGCATTACCGGAACACCCCTGCGACTCTGTGGCCGCAGAACGGGCAGCGGCCCTCTTCGATGTGAACAGCGACCTCTCTCATGCCGGCCTGTCTCTTCACCACGGTCTTCGAGCAGTTCGGGCAGATGATGTCTCCGTATTCTCCCGCAACATTCCCCAGATATACATGCTGCAGGCCGTGCGATGTGCCGATTTCGCGTGCCTCTCTCAGTTTCTCTTCCGGGGTGGCCCGCGTCTGGGAGGTGCGGTAGGCCGGGTAGAACCTGCTGATGTGCCAGGGGATTGCCGGGTTCACGCCGGCGATGAACTTCGCGATATCCGCGAGCTCTTCTCTGCTGTCGTTGAGCCCCGGCACCACCAGCGTGGTGATCTCCATCCAGATGTCGCTCCCGCCGATCCGTTCGATGGATTCGAGCACGGGCTTCAGCCTTGCCTTGCAGGTGCTGCGGTAAAATCGGTCGCGGAACGACTTGAGATCAATGTTGCAGGCATCGAGAACAGGTTGGATCGTCGAAAGGGCCTCCCCGGTCATGTATCCGTTGGACACAAAGACATTCATGAGGCCCCGGTCCTTTGCCAGCCGTGCGGTATCATAGGCATACTCAAAGAAAATCGTGGGCTCGGTGTAGGTATAGGAAATGCTTCTGCATCCCTGCTGCCGGGCATTGGCGACAATCTCTTCGGGGCTGAGCATTTTCCCCCACTGAATCCGCTCTTCCCGTGAAGAGACCTGGGAAATACTCCAGTTCTGGCAGAAATCGCATCTGAAGTTGCAGCCGATGGTTGCGATAGAGTAGGAATCGGTCCCCGGAAGAAAGTGGTACAGGGGCTTTTTCTCGATCGGGTCCACCTGTGCCGCTATCACCTCGCCGTACACATGGGTGTACAGGATGCCGTCCCGGTTCTGGCGGACTCCGCAAAAACCGAAACGATCTTCGGATATCCGGCACCGATGGCTGCAGAGACGGCAGCGTACCTTTTGCCCCTCTTCCCTCTCGTAGAGCATCGCCTCACGGATCACGGCGTTTCTCCTTCTTCAGAGCGAAAAGGCCCTTCTTGAATTCATAATAGAGGAGCCCCTCCGGAATCTCACCCATTCATTGCCTGCAGCCGGTGTGACATTCCTTGAGGACGGCGCCCGTGCGCCGAGAGACGGGAGAGCCCGCGGCCCGCTCATGGAAGGCTGTGGGACGAGGCCTGTTGAGCCTGCATGAACCCGACGGGAGAACCGTCGAATCCGCTCATCCCATATCGCTGGTCAGTTGTCTGCCTCCCATGACATGCAGGTGCAGGTGCTTCACGATCTGGGTCCCGTGCTCGCCGCTGTTGATGACGAGACGGTAGCCGGACCGATCGATCCCCTTGATCCTGGCGACTTCCTGCGCCGCCCTGAGCATGGAAAACCAGATCTCCTTGTCATTGAGGTCATTGATGCCTGCATAGTGCTTCCTGGGAATCACGATGGTATGCACAGGCGCCAGGGGCTGGATATCGTCGAAGGCCACTACCAGGTCATCCTCGTAGACCCTGTTCGAAGGGACCTCTTTGTTGACAATCTTGCAGAAAATACAACCCATACCATACCTCCGGAAAAAGTTTACGATCCGCTCTGAGCTATCGCTTCTTTCAGGTCGATCCTTCCTTCATAAACGGCCTTGCCGGTGATCACGCCCATGAGGCCCGGTATTTCATTCAGCGCACGGATATCCTCCATGCTCGAAACCCCGCCCGATGCGATCACCGGGATCTTCACCCGCCGTACCATCTCGGAGGTAGCCGCGATGTTCGGGCCGGTGAGCATGCCGTCGCGGTCGATATCCGTATACACCACGAAGGCGGGAGAGCACTGTTCATACTCTCTTGCCAGTGAAACAGCGGTCTTTTCCGTGATCTCCTTCCAGCCGCGGGTCGCCACACGGCCCTTGAGCGCATCGATCCCGATGCCCACCCTTCCCGGAAAGGCCGCGATGATCTCCTGTGCCGCTCCCGGGCTCTCCGCCGTCACCGTGCCGAGGATCACATAGCTCACGCCGAGGTCGAGCGCGCGCCGCGCGTCATCGATGCTCCTGATCCCTCCTCCCAGCTCGACCTTTGCATCGACGGCTCTGCAGATGGACTCGATGGCCTTTCCATTGACGCCGCGACCCTTTACAGACCCGTCGAGATCCACCACGTGGATCCTTTCAGCGCCGGCATCCTGAAACGCTTTTGCGACATCGGCCGGCTCGCTGCTGTACCAGGTGACATCATCGAAGGCGCCCTTTTTCAGGCGCACCACCTTGCCCTCGTGGAGATCAATGGCAGGGATGACGATCATGTCGCCCTCGGATGCTCTTTCACCCACCAGCTGTTGAACAGGATGCAGTACCTGAGGATATAGACGTTCTTGTCGGAGGCCCGCACCTTGTAGAACTCCTCCGGATAAAAGCTCGGGTCTTCGTAGGCCTCTCTCCAGTGGCTCAGCACCTTCTCGATCTCCATGCTTCTCCCGTCGACCTCCATCCGGCATGGCTTGCCGGGAAAGGTATAGCTGTCGGCGGTTCTCACCTTGGCGTGCCGGTACTTCATAAGCTCGCTTTTGTCGAAGGGACCTCGACCCCGGTTACAGCCACGGCCTCTTTCAGCGCCCGGGCGCACGCCTTGAAGCACGCCTCCGCCAGATGGTGGCCGTTACCCGACGCGAAGACGCTCATGTGCATGGTGACGCCCGCGTTGAAGGCAAGCGCCCGGAAGAACTCAGGAACGAGCTCGAGGTTCAGGTCGCCCGCCTGGCCGTGGAACACGTCGCCCCCATGGATCTGGAAATACGGCCTGCCGGAGATGTCCAGGCACACTTCCACCAGGGACTCGTCCATGGGCACCTTTGCGAGCCCGTAGCGGGTGATGCCCTTTTTCTCGCCGAGGGCCTTCTTGAGAGCCTTGCCCAGCACGATGCCGATGTCCTCTACGGTATGGTGCAGGTCAACGTGGACATCGCCCTTGGCATCCACCGTGAGCCCCATCCCTCCGTGCTTGGCGAGGGCATCGAGCATGTGGGTCAGAAAGCCCGAGGGGATGTTCGGATTGAACTCCCCGCCGTCGAGGCAGAGCGTGATCGAGATCTCCGTCTCCTTGGTCTTGCGCGTGACCGTCGCTGTTCTCATCGTCCGACCCCCGTGGACTCCTCGAAGATCCGGATAACCTCATCCAGAGATTCCATACCGGCGCCGCCCTGGGCGAACGCGGGCTTCCCGCCGCCCCGGCCGCCCACCGCATCCATGGCCTTTTTCATGATCTTCCCGGCATCGAAGGTGCTCACGGCATCCGCGGTCGCCATCGCCATGAAGGTGGCCTTGTCCGTGCCGGGCGCATAGAGGATGGCGATGCCCGACCTGATGCGCTCCTTGATCCGGTCGCCCACCTCGCGCATCTGGGCGATGTCTCCGGCCTCGACCTTCTTGAAGAACACCTTGTGGGGGCCCACCTGGTACTCCTTCTCATCCTCTGTCGCTCCCGCACCGGTGGCGAGGCGGATGTTGAGATCCTTGATCATGTTCTCCTGCTCCCGGATCCTGCCCTGCAGTCCTCCGATGCGCTCCACGATCTCAGCGGGGGCGCACTTCAGCTTCTCGGAAGCCCCGGCGACAATGCCCGCGAGGTTCCGCAAGAGCTCAAGAGACCGGGTGCCGGCTATGGCCTCGATCCTCCTCAGGCCGGCGGAGACGCTCGACTCGGATGTGATCCTCACCAGGCCGATCTGCCCGGTGGAACGGCAGTGGGTGCCTCCGCAGAGCTCCTTCGAGACCCCGTCGCCCATGATCACCAGGCGCACCTCCTCGCCGTACTTCTCGTCGAAGAGCGCCATGGCCCCTTTGGCCATCGCCTCCTCCTTGGAGGTGATTTCGGTGCGGATGGGAAGGTCTTCGAGGACATACTGGTTCACAATAGCCTCCACCCGCTCGAGCTCCTCGCGACTCACGGCGGTGAAGTGGGTGAAGTCGAACCTGAGTCTGGTCTCGTCCACCAGTGACCCGGACTGGTGCACGTGCTCGCCGAGCACATCGCGCAGCGCCCGCTGAAGAAGGTGCGTGGCGCTGTGGTGGCGCATAATGCTCTTGCGCCTGTTCTGATCCACCGCCAGGGTCACTTTCATCCCCTTCCTGAACGCTCCTGTTTCGACATGGACCTGGTGGATGATGATCCCTGATTCGGTCTTCGAGGTGCCCAGGACCCGGGCGCCGTCCGCGTCCGAGCGGATTGTGCCGGTGTCTCCCACCTGTCCGCCCGATTCTCCGTAGAACGGGGTGACGTCTGTTATGAGCCTGCCCTGCCTGCCCTCGGCGAGCTCCCCGCACGATACGTATCCCGCCTCGGTCTTTTCCTGGAGCTCGAGTATCTCGCCTTCGGCCTCGAGCACATCGTATCCCACGAAGCGGACGCCGCTTGACCCAAGAGAGCTCTCCAGGTCCCCTCCGCCCCCCGCGGCCTCGGTAAAGGCCGAGGAGGTGCGCGCCTTTTCGCGCTGGAGCTCCATCTGCTCTTCGAACCCGGCGCTGTCAACGATGAGGCCTTCCCTGCGGGCGATGTCCTCCGTGAGGTCAACGGGAAAACCGAAGGTGTCGTACAGCGTGAACGCGGCGTCTCCCGGTATGGCGGTCTTTCCCTGGCTCTTCACCCGGGCCATGATCTCGTCGAGCAGCATGAGCCCCCGGTCCAGGGTCTTGAGAAACCGCTCTTCCTCGTTTGTGATGACCTTGTCGATGAAGTCTTTCCTGCGCTTCAGGTCAGGGTACACCTTCGCCATGTGGGTGATGACCTCCATGGCCACGCGGTGGAGAAACGGCCTGTCCATCCCGAGCAGCTTGCCGTGCCTGGCCGCCCTGCGAAGAATCCTTCTCAGGACATAGCCCCTGCCCTCGTTGGACGGAAGCACACCGTCGCCCACCAGGAAAGCCCCTGCGCGGGCATGGTCCGCCACCACACGGATGGAGACGTCCGCATCTTCGTTCCGGCCGTACTGCGTGCCGGCGAGCTCCGCGATGTATGCGATGAGAGGCGTGAACAGATCGGTGTCGTAATTGCTCTTCACCCCCTGCATCACCGCGGTGATGCGCTCCAGTCCCATGCCGGTGTCGATGCTGGGGTTGGGAAGCGGGGTCATGGCCCCGGAAGCGTCACGATTGTACTGCATGAACACGAGGTTCCATATCTCCAGATACCGGTCGCATTCGCACTCCCCGATCCTGCACTCCGGTCTCCCGCAGCCGACTTCCGGACCCTGGTCGAAGATGATCTCGGAGCACGGGCCGCAGGGCCCGGTGTCGCCCATGGCCCAGAAGTTGTCCTTGTCGCCGAGACGGATGATGCGCTCGGGCTGAAGCCCGATCACGTCCCGCCAGATGGCGAAGGCCTCGTCGTCGCTCCTGTGCACGGTGGCCCAGAGCTTGTCCGGGTCGAGCCCCATCCTGTGGACGAGCAACTCCCATGCGAACTCGATCGCGCCCTGCTTGAAATAGTCTCCGAAGGAGAAATTCCCGAGCATCTCGAAAAAGGTGTGATGCCGGGCCGTTCTGCCTACGTTCTCCAGATCGTTGTGCTTCCCGCCGGCGCGGACGCACTTTTGGGAAGAAGTGGCCCGGGAATAAGGACGCTTTTCCGTGCCCAGAAACACGGACTTGAACTGCACCATCCCGGCATTGGTGAAGAGAAGGGACGGATCGTCCGCCGGTACCAGCGAAGAGCTGGGAACGATCGTGTGCCCCTTCTCCCGGAAATAGTTCAGAAACATGCTGCGGATCTCGGAACCTTTCATGAATCGACACCACCTAGTATTTCGAAGATTTTTTCAAATGCAAAACCTCTGCCCGTCAGAAAACGGATCATTTTTTCCCGCTCGAGGCCTTTTCGTTTCTCGAGGAGCATGGTGATTCTCTCTTCCTCTCCGAATTCCTTCGATACCCTGTTCAGGGCGTCGTCGACAAGTCCCTCCGGAATTTTCAGATCCATGAGCGCAAGGCGGATGGGAAAATTCCCCCACCCCTTCTCAGCCATGAGCCTGGCCTTGCGGAGCGCATACTCCCGGTCGTTCACATAGCCGAGTTCGAGAATCCTTCCGACGACTCTGTCGGCAATCTCTTCGTTCAGGCCCTTGCGCTCGAGTTTTTTTTTAGCTCAAAGGCGGAAACCGCCCTCCGGGATATGACCCGGAAGGCATAGGCGAGACCCTGCTCAAATGTCTCGATATTTGCCGTCCTGGAATATCGAGGGCTTTTTCTGCTCACCGGAGTCTTCTCCCCGCTCTTCGGCCTTTTCGCCTTCAAACTGATCCCACTTGGAATCGCTGGTCCCCCGGATGCCCTTCATGCGAAGCGCGAAGTCATTGGGGTTGGTCGCCTGCCGCATCGCCTCGTGGTAGCTCACCTTGTTGTCTTTCACAAGCGCCATCAGGGACTGGTCGAAAGTCTGCATGCCATAGGCGATCATGCCTTCAGCAATGGCGTCCGGCACCTCGCTGGTGCGTGTCTCGTCTGTGATGCACTCGCGTATCCTTGCCGTGGAGACGAGCACTTCGGCCGCCGGCACCACGCCCTGACCGTCGGCCCTGGGAAGAAGCCGCTGGGATATGACGGCCTTGAGGACCCCGGCCAGCTGCAGCCGTATCTGCAGGTGCTGGTGAGGGGGATACTGCGACACGATGCGCATGATGGTTTCCACCGCGTCCAGGGTATGCAGGGTCGAGAGCACGAGGTTGCCTGTTTCCGCAGCGGTCAGCGCGATGTCGATGGTCTCCCGGTCGCGCATCTCGCCCACCAGGATCACGTCCGGGTCCTGGCGCAAAGCCGCACGGAGCGCCATGGCAAAGGAGTTGGTGTCCGATCCCACCTCGCGCTGGTTGATGATGGACTTCCGATCACGGTGGAGGAACTCGATGGGATCTTCGATGGTGATCACGTGACAGTTCCGCATCGTGTTGATATGGTTCACCATGGCGGCCATGGTCGTGGATTTCCCCGATCCCGTGGTTCCGGTCACCAGGATGAGCCCCTTGCGCTCCATCGCGATCTTCTTGAGCACCTCCGGCAGATCCAGGTCCTCGAGGTTCGGGGGATCGGTGGGAACGACCCTGAACACCATGCCGAAGCTCCCCCGCTGCCGGAAGCAGTTCACCCTGAACCTGGCCACACCGGAGAGGCTGTGCGCCAGATCGATCTCGTTGGTGGTCTCGAACTTGGCCTGCTGGTACTGATTCATGATGCTGTAGGCCATGGACGAGATGTCGTCGTTGGTGAGCTTTTCCCGGTCTCTCAGCGGGATGAGCGCTCCGAACCGTCGGATCACCGGCGGCAGGCCGACCTTGATGTGGACGTCCGAGGCGGACATCTCCACCGCCTGCCTCAAGACCTCGTTTATATCCATGTGCTCTCTCCTCGCGTCTTCTTCGGCCCTATGCCTCTGCAAGCCCGGGAGCGCCCGCCTCGGCGGAGGAAGCTGCCTCCTTCTTTTCCGGGGCATCGGAAACCCTGAACGTCTTCCTCAAGTCCTCATAGATCTCGGCGTATATCTCCGGGTGCTCCTTCAAGAAGGTCTTGGACGCCTCTCTGCCCTGCCCGAGCCGCTGCTTGTTGTAGCTGTACCAGGCGCCGGACTTCTCGATGATTCCCTTGCTCGGCAGCGACCCAACATCGAGGATCTCACCGTAGCGGGAAATGCCCTCGCCGAACATGATGTCGAACTCGACCTCCTTGAAGGGGGGAGCCATCTTGTTCTTGACCACTTTGACCCTGGTGCGGCTGCCGATCACATCGGTGCCGTCCTTGATGGGCCCGGCGTTCTTGATCTGAAGACGCACGCTCGCGTAGAACTTCAGGGCGTTGCCTCCGGTGGTGGTTTCGGGGTTTCCGTACAGGACGCCGATCTTCTGCCTGGTCTGATTGATGAAAATCGCCGTGGTGTTTGTCTTCGAAATGGCGCCCGAGAGCTTCCTGAGTGCCTGAGACATGAGCCGCGCCTGAAGGCCCATGTGTGCGTCGCCCATGTCTCCCTCGATCTCCGCCCGGGGGACGAGGGCCGCAACCGAGTCGATGACCACGATGTCCACCGCGTTCGACCTCACCAGGGTCTCAGCGATCTCGAGGGCCTGCTCCCCGGAATCCGGCTGGGAAACCAGGAGGTCGTCGATATTCACGCCGAGCTTCTTTGCATAATTGATGTCCAGAGCATGCTCCGCATCGATGAATGCGGCCATCCCGCCCTGGGCCTGTGCGGAAGCGATGCAGTGCAGCGCCAGTGTGGTCTTGCCCGATGATTCAGCGCCGTAGATCTCGGTCACCCTGCCCCGGGGAATCCCGCCGATGGTCAGTGCCTCGTAATCCAGAAGCAGCGACCCGGTGGAGATGACCGGAACGTCTTTCCCTACGGCATCGGCCCCCATGCGCATGATGGCGCCCTTGCCGTAGGTCCGCTCGATCTTGGTTATGGCATCCTGCAACGCCCGCTTTCTTCCATCTTCCATGGTTCATTCTCCTTTGTGCCCAAGAATGCTCCTATTCAATACAGTGTAGCGTGCACCGGTCGGAAACAGCTCACTCTGATACAAAACGATCTCTGTTGCCAAAAAACCCTTATTCCTCAATTCCTTATTTAGGTTTACCATAGTCGGAACCTTTAGTCTACCTATGGTTATATGCGCCCGGAACGGCCGTTTTTCCGGCTTGACGCCGAACGATGTGCAGACACGGTCGACCCGGGACGCCAGGTCGCCCAGAACCGCCAGGTCTCCGCTCAGGCCCGCCCAGATGACCCTCGGGCGCCTCGCGTCAGGAAACGCGCCGAGCCCCTCGACGGACAGGTTCAGCGGGCGGCAGCCCCGGGCTACGGCATCGAGCTCTCCGGCCAGGGGGGGCACTGTCTTTTCATCGATGTCTCCCAGGAACTTCAGCGTCAGGTGGAGCCCTTCGGGCCTCACCCATCTCACTCCGCGGATCTCGCGCCCGAGATCGGACATGACCGAGACGAGATCGGCCCTGACGTCTTCCGGAAGATCAATGGCCACGAATGTCCGTATCATGAATATATGTCCTCAAAAGGAAGAGCGCTGTCTTTGCGAAGATCATCTTGTTTCCCTGCCGGTCGAAACCGAAGCGAAAATCCTTTGCCACATGATCGTCGCGCTGTCCTGCGGCGATCCACACCGTGCCGACCGGCTTCCCGGGAGATCCGCCCGACGGCCCTGCGATCCCGGTAGTGGCGATGCCGAGATCGGCCCCGGTGTGATCGAGGATGCCCTTCAGCATCGATACGGCCGTCTTGCGGCTCACGGCCCCATGCCGCGATATGACCTCCTCCGGAACCTTGAGAAGCCCTGTTTTGACACCGTTACTGTATGATACCACCGATCCCAGGAAATACTCCGAGCTCCCGGGCAGCTGCGTCACGAGGTGTGCGATGAGCCCCCCGGTGCACGACTCCGCTGTCGCCAGGGAGAGCCCCCTTGTCTTGAGCAGATCGGCCACGCTTGCGTTCAGGTCTTCTTTTTCCAGGGCAAAAGGGGCGAGTATCCGCCGGACATCGTCCTCGATCTCACCCGGAACGATCACGGTCACCTCCATTTCCCGGGGCAGATATCCGCACCTGGACGCAAGAGCTCCCAGGCGCCGGGCGATCTCCGTCTCCCTCAGGCCGAAGACCGCCACTTCTTTCGTGGCCGGGGCACCGGCGTTCAGCCCGTCTATCAGCGACCGGAACATGGCGTGAGCTTCCCGCGGAACACCGGGAAGAAAGACCACCCGGGCGCCGTGGTCGAACCTCAGATCGATGCCTTTGGCTGAGCCCACCGGATTTTCTATCTCCGGAAACAGGCGCACGCCGTTTCGAGCCGTCAGCTCACTGACCGCCAGCCGGGTCGTATCGTCCGGGGTAAGGCCCAGGCCTCCCGTGACGACGATCACGTCATTCTCCCGCGCGAGCTCGGCGACTGTCCGGGCAAGCAGCTCCGGCCCGTCTCCCTGGATGCGGACCTCTCCCATGGTGATACCGCGCGAGGTCATCAGGGATGCAAACGGCTGGATGAGCGCATCAGAGCGCATCCCTGTGAGAATCTCGGAGCCGGTTATGACGAGCGACGCCTTCATCAGGCTCTCCCGAAAAGTCTGAGGACCCCGGTGAGCACGAGCGAGCTCACGGCGCCGGCGGCGACATCGTCGGCCATGATCCCGAGCCCTCCAGGCAATTTTTCCAGCCTCTTCAGAGGCCACGGCTTGAGGATATCGAAGATACGGAAGATCAGCGCTCCCAGAACAATCCCCCACGCCCGCCGCGGCCGTGCGATCAGGGCGACCAGGACTCCCGCCACCTCATCGATCACCACCCTCTGCGGGTCTTTTCCCCAGAGGCGCTCCATCCGTGACGAAGCAGCGGTTCCTGCTGCGGCTATGGCCAGAATGACGAGAAGATACCGCGGCAGCGACAGCTTCCGGAGCAGGAGATACAGGGGGAGGGCGGCGAAGGTTCCGGCCGTTCCCGGGGCCTTGGGCACGTATCCCGCACCGAAAAAGGTGGAGACGATCCGGCAGAGGGTGTCGAAGGCGGTCATGGTTATTCTTTGGTCGGGCCGATGTCCTCGATCCTGTCGATGATTTTCGCGAGGGGACCTGCGGAGACCATCGTTTCCATTTCACCGAGAATTTCCTGAAAATGCTTCAGGATCATTTCCGCCTCGGGAGTCAGCCGCGCGCCGGTTCTGCCGTGCCTTCCCTTTTCCAGCAGACCGATCCCGAGCCTCTCTTCATAGTCCCTGATCTTTCCCCACGCGGCCCGGTATGACATTCTGAGCTCCTGGGCGGCCTTGTGGAGGGACCCTGTTTCGGCGACAAGCTCCAGCAGCCTGTATATTCCCATCCCGAATACCGTGTTCCCGTCCTTTTCAATCCATATCTTATATGCGAATTTCATAACTCACGAGATACCACTATGCATGCAAAGAATCAATGCCATGAAAATGTGTGTAAAAAGAAGAAGATTGGAGTATTTCTCCAAACTGTTTGTGGTTGATCGCAGAGGCTTTCTGCGTTATGAGATCCATCAGACCAAGGAAACTTCAAGAGGATCATATGACATACTGCAGTATCAGGGATTTTTCCCGGCATGTGGGAGAAGAGGTCACCATCAAAGGATGGGTCGCCAACCGGAGATCCAGCGGCAAGGTATCGTTTCTCCTCATCAGGGACGGGAGCGGGCTGTGCCAGGCCATCGCGGAGAGGGAAACCCTCGGCGACGCCTACCAGGAGGTGAAGAAGCTTCCTCTCGAAACCTCTGTGGCGGCGACGGGAAAGGTGGTCGAAGAAAGCCGTTCACCGGGCGGGTACGAGCTGCACGTCTCCCGGGTGGATGTCATCCATAAGCCCGAGGAGGAGTTCCCCATCGGGAAAAAGGAGCACGGCCCCGATTTTCTCCTGAACAACCGCCATCTCTGGCTCAGATCCGGCCGCCAGACAGCCATCATGCGTGTGCGCGACTCCCTGGTGAGGCATGTGCGTGAGTATTTCCACAAAAACGATTTCACCCTGATCGACTCCCCCATCTTCACCACGACCTGCGGGGAGGACACGTCGAGCCTTTTCTCGGTCGACTACTTCGACCTGGGAAAGGCGTTCCTCTCGCAGACCGGCCAGCTCTACCTGGAAGCAGCCATTTTCGGTCTGGGCAAGGTCTACTGTTTCGGCCCCACGTTCCGGGCCGAGCGCTCCAAGACCAGAAGGCACCTGATCGAGTTCTGGATGGTGGAGGCGGAGGCCGCGTTTTACGACCATGACCGGAACCTGGCGCTGCAGGAAGACTTTGTTTCATATATCGTGCAGAACACTATCGCCGAGCGTGCCGAAGAGCTGGCCTCGCTCGAACGGGATATCGAGCCCCTGAAGAAGGTCGTCCCCCCGTTCTACCGCATCAGTTATGACGAGGCGCTGAGCATTCTCAAGGAGAGGGGCTCCGACATCGAGTGGGGCATGGACCTGGGCGGCGACGACGAAACCGTCATCACGAGCCTCTACGACAAGCCGGTGTTCATCGAGAACTATCCGAAGAAGGTGAAGGCCTTCTACATGAAACAGCATCCGGAGAAGCCCGACTACGTCAAATGCGCCGACCTCCTCGCACCGGAGGGCTACGGCGAGATCATCGGAGGGTCCCAGCGCGAGGATGACTACGACAAGCTCCTGCAGGCCATCCGCGACAACAACCTGGACCCGGAGCGCTACGGCTGGTATCTCGACCTGAGGAAGTACGGCAGCGTGCCCCATTCCGGCTTCGGCCTGGGGATCGAGCGGACCCTTTCCTGGATCTGCGGCCTCAAGCACGTCCGCGAGACCATTCCCTTCCCCCGGATGATCTACCGGGCATATCCCTGAAAGAACGGACATCCGCGCGGCACGAGCTTCTGCGCCGCGCGGATCATCTTCCACAAGGTTCCTGAACGACCGCCGGACAATACCGGGAATACGTGTCGTCGATCCGGAGGAAGCCAGGTGCCGGGCGACCCTGGAAGGGGTGGCCGGTCTTCAGGAAAATGGAGAGGCTTCTGCAGTTCTCTCGGCAGCCCTGTGAAAAACCGTCTCCCGGCTCGCCTCCAGAGCGTGTCGTACTGTCCGGGGGGAGATGCGTGGGGCTCAAAGTCTCTCTCGAGAAAGCCCCTTCTTTCTCTACGCCTCCCGGGAATCCGCACCGGACAACGGGGAACGGTTCCCTGAGCCTGTCCGTGCAAAAAGAGAGGACCCGGGATCTTCGCTACACCTCACGGCCTCCCGGATCAGAAACCTTCCTTACCGCGGCTTCTGTATTCCCGAACGCCCTTTCCGGAAGACCGGGCTCCGGTCAGCTCATCCTTTCAACAATGGCGCGGGCGAATTGGGAGCATGTGAGCAGGGTTGCGCCTTCCATCTGGCGCTCCAGGTCATAGGTCACCTGCTTGTCCGAGATGGCCCTGGCGATGCCGTTTCGGATCAGATCCGCAGCCTCTTTCCATCCTATATAATCGAGCATCATGGCGCCCGAGAGGATGAGAGAGCCGGGATTGACCTTGTCGAGCCCCGCGTACTTGGGGGCCGTGCCGTGGGTGGCCTCGAACACCGCAGTGGGAATGCCGATATTGGCCCCCGGCGCCATGCCGAGCCCTCCCACCTGGGCGGCAAGGGCATCCGAGATGAAGTCGCCGATGAGATTCGGGACAGCGAGCACGCTGTACTCGGAGGGGCGCAGGAGCACCTGCTGGAACATGGAATCCGCGATCCGGTCGTTCACGAGGATCTTTCCTTCGGGCAGCTTCCCGTCATAGGTCTTCCACAGATCGTCTTCGGTCACCGCCACATGGGCGAACTCGTCCTTCGCGAGCTGGTATCCCCAGTCTCTGAAGGCGCCCTCGGTGAACTTCATGATATTGCCCTTGTGCACCAGGGTGACGATCTTCTTTCCGTTGGCAAGGGCATACTCTACGGCCATCTTCACCAGTCTCCTGGTGCCGGTTATGGATATGGGCTTGACGCCGATGCCCGAGTCTTCCCGGATGGACGTTTTCATGGTCCCGTTGAGGAATTCGATGACCCTGCGCGCCTCGGCCGTGCCCTCGCGCCACTCGACGCCGGAGTAGACGTCCTCGGTGTTTTCCCGGAAAACAGTGATGTCTACGAGTTCGGGCCTCTTCACAGGGGAAGGAGTGCCCCGGTAGTACCGCACCGGCCGCACGCAGGCGAACAGATCGAGCATCTGTCTCAAGGCCACGTTCAACGACCGGATGCCTCCGCCTACGGGAGTCGTGAGAGGACCCTTGATGCCCACGATATATTCACGCAGGGCATCCACCGTCTCATCCGGCAGCCAGCTGCCCGTGGCGTCGTATGCCTTCTGCCCCGCCAGAACCTCTTTCCACACAATGCGTCTGCCGCCGCCGTACGCCTTTTTCACGGCCTCATCGAACACGTGCCTGGACGCCTTCCAGATATCCGGCCCTGTGCCGTCGCCTTCGATGAAGGGAATGATGGGTTCATGGGGAACATGGAGCCTGCCGTCTGAAAAGGTGATCTTGGTGCCGTCTGCCATTTTTTCTCCTTTATCGTTATTGCGTTCCGGCGCGGGTGATCCGGTGGAGCTCTTCCCACAGCAGGTGCTGATATTTCTGCAGGTCGCGGGCGCTCATCCTCGTGCCCTGCCATTCGTACACGCTCTGAATGGCCTTCACCACGTCTTCGAAGCGGATATCGAGGCCCAGAACGCCGACCATCTCGTCGCGATCGTCCGTGATCGGGGCGGATACGGTGATGATCAATGCCCGGGTGATGCGGGAGGTGCACACCCCGCTCACGTAGAGCTTGCCCTCTTCGATGGTTTTGATGAACCACTCCCGGTCCGAGCAGTCTTCATTCTCTTTCATCATGTGCTTGAACTGGCCTCGATACTCGGGCTGGGTGATGTTCTGCGTGATCTTGACGCCGTTCATGTCCGTGACATAGGCGAACTGGATGAACGGGAACTCCTTGATGAACTCCGTGATCACTGGCTCCTGCCTCTTGGGGTCCATGCTGCGGATATCGTCGTTGTTCATGAGCTCCACGATGAGCCGGCTCGCGTATTCCCGCGATTCGTACTTGATGAGGTCGAATCCGGAGAGGAAGATCTGGGGGATGAAGCGCATGGCGAGCTTTTCCAGCTCGTCGTCGGACATGGAGGTGACCCTGCCGTCCTCGTACTCCTTGACCACGTGCTGATAGATACGCGATATGCCGGGATGGCGCTTGTCCACATCATCGGGCGGGGAGAGCTTGAAGTGCCGGTTGACCCAGTGGGCGATGCCCGCCTTGCCGGATTTGTCGGTGATGGCGATCTCGATGGGCCTGCCGAGGATGGCCTTGGTGTCGAAGATGTTGTAGATCTCCTCGTTCTTGACGAGACCGTCGGCGTGTATACCGGCCCTGGTGACGTTAAAGTTTTCTCCCACGAAGGGATAGTTGGCGGGGATGGAGAAATTGAACTCCGCGTTGACGTACTCTGCCAGCTCGGTGATGGCCAGGGTGTTGATGCTGTCGTCATGCCCTCTGAGCGAGAGATACTCGATGACCATGGCCTCCACCGGAGTGTTGCCCGTGCGCTCGCCGAAGCCTAGGATGGCCCCGTTCACGCCGCCGCACCCGTATAGCCATGCCGTGACGGCATTGGTGAGGACCTTGTGAAAGTCGTTGTGCCCGTGCCATTCCAGCAGGTGCGAAGGGACGCCCGCATCGTCGATCATGGCCCGCACCAGCTTGTCCACCGCCCGGGGAAGGGCCGCTCCGGGGAAGGATACCCCGAATCCCAGCGTGTCGCAGAGCCTGACCTTGATATCGATCTTGCTCTCTTCTCTCAGCTTCATGAGCTCCCGGGCAAAGGGGACGCAGAACCCGTAGATGTCGGCCCGGGTGATGTCCTCGAAATGGCACCGGGGAACGATTCCGAGAGACAGGGCCTCCTTGACGATCCCGAGAAAGTCGTCCATGACCTTCCGACGGTTGGAGCCGAGCTTCAGAAAGATGTGGTAATCGGACACCGAGGTGAGCATGCCGGTTTCGCTGATCCCCATCTCCTTGACGAGCCTGAGATCTTCCTTGCTGGCCCGGATCCAGGAGGTCACCTTCGGATACTCGTATCCTTTGGCCATGCACTTCTCCACGGCCGTCTTGTCTTTGCGGGAGTAGAGGAAAAACTCCGCGGCCCTGATGAGCCCCTTTGCTCCACCGATGATGTGGAGAAAATCATAGATCCGCTCGATCTGCTCGACGCTGAAGGGCGCCATGGACTGCTGGCCGTCGCGGAAGGTGGTGTCGGTGATGAAGATGTCGTCCGCCGGCTGGATGGGAATCAGACGCATGTCGAAATCGATCTTGGGGACCTCGTGATAGGGGAAGATCGACCGATAAAAGTTGCCCTGATCGGTATCCTTGATGCCGGTCTCGAAATTCCTTCCCGGGGTGTAGTAGAAGAGCTTCTTGTCCTTGTCCCATCGAGCCACGCTACTTTTTCCTCCTCGGCACGTATGCTTCCTTGGGGATCTTTTCAGGTTCCGGCGCACCCGCCTCCCTGCGTGCTTCGATGATCTCCTCCACGGTGATGTCCCGCGGTATCTTCAAGTCCTGTCCCACGTATACCACCTTGGGGTCTTTGATCTGGTCGCGGTTTGCCTTGTAGATGAGGGGCCACATATACGAATCGTTGTAGATCTCGTGCCGGGCCGCGATGCTGGGCAGGGTGTCGCTCTTCTTCACCACGTAAATGGTGGGGTAGATCTCGAAGATGTCGGTCTGCGACTGCGTCTGGATTTCCTTGCGCTTCTGGGCGATCTCCTGGCCGAGCTCCTCGAGACGCTTCTGCTTCTCTGTGACCGTTATTTCCTGGACCTTGAGCACCTTTTCATTGAACTGCTGCTCCAGCACCGAGAGCACCTTGGGCTCGCAGTCCATGTATGCGTTCTGCATCTTCAGGTAGATCGCAAGGGCCTCGAACGACTCCTTCGGCGCATACACGAAGCCGGAGATCTCCACGATCTTGCCCAGCTCGGCCAGCGTACGGTGCATGATGGTGCGGCTCTGCCCGTCCGCCTCGCGGAAATGCCTGCTGGCCTGGACAAAGGCATTGCGCGCCTCTTCGTCGTTGCCTTTCGCCTTTGCCTTCAGCCCCGCTTCCATGCTCTCAAGCCCGCGTTCCAGAGAGGTTCTCCCCGATGCGCTGTCATCAACGCCGCCGGTGATGTCAGGCGATGGGTTCGAGGAGCATCCCAGCAGAATGAATGGAACCATGAGTAGAAAACCGATTCGTCTCATCAGCCCTCCTTCCCGTATTTCAGCCCGAGCTCTGCAAGCTGGGCCGGGCTTACCTCCGAAGGGGCGTCAGTCATGACACAGTATGCCTTCTGCGTCTTGGGGAACGCGATGACATCCCGTATGCTCGCCGCATGGGTAAGGATCATGGTGAGCCGGTCGAGCCCGAAAGCAATGCCGCCGTGAGGGGGAGCGCCGTATTGGAGGGCGTCCAGCAGAAACCCGAACTTGATCCTTGCCTCCTCCTCGCCGAGCCCGATTGCCTCGAAGACCTGCTTCTGGATCTCGGGGGTATGGATACGGATGCTCCCTCCCCCTACCTCGGAGCCGTTGATCACCATGTCGTACGCCTGGGATCTCACCTTCCCCGGATCGCTCGGGAGAAGCGGGAGATCGTCGGGCATGGGTGCGGTGAACGGGTGGTGCACCGACACCAGCCTCTTGTCTTCCTCGCTCCACTCGAGCAGAGGAAAATCGGTCACCCACAGTGCCGAGAAGGCGTGCGGATCGATGAGGCCGAGGCGCTGGGCCACATGGAGCCTGAGCGCGCTCAGGCTCGCGTTGGCCGTGTTCCTGGGGGCGGCGATAATCAGGGCGATGTCGCCCGGCTTCATGTCCAGGCGCCCCCCCATGGCATCGAACCGGCTTGCCTGAAGGAACTTGGACAAGCTCGACTTCCAGCCGTCGCCCTCCAGGCGGGCCCAGAGGACGCCTTTTGCTCCGAAATCGGCCACCACGTCCGAAAACGAATCGAGGTCTTTCCTGCTGAACCCGTGGGGGGCCTTGACCGCGAACGCCTTGACCACGCCGCCTTCAGCAAGGGTGGACGCGAACACCCGGAAATCCGATCCGGCCACGATGTCGGAGATATCCTTGAGCTTCATGCCGAAGCGGGTATCCGGCCTGTCGGTGCCGTAATCCTCCATGGCCTCCTCGTAGGTCATCCGCCTGAAAGGAACCGGCAGGTTCACTCCGATGGTTTCCCTGAAGAGGTTCACGATCATGGTCTCGGTTATATTCAGGATATCGTCCATCTCGACGAACGACATCTCGATATCGATCTGGGTGAACTCGGGCTGCCGGTCCGCTCTCAAGTCTTCATCCCTGAAGCACTTGACGATCTGGTAATAGCGGTCGAAGCCCGAAACCATGAGAAGCTGCTTGAAGAGCTGGGGCGACTGGGGAAGCGCATAGCATTTGCCCGGGAACACGCGGCTCGGCACCAGATAGTCCCGGGCCCCTTCCGGAGTGCTCTTGGTGAGGACCGGGGTCTCCACATCGATGAAGCCAAGGCTGTCCAGATACCTTCTGACGCTGCCGGCGGCCTTGTGCCTGAGGATGATGTTGTGCTGAAGCGAGGGCCTGCGCAGGTCCAGATATCGGTATTTCAGCCTGAGGACATCGCTCGCCTCCACCCCGTCTTCCAGAACATAGGGGGGGGTCTTGGCCTCGTTCAGGACTTGAAGCCCCCGGACCACGACCTCCACGTCCCCGGTGGGCATGCTCGGGTTGCGCATGTCCTCGGGGCGCATCTGCACCTCACCTTCAAGGGCTATGCAGTATTCGGGCTTGACGCTGTGGGCTGCGGCATGGGCTGCAGGGTCTGTTTCGGGGTTGACCACTGCCTGGGCTATGCCGCTGCGGTCGCGGATGTCGATGAAAATGAGCCCCCCCAGGTCTCTCCTTCTCTGCACCCAGCCCATAAGCACGACTCCGGTTCCCGCAGGTGCATTGCGGATATCCCCGACATAATGGGTTCTCTTCATTCCTCGCATGGCGGTCTTCACTGGTGTTCTCCTTGTCTGCCTTTCAGAAGCGATCGTATCTTTTCCTGCGCATCTTTCCGCGGCGCCTGGATCTGGGAGGAGGTCCTCAGGTCCTTGATGGTCACCAGGGATTTCTCCACCTCGTCCTCGCCGATGATCGCGCACAGGGGATATCCTGATTTGCCGGCACGCCGCATCTGGGCCTTGAAGCTCTTTTCCAGAACGGCCTCTGACGCGATCCCGGCCGAACGAAGCTCGGAGAGCAGCTCTGCGGCGGCATGTCTTACATGCTCGCTTCCCTGGGCCACCACGAAGCATCCTTCTTCCTCTTGGGTCTTTTCCTCAAGAAGCAGGATGATGCGCTCGAGCCCGAAGGCGAACCCGATCCCGGAAACATCCGGCCCGCCCAGAATCTTCACGAGGTTGTCATATCTCCCGCCGCCTGCAACAGCATTCTGGGAGCCGAGGCCGGACGCCGTGATCTCGAAGGTGGTCCTGGTATAGTAATCGAGGCCCCTGACGAGCGAGGGATTCTTTTGATACGGCACCCCGAATGTATCCAGGTATGACAGAACCTCGGCATAGTGGTCCCTGCATTGAGCGCAGAGGAAATCCTCGATCCCCGGGGCCCCAAGGGCCGCCTGCCTGCAGGCATCGACCTTGCAGTCCAGGACCCGCAACGGATTCTTTTCCACCCTCCGGGCGCAATCGGCACAGAGCTGGTCTGCGCGCTTTCCCAGGTATGTCTTGAGCGCCTTCTTGAACTCCTCCCGACAGATTTCGCATCCCAGGGAGTTCACCTCCATGGACACGCCGCTCAGGCCCAGAGAGGTTGCCAGCACATAGGCAAGCTGGAGCGTTTCCGCGTCGCTGAACGGGCCCGACTCGCCGAGACGCTCGGCGTTAATCTGGTGAAACTGGCGGTACCTTCCCTTCTGTGGTCTCTCGTACCGGAACATTGGCCCGATGCTGAAGAGCTTTCGGATGGGGTCTTCCGAGAGCAGACCGTGCTCGATGGCGGCTCTCAGCACCGAGGCCGTGGCCTCCGGCCGCATGCTGACCGAAGAGCCGGATTTGTCGGTAAAGGTATACATCTGTTTTTCCACCACATCGGTCTCGTCGCCGATGCCCCGGAGGAAGAGCTCTGTGCGCTCCAGGACAGGGGTTCTGAGCTCCACGTATCCGAAAAGTCGGAAGATTTTCCGGGCGGTTTCTTCCACAAACCTCCACTTGGGTATCTCGCGGGGGAGGATATCGTTCATTCCGCGTATTGCTTTCACTTCCACAGTATGCCTCCGAAATATAACCTTGGTATCTCATTGTGACCTTCTCTGTCAATCGGCCTTCGCCGTCTGCCGCGCCTGGCGCTTCAGGCATCCGTCTTTTCAGACACTCCGGGAGGTCCATAGCGCACAGAAGAGTTTGCTGCATCCATATTATCCAAAATGATGCATTTGTATGATTGAAATGCTGAAGTGGTTGCCGAGCACTATGAAAAGCGGGGACTGAGCAGGGATACGAAAAAGGGGCGTTTCTCTTTTCGTGCCCTCGGAAAAATAGAAACATCCCTTTTTCCGTCCGGCAGGTGCTGCGTTGTTGGGCAAATTCTCCTTGATTGCTTCTTCCGGCGTAATTACGATATCCTGCACGAAGGATATACCAGTATGCGTTGGCGCGAAATACAGAAAGGCAAAGATAAACCGGCCGGGACACCGGGGCTGCCCGGAGCCCCCGCCTTCAGATTCTAGAGCCCCCGCAGCCACTCGGGGCGAAGCATCCCTGACTTGCTGTCGTGAAGCGCATTGTCGATGAGATCGAGGATCTTCTTCTTATCGTCGGGAAGCCACCCGTCCAAAGGGAGATAGTTGGATGCATGCTCGGTCCCGAACTTGCAGTCGGACACCTGGAGGTCCTCCACGAACCACCGGAGCTCCTGGAGAGACTGCATCTTGTCGATCAGCTTGAAATTACCGCCCATGAGTTTCTTCTCGTAGACCTCTTCGTACTGCCCGAGCATCAGCGTAAGACAGGCCAGAAACTGCGGGTCGATGGCATTGGCCACGCGCGCGGAGTCCTTGGCATGATCGAAGCTTCCCTCCACGCCGCCAAGACCCAGGATGATGAAGGTGGACATGCGCAGCCCCGCATCGATGGCCTTTCTGCTTCCCTCGATGATCTGAGCGGCAGTGGCGCCCTTGCAGACCTTTTTCAGCAGCGCTTCATTTCCCGTCTCGATGCCCAGATACAGGACATCGAGCTTGCGCTCGCGGAGAGACTTGAGTTCTTCGAGGCTCTTCTCCATGAGGTTTGTGGGGCCGGCATAGGCGCTGATCCGCTCCAGACGGGGGAACTTTGCGTTGATGAGGTCCAGCACCTTGACGAGAAAACCGGTGTCCGCGGCAAGGGGGTCGCCGTCTGCGAGAAAGACCTTCCGGGTATCGGGCTCCAGCCAGGACATCTCGATAATGTCCTTCTCGATCTCTTCCCACGGTCTCACCCGGAAGCGCTTTCCTTTGTACATCCCGCAGAACAGGCACTTGTTCCACGAGCACCCGAGCGTGATCTGGAAAATGAGCGACCGCCCCTCGGACGGCGGCCTATACAGCGGCATATCGTAGTTCACGGGGCCCTCCCAGGGTTAATCCCGACAGTGACTCGGCAATATTATACGCGTGGTCGCCGATCTTCTCGAAGCTGGTCAGGATATCGACGAAGATGAGCCCTGCATCCGCATGGCACTTGGCGGTCTTGAGTCGCTCCATGTGGTTGACCCTCATTTCCCAGCGCATGGCGTTGAGCTTGGGCTCGAAGCTCTGGACCTGCTCCATGAGATCGCCCGGTGTATCCGTGATAGCATCCACCACGGTCTTCAAGAACATCTGCGTATGATGATAGATCAACGAGAGCTCTTTCCTGCCTTCCTCCGAGAAATCCAGGTTGAACTCGTTGCGCCGTTTGCAGAGCTTCCCGATGCTCTCGCAGTGATCCCCGATCCTCTCGAGGTTGCTGACGATCTGGAGCATGGAAAAAACCTCGCGCGACTGCTTTTCCGTTATGGAGATGCGCGAGAGCTCGGTGAGATAGGTGTTGATCTCCTTCTGGAGTGAATCCACAATATTCTCTGTCTTGTCGATTTCCTCCAGCAGCTTTTCCGTTCCCTTGTTGTCCAGCAGGGGCTTCTCGGCTACCGAGAGCATCCTGAACACCTCGCTCCCCATGTAGTCGAGCTCCTGGCGTGCCTCGTCAAGGGCGAACGAGGGTGTCTCGAAAATAGTGGGGGCCAGGGACTCCAGCCGGAAAATCCTGGGCTTCTCCTCTCCGGGAGTGATCAGGGCGGATACCCAGCCCAGCGCACCGAGGAAAGGCAGGAAGAGCAGGCAGTTGGTCACGTTGAAGATGGTGTGCAGGTTGGCCACATGCCGCGCCGCATAGGGAACGGCTCCGGCCGTCATCCGCATGGGGTCGCCGGGGGTGATGGAATCGACGAACTGCACGAAGTACGGGAAGATCGTGAGAACGATGCATACGCCGAAGAAATTGAAGAGGAAATGTGCCCGGGCAACCCGTTTGGCCGAAACACTGGTGCCGATGGACGCCAGCTGCGCGGTGATGGTGGTCCCGATATTGTCTCCCAGGACCAGGGCGGCTGCACCGGGGAAATCCACCACTCCCGTGGAGGCAAGGGCGATCACGAGACCCACGGTGGCGGAGCTGCTCTGGAAAATCATGGTCATCACGGCGCCCACTAAAACGCCCAAGACAGGAATCTTGGAGAACTGGACGAAGATGTCGGTGACCCACGGGGCATCGCGCAAGGGCATGATGCCATCCTGCATGACCAGCATGCCGAAGAACAGCAGGCCGAAGCCCAGGAGAAAATCTCCCCAGTACCGGACCTTCTCCCGCTTGCTCAGGATCTTCATGAACATGCCCACACCTACCAGGGGCAGCGCCACATCGGTAAGCTTGAAGGCGATGATCTGGGCCGTCACCGTGGTGCCGATATTGGCGCCCAGCACGATGCCGAGAGCCTGCTGCATGCTCATGAGCCCGGCGTTCACCAGACCCACGGTCATGACCGTGGTGGCGCTCGAGCTCTGAATGATGGCGGTGATGGCCGTCCCGGCAAGGACCCCTACGACCCTGTTCGTGGTGAGCTTCTCCAGTATGCGGCGAAGGCCGGTTCCTGCTATCCTCTGCAGCGCATCGGACATGAGGTGCATGCCGAAGAGGAAAAGGCCCAGGCCTCCGAGCGTCGTGAGAAGGATTTGGTAAATCAAGCTAACACCCCCGAGCTATCTGTATGTCAAGAACCTAAAAACACATTGGGCTGAAAAATTCAATCCATATCGCGTATACCGTCCTGCACCTCAAGGCCCCTCCGGCGGCTTGAAGGGCTTGATGTCAAGGATCGGGGTGCCGTCCACGAGATCTACATGCTCCACGTGAAGAAACGGGGGCTCGACCCGCACGAGCCTGAGGATGGACATGCCGATGGCGTTGGGCCTCATGGGCGAGCACAGGCTGAACACACCTTTAGTCCTTCCCGAGGGGCCTTTCTGCCTCAGTGCATATCCGCGGGAGAGATGGAAGTGAAAGAGCACCACGATCTGGTCATATTCCTCGAGAGAATCCATCCCATCGAGAAATGGCTCATAGATCTCGATGACCCCCTTGACATCGGAAGCAGAGTAAAAGCGCGGCGCAGACACTGGTTCCTTCACGTCGCAGTGCATCTCGCCGATGGGCTCGTAACAGACCTTCATGGGCCGCATCCCTTTGCGGGGAATTGCTCGTATGTATACAGGAGAGGCTTCCCCCATCAAGCCGGCTGTTTGAACAAACACCTGTATGTGCTTACCGGTTCTCGCTCTCCTTGTTGATCAGGTACTTAGCTACAACGGCATTCGCTGTGAGCTGAGCCGATGAGCCGCTGACAATCTGCCGCAGAGCATCGAGATCCGATTTCCAGACCAGGTCTCCGGGAGATATGAAACAGAAGCTCCCCGGCCGGTGCTCGGTGAACACCCCGTTTTCTTTATAATAATAAAACTCTTCATTGATTTCGGTAGGATACTGCCGCATGGGAGCCGGAATATCCGTGGGCTTGAACCACAGCTTGATCTCGCGCTGGGCATCCTCCGGATTGGCGGAGGCGTGAATGAGGTTGTCCACCCGGTCTCCGATGAAATCGCCCTTTTCGTCTTTGATCGGAACCACCGTGCCCAGCGCACGGATGCATCCCGGCCTCTGGACGCGCGCGTCATGAGGATTGGTGGGGCCGCAGATATCCCGGATCGAACGGATGGCCTTGGGGCCCTGGTAGACAATGGCGATCACCCTGCGTTTCCTGGGGTCTTCTGGGTAATGAAGATATCCCCGGATATACTCGAGGAGGGATGGGAAAAAGAACTTTCCTTTATGTTCTGCATAGTGCTCCTCCGCCAGGACACGGTTCACCGAGACCACTTTCAGCGCGGCGAAGCGAAGCCCGGTGTGAAATTCCGAAAACTGCGAGAGTATGTAGCCGGTCAGCGAGTTCTTGAGCGCGTCTGGTTTTATGAGCACGAGCGACTGTTCGAGATTCTCTGTTGTCATGCAATCCTCCTTGCCGATAAAAATTTTTCAGGACAGCCGATGCGCCCCTTGTGAAGAAGGGAGCTGCCCCGCATTCGACTGGCACCGTTTTCTCTAGTATAATCTCATCTGTTCAGCAACAGGATAATTCTCCTCCCATGAAACCCGTTCCTTGACGATCAGGTTTTCAGGATTACCATGAATGATATCATGACACGGGAGGTACATGCATGAAGCCCATCGGCATATTGATGTGGGAGCACAGGCTCATCGAGCGGGTCATCGGGCTGTTCCCCGAACACGTCGCGCGAATCGGGCGGACAGGAACCGTGGACACGTTCTTCATCGAAAATGCAGTGGATTTCATCAGAACCTACGCGGACCGAACCCACCACGGCAAGGAAGAGGACATTCTCTTCAGGCAGCTCGAGGGCAAGAATATGTCGCCCGAACACCGAAAGATCATGGTGGATCTCATCAACGAACACATTCATGCCAGGGGCCTGGTGAAGAAGCTCGTGGATGCAAACGATCGATATATCAAAGGGGAGGATACGGTCAATGAAATATCCGGGCTGCTCGAATCTCTGGCCGGGTTCTACCCGCCCCACATTCTCAAAGAGGACCGAGACTTCTTCCACCAGTCCATGGGATACTTCAGCAAAGAGGAGCAGGATGCGATGCTCCACGAGTTTGAGGAGTTCGACCGGCGGATGATCCATGAAAAATACAAGATCCTTGCCGAAAAGATGATGGGGTCTCCCATAGAATGGGCGCCCCCCGGGATGGTGAGATAACCTGCTTTCATCTGTTCCGGCGTATCGCCCGGACATTCTTGACCCTTCCGGGATTTCTCCCTATAAAGTTCTTATGCACATTCCCGAGCAACTGGTCATACGCCCTCCGAGCGAGGCGAAGAGTCTGCTGGTGCGGGTCGTCCGCGGATGTCACTGGAACCGGTGCAATTTCTGCGGCATCTATGACCTCTTCGGCGTCCCCCACTCTCAGCGGAGCCTGCAAGAGGTTCTGCTTGACATAGACGCCCTGTCACAGCGCTACGGAGATATTTTTTCTACAGCATTTCTGGGAGACGCCGATCCCCTGAATCTGGATGCCGGGTTTCTGGTGGCGGTCCTGCAGCATCTCCGGAAAACGTTCCCCAGGCTGAAGCGGGTGACGGCATACGGGCGGGCGTCGAGCCTGGCGAAAAAGTCACTCGAAGAGCTCACGGCCATCCGGGAAGCCGGCCTTGACCGGGTGCATGTAGGGCTCGAAAGCGGCTCGGACAGGGTGCTCAAGCTCCAGAGAAAGGGCACGAGCCATCTCCAGCTCGTAGATGCCGGGAAAAAGGCCGTAGCCGCCGGCATGGAGCTGAGCTATTACTTCCTCCTCGGCCTGGGAGGCCGGGAACTCTGGGAGGAGCACGTCTCGGAATCGGCGAAGGTGTTCAACGAGGTAAAGCCGCACTTCATCCGGGTCAGGAGGCTGTTCATCCATCCCATGTCGAGGCTCTCGGAAAAGGTGGGATCGGGAGAATTCCGTGAGCAGACGCCTGAAGGGACCGTCATCGAGCTCAGAAGGCTCATCGCCGGGCTCGACGCCGAGGGCGTCACCTTTGCATGCGACCATGCGAACAATTACCTGCCGGTCTTCGGCAGGCTCAATGCCGAGAAAGGCCGGATGCTGGACATCATCGATTCCTTTCTCGCCCTGCCCGAGCGACAGAGAATCGCCCACTACGAATCCATACCTTCGGTGATCTGACGAACAGGCGGCCGGGCGTGAAAGAGCTTACGGACAGGGGCCGTTCCGCCTCGATCGAGCCGGTCACTTTCCCTCCTCCGCCTGTGCCTCCCTGTCCTCTTCTTCTGCCGTTTCCCTGACAAGGACCGGGGAATTCTTCTGTTCTTCGGTGCCGTCGCCCAGCTGGCCGTAATCGTTCATTCCCCACGCCCACAGCGCGCCCTCCGGGATGAGGGCAAGGCTGTGCGAGCCGCCTGCGCTGGCCCGGGCCCACTCCAGATCGGAGTCGACGAGCACCGGGACTCCGCTGTCGGAGGAGGTGCCGTCGCCCAGCTGGCCCAGGCTGTTTGCTCCCCATGCCCACAGCGTCCCGTCGGATTTAAGCGCCAGGCTGTGCGATCCGCCTGCGCTCACCGCGGCCCAGTCTTCATCGTTATTCACCTTCACCGGCACGAGGCTGTTGTCGTTCGTGCCTGTGCCCAGCTGGCCGGAATCATTTGCTCCCCACGCCCACAGCGTCCCGTCGGACTTCAGTGCCAGGCTGTGCGATCCGCCTGCGCTCACCGCGGCCCAGTCTTCATCGTTATTCACCTTCACCGGCACGAGGCTGTTGTCGTTCGTGCCTGTGCCCAGCTGGCCGGAATCATTTGCTCCCCACGCCCACAGCGTGCCGCCGGACTTCAGCGCGAGCGAATGATGGTCGCCTGCACTCGCCGCAACCCAGTCCTCATCGAGGCCTATCTGCGAGAAAGCCGTTCTCTCCTCAGCAGTTCCATCTCCGAGCTGGCCGTGAGTATTGTCACCGCATGACCACAGTGTTCCGTTCGTCTTCAGAGCAAGGCTGTGATACAACCCGGCACTGACGGCGGACCAGTCGGTTTCCAGTCCCGGCATGAACGGTTTTGCTGCATCTTTCCGGGTTCCGTCTCCGAGCTGGCCGTAGATGTTCATGCCCCAGGCCCAAAGCGTGCCGTTTTCTCTCAAGGCAAGACTGTGCCTCCCTCCGGCGCTGACCTGTGTCCATCCGGCATCGACGCCTACCTGCTCGGGAATGGTCCGATTCCTCCAGTTCCCCAGGCCGAGCTCTCCCTCTCTGTTGAACCCCCACGCCCAGAGCGTGCCGTCGCTCTTGATCGCCAGGTTGTGCCATCCTCCTGCGTCGGCTTGAGACCAGACGACGATCTCCTCGGCCACGACATCGTCGTCGTCATCGTCTTCGAAGTACGAGCACCCGGCGGAAACGGCAAGCAAAACAGCCGCTGCATAGAGAAAAAGCCGTGTTTTCATGAGCGGACACCTCATATAAAATTTTTTCAGCACATGTGCAGGCAATGAATATACATTCACGAGATGCAATATACATGCAAAACATAACACCCGGGAATTGTACTGTATTGAAAAATCCGTTCCCTGTTTCTGGGCATGAAACAGCAAACTTTTTCCCCTGATGCATGAATTTTTTTCTTTCTCCGCGAACCAGTCGCCTGGAGCAAACCGAAAGAGGTCCCCAGACACGCAGCGCCATGGGGGCGCCTCCATAAAACGAAATGTTCTCGAGGAATATCAATCACATGAGAACGCATCGCCCTCATCTGTCTTATACCGGTATGATAACGCATTTACTTTTTACTTGACTTACCTCCCCTTTTTTCTTTAAAGCTCAGTTTCTATGATGCGTATTGTTTCTTTGACGAACAGCTCCAGCTTCTTTTTCTTTTTTGATTAGGTCTACCTGCTGAAGCTTTTTTTCACTGAGCAGAAGAGCTAGTCAAAAAAGGCCGCGGGTAGACCCGATGGATCTACCCGCGGCCTTTTTTTATGCACAGCGCCCGGCGCATGTGCACAAGCAACCCAGCATAAAGGGGGACCATGGTATGATGAAGGCCTTGCGGTTTCTGACGGTTTCAGTGGTGGGTATCGGGGTTCTCTGCGGGTCCGCTTTGTCAGCGGCGCCTGCGGCGAACATCAAGGTAGGGGCGGCGATGAACCTGACGGGTCCGGCATCGACGTGGGGGCAGTATCATGCGAAAGGCCACCAGGACTACTTCAGGTATGTCAATGAGATAAAAGGCGGCGTGGCGGGACGTCAGCTGGAGCTGATCCTCGTGGACACCGCATACAAGGTTCCCGAGGCGGTCTCGGCCGTGAGGAAATTCGCCCAGCAGGACAAGGTGGACATGATCGCCACCTGGAGCGCCGGTGAGGGGATGAACGCCAAGCCCATCATCAAACGCTACGGGATCCCCGCCATCAACTATTCCACGGCGTGGGAAATCCTCGAACCGCCTATCGACTTCATGTATCTGCCCTTCGGCAGCTACCGGCTCGACTGTTACGCGATCCTGGACTATGTGAAAGCGGTCCACAAGGGCGGCGAGCCCCCGAAGGTCGGCCTGCTCACCTACAACAATGCCTACGGGCGCTCCATCCACAAGCCGAGCGTCGAGTACGCCAAAGAGGTGAACGTCGATATCGTGGCCATTGAAGAGTTCCCCCCCAAGACCGTGGACGTCACCACCGAGATGCTGAGACTCAAGGAAAAAGGGGCGGAGTACGTCTTCATGCAGCTGCTGCCCGCAGCCATCATATCGGCCTTCAAGAGCGCGGACCGTCTCGGCTACGATCCTCTGTTCCTCGGCACCTGGACCTCAACCGACCCCGACTTCTTCAAAATGGGCAAGGGCCTCATCAGGGACCGTCTCAAAATGCAGTTCCCCGGCGGTCTGCCTGTTGACGGGACGCCCGGGGTGAAGATCCTCACCGATCTGTGGGAGAGATACGGGACGGTCGATTCTTTCGACACCGCATACTGGGAAGGCGTGGTGGTCGCCATGATCATGGAGCGCGCATTCATCCGCGCCCACGAGAAGACCGGAAAGATCACCCCCGCGAGCGTCAACAAGGCCCTGGAGTCGTTCGCCGGCGAGGACTTCGGAGGACTCGTTCCCAGCGTCACCTACTCGCAAGACGACCACGGCGCCTCGTTCACCGCGCGGATCGTGCAGGTGAATGAAGACGGCACCTATGTTCCGCTGACCAATTTCTTCACCCCCGGCAAGGAGAAGATCCGGATTCTCAAGTAGAGGTGCATTCATATGAGGGCTTTTCGGGGACAACCGAGCATCTTCAGCGCAGAGAACATGAAAGCGCGGCGCGCCGATCTCACGGTGAGCCGTCTTTCCTTGAGCTTCGGCGGGATCCGCGCGTTGAGCGACGTGTCGCTTGCGGTTGCCGCAGGAGAGCTCGTAGCCGTGATCGGCCCGAACGGCGCCGGCAAGACGAGCCTCATGAACTGCATCACCGGTTTCTACCGGCCGACGTCCGGAGACATCATCTTCGACGGCAGAAACGTCACGAAGCTTCCTCCCCACGAGCTCACGCGCATCGGGATCGGCAGGACGTTTCAGAACATCGAGCTCTTTCCGGGCATGAGCGTGCTCGACAACCTGCTTCTGGCCCGGCATATCCACTGCCGGTACGGTTTCGGCCCGGCCGTGCTGTTCGCGCCTGCGGCCAGACGAGAGGAAATCCGCCATCACCGGATACTGGAGGAGATCATCGATTTCCTCGAGATCCAGTCCATCCGCAGAGAGCTCGTAGGCTCGCTGCCCTACGGCATGCGCAAGCGCGTGGAGCTGGGAAGGGCGCTTGCGCTCGAGCCCAGGCTCCTGGTGCTGGACGAGCCGTTCGCGGGCATGACGCTGGAAGAAAAGGAAGACATGGTGCGTTTTCTCCTGGAGCTCAACGGGGCATGGGGCCAGACCATGATCCTGGTGGAGCACGATATGTCCATCGTGATGAGCATATCCAAGCGGGTCGTGGTTCTGAACTTCGGGGAGAAGCTCGCCGAAGGACTGCCCGAGGAGATCCAGAACCACCCCGATGTGATCCGGGCGTATCTCGGAGAATCCATGGACCTGGGTCCGGATCGCGACTGCGGGAGATCAGGAGCAGCAGATGCCGGCAATGAATAAAACACAGCAGATCGACGCCGGGCGTCTGAAAGCCCTTGTGAATCTCACCCTCCCGCAGGTTCTGGCCGTGCAGGCGGAATATCTCGGAGACCGCCACGTGGCCATCCGGGAAAAGGCCTATGGGATCTGGCAGAGGTATACATGGAAAGAGTATCTCTCCCATGTCAGGCATGTCTCGCTCGCCTTGAAGGCACTGGGTCTGAAGCGAAACGATATCGCGGCCATCATCATGGACAACCATCCCGAGTGGCTGTTCAGCGAGCTAGGCGCCCAGGCCCTGGGAGCGGTTACCCTGAATCTCTTCACCTCGGCTGTCGCCAGCGAGCTCATCCAGGCGCTGGTGCGGATCCGCACGCCTCTGGTGATTGCACAAGACCAGGAACAGGTGGACAAGCTCCTGGACCAGAAAGACAAGCTTCCCTTTGTAAAAACCATCGTCTACGTCGACCCCACGGGTATGGGCTCGTACCGGGACAATACTCTGCTCATGAGCTTCCGGGAGCTTCTGGAGCTCGGGCAACGGCGCGAACGGGAGCATCCCGGCCTCTTCGAGCAGGAGCTGGGGAAAGGCAGGGCCGACGAGACGGCGCTGATGATCATGACCTCCGGCACCACCGGGGTCTCCAAGCTCGCCATGCTCACCCATCGAAATTTCACCTCGATGGCGCGGCAGTGGCTCATGACAGTGCCCATCGGGGTAGGCTCCGACTGGATGTCCATGAGCCCTCCTGCCTGGATCGTGGATCAGATGTGGGGGGTCGGGGTGACCCTGGCAGGCGGCATGACGATGAACTTTCCCGAGACCCCCGAGACCGTCCAGCAGGATTTCCGCGAGATCGGCCCATCGATCCTCATCACGTCGTCGCGATTCTGGGAAGACCTGGCTTCGAAAATCAGGGTGAAGATCGACGACGCCGGGTTCGTCAACCGCGCCTTCTTTTCCCTGGCGGAAAAGATCGGCTCCGCCGTTATCCGGTATGAAGCAGAAAGAAGGCCGGTGCCGGCGGTGCTCCGGGCGCTCAATCTCCTGGCGTCTTTCGCCGTATTCAAACCCCTGCTCGACCGGGTAGGCTGCTCCCGGTTCATCAGCGCCTACACCGGAGGGCATCCCATCAGCCCGGACGTCATCCGGTTCTTCCGGTCTGTGGGTCTGAACCTCAAGCAGTGCTACGGGCTCACCGAGACATGCGGCATCTTTCAGATACAGCCCGACGACGAGGTCAAGCTCGAGACCGTGGGCAAGCCGCTGCCGGGCACGCAGGTGAGGATATCCGAGGACCAGGAGGTGCTGGTGTCGAGCGACACGGTTTTCGCCGGATACCACGACGACTTCGAGGCGACCGAAGCGGCCTTCGAACAGGGCTGGCTCCGCACCGGCGATGCCGGGTACCTCGATGACGACGGGCACCTCATCATCATCGGGCGCAAGCAGGACATCATCAGGGACAAGCACGGCAACGCCTTCTCGCCGGATTTCATCGAGACCAGGCTCAAGTTTTCCCTGTTCATCAAGGAAGCGGTCATCTTCGGCGAAGGCCGACCCTTTATCACGGCGCTCATCAACATCGACATGGGAAACGTCGGAAACTGGGCCGAGGAGCGCATGATTCCCTATACCACCTATACCGATCTCTCCCAGCAGCCCCGGGTGGAGCGGCTCATATTCGAGGAGGTGCAGGAGGTCAACGCCCAGCTCCCTCCGCCGATGAGGATCAGGAAGTTCATCCTCCTCTATAAGCTCCTGGATGCCGACGATGAGGAGCTCACCCGCACGGGAAAGGTCAGGAGGAGGTTCGTGTACGGATTGTACCTCCCCATGATCGAGGCCATGTACGGGGGCAAGGACGAGATCGAGGTTCAGGGAAAGGTGCGATACCGTGACGGGCAGGTGGGCATGATACAGACCACGGCCCGGATCATTTCTGTTGAATGAGAAGATGAGGGGTGTGAGATGGATTTCTTTATACAGCTTCTGGTAAACGGGCTCAGCATCGGGCTGCTCTACGGGCTCTCGGCAATGGGATTCGTGATGATCTTTAAGTCGTCGAGCGTCCTGAACTTCGCGCACGGAGAGCTCCTGGCCATAGGCGCCTTTCTCTTCCTGGTGCTCACCGCCTGGGCGGGACTGCCCATCTATCTGGCTTTTCTCATCACCCTGGCGGGAAGCTTTGTCCTCGGGTTTGTAGTGGAGCGCGTCTTTCTGCGTCCGCTCATCGGTGAGTCGCTGATCTTCGTCATTATGCTCACCGTGGGGCTGGCCTCCATCTTCAAGGGCCTGCTGCTCTTCTTCTTCGGCGGCAATCTCCACACCTACCCGGAGTTCCTGCCCGAGGGGCTCTCGGTCCAGTTCGGCTCGGTCTTCATCCCGCCGGTCTATGTGGCATCGTCGTTCATCGGCATCATGTTTCTCGTCCTCTTCGGCCTCTTCTTCAAGTATTCCCCTCAGGGAATCTTCATGCGGTCGGTCGCCGACAACCAGACCGCCGCCCTGTCGCTCGGCGTCCATGTCAAGAAGGTCTTCGCCCTGTCATGGGCGATCGCGGCCATGGTGGCGGGCATGAGCGGGATCGTGCTCGGGATCATCAACGGCATCAACGTGCACGAGATCAGCGCAATCGGGCTCAAGGTTTTTCCCGTGGTAATCCTGGGCGGCCTCGACAGCATCGGGGGCGCCATCATCGGCGGCATCATCATCGGGCTGCTCGAGACCTTCACCTGCGGGTACGTCTCACCCTCACTGCGGGACGTGGTGCCGTATATCGTTCTGGTGATCATCCTGCTCATCAAACCCTACGGGCTTTTCGGGCTCGTGGAGATCGAACGGGTATAGGGGGAGACGATGCGAAGGCTCAGATTCCATCCCTGCGGCAACTACAAGGAGTCATACGCCGAGGAGCTCACCGTCTTCGAGACCGACTTCGGGAGATTCTGCCTCCTGGCCGGCCTCGTCCTGCTCTTCGGGGTGCTCCCCTTTATCAGCAGCCCGTACTTTCTCTATGTCTGCAACATGATCGGCATCGCCGCCATCGCGGCTCTGGGGCTCAACATCCTGATCGGCTACACCGGGCTCATCTCGCTCGGTCACGGGGCGTTCTTCGGGGTGGGGGCGTATGCCGCCGCCATCCTCGCCACCCGGCTCGGGTTGCCCTTCTTGGTCTGCGTACCTGCGGCGGGGCTCGTGGCGGCCTTTGCCGGCATGATTTTCGGCATTCCGTCGGGAAGGCTCAAGGGGCTCTATCTCACCATCGCCACCCTTGCAGGCCAGTTCATCATCGAGTACATTCTCATCCACTGGGAGTCGCTGACCCAGGGGACCATGGGCATCGTCCTGCCCCAAGCCGCGATCTTCGGCCTCGCCATCGAGGGCGACAGGCCGTTTTTCTACGTGATCTTCACCTGCCTGGCGCTCATCACCTGGATGACGAAGAACATCATGCGCACCCGCTACGGCAGGGCTTTCATCGCCATCCGCGACAATGACCGGGCAGCCGAGGGCATGGGCATTCCCATCTTCCCCTACAAGCTCCTCTCTTTCGGCATCAGCTCGTTTTATGCGGGCTTCGCGGGCGCCATCTGGGCATTCTACATGATCAGCATCACCTCAGAGCCCTTCACCCTGAGCCTGTCCGTGGAGTACATCGCCATGGTGATCATCGGAGGGCTCGGCAGCATACCGGGCGCGATCTTCGGGGCCGTGTTCATCACAGGGCTCAACGAAATCCTGCGCTGGTTCACGGACATGTTCATGAACATAGGGCTGTCCGCGGGATTCGGACTCAACCTGGCCGCTTTCAGGGAGCTCGCCTTCGGCCTTGCGATCGTGCTCTTCATACTCTTCGAGCCCAAAGGTCTCGCCGAGGTCTGGCGGATCGTGCGCTCGAATTTCCGGCTCTGGCCGTTTTCCTACTAGAGAGGTGCGTATGGACGAGAACATCCTTCTGCAGCTCAACAACATCAGCGTGGTGTACTCGGATGTCATCCAGGTGCTCAAAGGCGTCTCCCTTTCCGTGGAAAAGCACCGGATTGTCTCGCTGCTCGGCGGCAACGGCGCGGGGAAGACCACCACGCTCAAGGCCATATCCGGCCTCCTGAAGCCGGAGAACGGAAAGGTGACGGACGGATCTGTGTTCTATGACGGCTCTCCCATCCAGAACTCCTCTCCGGAAGAGATCACCCGCAGGGGAATCATCCAGGTGCTGGAGGGAAGGCAGCCGTTCAAATACCTCACCATCGAGGAAAATCTGAAGGTGGGAACCGCCACCCGGTGGACGAAACCCTTCCGGCAGGACCTGGACATGGTCTACGACTACTTCCCGGCGCTCACCAAGCGCAGGAAATCCCTGGCCGGATACTGCAGCGGCGGCGAGCTCCAGATGCTCGTGATGGGCCGCGCCCTCATGGCCCGCCCCAGGCTTCTGCTCCTGGACGAGCCCTCGCTCGGCCTGGCCCCGCTGGTCGTGAAGGAAATCTTCAGGATCATCAGACGGATCAACAAAGAGCAGGGGACCACCATCATCCTGGTGGAGCAGAATGCAAACATGGCGCTTACGATAGCGCACTACGGCTATGTCATGGAAAACGGGAAGATCGTCATGGAGGGCGAGGCGCACGCCTTGAGGGAAAACCCGGATGTCAAGGAATTCTACCTGGGGGTGGGCGCAGGCGGCAAGACCAGGATGTATAAGGATATCAAGTCCTACAGAAGGCGCAAGCGGTGGCTGTAGGCTTTGTTTTTTAAAGAGGAGGATTTCATGAGCGAGTATTTCGATGAAAAGGAAACCCTGACCGGTAAAGCCCGCGCCGATTATTTCGACCGCAGGATCGCCGCCATGGCGGCCATGGGGTTCGAGCGCTCCCGGATGGTAAAGAAGATATTCGGCGAACGGGGAATCACGCCCGGCGACATCCGCACCGTCGCCGATCTCCGCAAGCTGCCCGTCATTTCCCGCAGCGATCTCATCGAGCTTCAGATGCAGGACCCTCCCTTTGGCGGATTCTGCGATCCCGATGCGGATATCGACCGGATATTCACCTCTCCCGGCCCCGTGTACGAGCCGCATCTGAGCCCGGACGACCCCCTGTGGGCACGGGCGTACTGGGCTGCGGGCTTCCGGAAAGGGGATGTCGTGCTCAACGCCTTTTCGTACCATATGGTTGCAGCCGGTCTGACTTTTCACGGGGGCCTGAGACGCGTGGGGGCAACAGTGGTGCCCTCGGGTACGTCAGGCGCCCAGCAGCAGGTGCAGCTCATTCGGGACCTGAAGGTAACGGGATATACCGGAACACCGAGCTTCCTCATGTCCATCATCGACAAGGCCTCCGAGATGGGGCACGATTTCGCCCGGGACTTTTCTCTCAAACGGGCGAGCTTCGGAGCGGAACCGCTTCAGCCCTCCATGAGGAAACGCTTCCAGGAAGAATTCGGGATCGACTCCTATCAGATGTACGGAGCCACCGAGGTGGGGGACATCGCGTACGAGTGCTGCGAGAAAGACGGCTGGCACCTCTGCGAAGAGGTCGTGGTAGAGATCGTGGATCCCGAGACCGGAGAGAACCTCCCGCCTGGAGCGCTCGGCGAGGTGGTGGTGACCAGACTCAATTCGGTCTTCTTCCTTTTCCGTTTCGGAACAGGAGATCTTTCCAGCATCAGAGAAGAGTCCTGTCCGTGCGGAAGAGCATCCCGGATGCTCAACGGGATCGCCGGGCGCCTGGGTGATGCGGTCAAGGTCAGGGGCATGTTCGTGGCGCCGAGCCAGCTGAAGAGGCTCGCCGGGCTTTTCGGCGATGTGCGATTTCAGCTCGTCGTCACCCGGTCGGGACACAAAGATCATCTCTTGGTCAAGCTGGAGACCGACCGATCGGATGATGCTCTCCATGATCTCATTGGACGTTTCGAAGCGGCATTCCGCGAGATCTGCACCGTGAAGATCGATGCGGTCGAGCCCGTTTCTCCAGGATCTCTGGAGGCCGGCGCGCCGTCCATTGTCGACAGGAGAATCTGGAAGTGAGGAGGAACATGCTATGGGAAAATTCAAATCATACAAACGGCAGGTGCTGGAATGCATGAAGGCCCTGGTCGAGCGGGGCTTTGTCCAGGGAACCGGAGGGAACGTCTCCATGCTCGTCCCCGGCGGGAAGGCTATTGCCGTCACGCCCTCACAGCGCGAGTATGCCTCTATGACCCCTGACGATATATGCATCGTGGATTTCAATCTGAAGCAGCTGGAAGATAACGGGCTGAAACCCTCTATGGAAACGGCCATGCATCTCGCGGTCTACAGGAACCGCAAGGACGCGGGCGCCATAGTGCATACACACCAGATCTTCGCAAGCGTTTTCTCAGTGATCAGCGAGCCCATACCCGCACTGTTCGACGAGGCGGCGAGCGCCATCGGCCCGAAGGTGGAGATCGTGCCGTACGCCCTGTCGGGAAGCCCGGAACTCGTGAACAACGTCGTGTCGAAGCTGGACAACCGCTGCAACTGCTACATCCTCCAGAACCACGGCGCCCTCTGCCTGGGAGCTGACCCGGCAAACGCCAGGCGGAACGCCGAAACCCTGGAGAAATCAGCTCAGGTGTACTACTACGCCCTGTCCACAGGGAAGAACATTTCCGTGCTGCCGCAGAACATCCAGGATCTCATGTCCCTTATCGTGGCAGGCAGGCAGGACGAGGAGATGAAGAAGCGCCGGAGATGAGAGAATCAGCGGCCGGCTCCATTGATTTGAATAACTCTCTATCATATACTTTGTATGTTATATGCATAAACAGAATACCCTAGCGGAGGAACATCATGCCTGAGAGGATCGTTATCTTCGGAAAGACGGGTTGACCCTATACCGATCAGGCCAGGTCGGCCTATCGGAACGCGGAGTACGTGGATGTGAAAAAAGACGCGTCCAAGCTCCAGGAGATGCTCTCGCTCACCGGCGGCGACCGCCGGGTTCCGGTCATCGTAGAGAATGGAAAGATTCGGGTGGGGTACGGCGGCACCTGAGGGGTGTGACGGCTCATCGGGCATGAGCCGGTCATCAACGTTCAACTGTTCTTGATGGCGACCCCGCAAAAAACGGGCAAAAAGCGCTTCCAGGGGATTGTCCCCGTTCCATTTTTCTGAAAGATCACTGCCAGGAAACCGCGACGAGAAGAACGAGCCCGACCGCGTAGACCGCTGCCGACAGGGAAAGCATGAGCGCTTTCAAGCTGTATGTTTTGAATTTCATGGATGTACTGGAGAAAAACAGCACCAGCTCAAAGAGTACGGCGAGAAAGATATATTCTTCCATGCTTTGTTTCGCATTCCTGGCCGTCTCGAACGTCTTTTCCGCCCGCTCGATGAGTGCGAGCGTTTCATTCGATCCCTCGACGGAGTACTCCTCCATTACGAACGGAGACAGGGGGGCGTTCGGATTGTTCATCGGGTCCGACTTGAGCCATGCCTCGGTGGCGGCCTTCAATTCAGGCCGGAACCGCTGGAAGAGAAAATCCGCAAACGGTTTATCGTTTTTGCTGACGGCTTCGTAATACTGCACGAACAGACCGACGTCGATACTCACGAGCTGGGTTTCGATGTTCGTTCTCCTGGCAGCCTCGGCGCGCATGATCGTTGATTCGCTGAAGCCGACGGTCTGCACTCCGCTCCAGCGCGTTGCCTGATACGCACTCCAGGTGGAAGTCATGGTGGCGAGGACGAGAAGGACAGTGGACAGACGCTCCAAGACCTTTTCATTGCGCATGCCCTGCTGTCCGTATTCTGGAGAATTGGTATCGGCCACGGGCCTACTTCCTTTCGATCGATTCAGTGGAGATACGCCGATTCGACATCGAGGGTGGAGCGCTTCCCCAGATGTTTG
>ERZ795058.480-NODE-480-length-62892-cov-7.853653_pt1 | contig 62892 bp, 57 predicted proteins | sample MGYA00375142_ERZ795058 | MGnify/ENA primary metagenome ERZ795058 (study PRJEB30187, sample SAMN05720210) | activated sludge metagenome | isolation source: anaerobic digester from wastewater treatment plant | place: Japan | collected 2015-04-20 ... | reverse complement strand
CGCACCTGTTTTGGGAGCAGGTGGTCGTGCGTTCAAATCGCACCGCCCCGACCATTTCCTTGGATCAGAGGCTCAGGCTCTCTATCTTCACTCCCGTCTTCTGCATGTCGGCTATTATGCTGTCCGTCAGGCCGGGGACGGCTTTCAATTCATTCCAGTTCTGGAACCACCCGTGCTCCTCCCGATAGTGGATAATATCTTCCGCGTGCTCTTTTCCCACCGCGGGTACTTCAGACAGCATATCCGCGTCGGCGGTATTTATGTTTATGGCTTCGTATTTCATTCGTCATTCTCCATTCCCTTTTCGGAGAATCTTAGACCGCATCTAAAGAAGGCTCTATAACCGCAGACCTGAAATCAATAGATCACAAGGATTAAAAGGTCATGGGTAATGGGTTAAAGGCGTTGGGCATTGGGTCGGGCGCGAATGCGGGGGCGGGAAACGCGAGAAAACAATTCATCGAGTCTGTTAAGGTCTCAGACAGAAAGGACCCAGAGCAGGACAAATAAAATGCGGTAGATTCCGAAAGGGATGAACGTATGGGTCTGGATAAAGCGAAGGAGGAACTTGATGCTGAGGAGAGCGACGATGAAGGAGGAAACGAATCCGATTACGAGAAAATACCACTGATCCGGGGAAATACCGGCGCCGTGCCTGTAAAGATCGTAAACCGTGGCGGACAGCATGGTCGGAACGGCGAGCAGGAAAGAGAATTCCACGATAGCCCTGCGCCTCATCCCGAGAAACAGGCCGCCGATGATCGTTGAAGCGGAACGGGATACGCCGGGGATCATCGCCACGGACTGGAAAAGGCCGATGATAACCGCCTGGATGATCGTCATCTGCCCGGGAGTCTCTATTGTTTCCTTCCGGCGGCGATGCCACGCTTCAAAAAGAATAAGGAACACCCCTCCCAGCAACAGCGCCCAAAGGACGATGGCGGGATTGCCGAGGAGGTGCTGCTTGATTGTCCTGTAGAAAACAAGCCCGAGAATACCGGTCGGGATAAAGGCGACGATGACCCGTTTCAAGGTTTCCCGGTCGACGAGGAGCGTCCGCCGGTAAAGGAAAACGACCGAGAGAATGGCTCCGAGCTGAATGGATATTTCGAAGCTCTTGAGGAACTCGGTATGCTCGAGGCCGAGAAGATGACAAGCCAGGATAAGATGTCCTGTTGAAGAAATCGGCAGGAATTCGGAAACACCTTCCACGATCCCCAGTATCAAGGCGGTAAACGGATCCATGCGCAGCCCCCCTTTCACAAAGGCCGCACTATAGCACAATAGTGAATAGTGAAAAGTGAAAAGTGAAAAGTAAAGGGTCCGAGGGTTCTAGGGGGTTCAAGCGAACTTATTCGATCTTCCCGCCGGGCGAATTGTACATGAGCACCATTTCACCATCAGAGCGCGTACGATTTCTCCGCATATCGGGAAGCACATTGCTGAATCGCACAGCCATTCCGGATTCGTGCGACCTGACGACGCTCCCCTGCAGGGTGATGAAGCAGCTCTCCTCAGCCGATTCGTCCCCGGAGAAAGGCAGCATGACGCGCACGCTCACTTTTGAATTCTTCGGGAAGGCGCGGTCGGTCAGGAGAAAAACGCCATCCGCCGAGACATCCCTGGAAGAGAGGAATAATACCCCTCCCTTCGAATTATCAGAGGAAACATGAAACAGAAGAGGGATCCCGAACCTCCTGTAGGTCCTTCTCTCCCGGCCGTAACCGCCCGCTCGGACCCTTTCGGCGCCTGACGCCCTCTTTGTCCTGACAAGCACGGAACCCTCCTCATCTCCAGTCGTTTGAAGTTTTCGTCTCGTTTTCCGTATTGTTCAGCTTGCCGATCATCTTTATCAGCACCGCGGCTATGTCGAGATATTCTCCGTCGATATGACTGACGAAGCGGGGTCGCAGTAAATGCCCCATAGCCACTGTCGCCGGATTCCGATCAGGAAGGATCAGGACAATGCGGAAATCCTTCAGGAGCTCCCGGTACGGCATTATTTCAATCAGCTCATTGGGGGTTGAAGTAAGGAGAACGGCCACACTGGGGTCAGTCAAAGGCTGGCGAAGCCGCAACGCAAGCGAATTAATACTCCTGCAACGCTCGATCTTCTCAAGTGGAATAATCGCTTCTATGACCCGTTGCAGCCGTTCTCCGGGGAGGTCTTCTATGGCGTAAAAGAGAACATTCATTCTCTGTGAATCCTGGCATAACGGACAAAGGTACTTTCCTGAGTGATGACAATGGTATAACAATTTGCATGCCAGAATTTACCTTCCCTGCAAATTATTTATTATTCACAATATCAGTAAGTTAGGGGAGGAGGCCGAATTTGCAGGGAAAAGTTTGTACTGCGGCGCCGGACTCAATCCGGACCCACCGGATTTTGTACGGCCAAACCGGACAAGCCTTCAGTTCTGAGTTCAGAGTTTTGCCCGGTTCAGGGCTGTAAATTTGAATTACTCAAAGGGGGAATTGAAGCGGGTCAGTTGCCTCAGGCAGAAGTCACAGATTAAGTGACAATCGTTAGAAATATATGGAGAGGCTGTCCAAAATTGCGCCACAGACGGGTATTTTAAACAGCCCGCTAAAGGTCGTATTTTTTCAGCAGCTCGTATAACCGCGACCGCGACAGTCCTGAAATCCTGCAGATATTTTTTATATCTTTCCCGGTATGGGCAAGGAGATCGGCCAGATACTGTTTTTCCGCTTTTTCAATTGCGGAATCGCGGTACTCCTGCAGCTTGGGAAAATTCGGTTCGCATTCCGCAAGATTGCGTTCGCCTGAAGTCTCGCGCCCTATCAGCGACTGTGCGATCTTGATTCTGATCTGGGTGGGCAGATGCCTCGAGAAGAAGACGGGCTCGCCCCGGGCGGAAGCGAATACTTTCTCCAGTGTATTCAGCAACTCTCGAACATTTCCAGGCCAGTCATACAGCTTCAGTGATTTAATAAATTCCGGCGAGAATTGCCTGGTTCCCGTTCCATACCTGGCGCAGAGCCGCTCCAGATGATGCCTGGCCAGCTCTTCGATATCCCCTTCTCGATTCCTGAGGGGAGGAAGCTCGATCGTGAGTGATCTGAGGCGGAACAGGAGGTCGCTCCGAAACTGGCCGTTTCGAACCATCTGGTCCAGGTCCTTGTTCGTAGCCGCGACCAGCCTGAAATCGCTCATCATCTCATATTTACTCCCGAGCGGGCGAAACCTATGCTCCTGCAAAACCCGGAGAAACGATTTCTGAATGGGCAGCGGGAGTTCGCCTATTTCATCGAGGAAAAGAGTGCCTCCGTCCGCCTGGATTATCAGTCCGTCACGGGAACGGTCCGCCCCCGTATAGGCGCCCTTTTCATATCCGAAAAGCATGCTTTCGACAAGGTTATCGGACAGCGCCGCGCAATCGACTACGACGAAATTGCCGCTTTTCCTTGCGGAATTATGATGGATGGCAAGCGCGAACAGCTCCTTTCCCGTACCGGTCTCCCCGGTAATGAGAATGCTGGCGTCGGAGCAGGATGCTTCCGCTATCTGGTCCAGGCAGACCCTGATCTGCGGACTGCTGCCGACGATCCCCTCTTTTTTCAGTTCGCTCAGGGGCCTTTTTTTCATCTTCTTTGCCTCGCGGTACTGAAGTGCGCGGGCGAGGGGAAGGGTCATGGCGCGGATCGAGGACGGCTTTTCGATATAATCCCAGGCGCCGCTCTTGATCGCCCTTTCGGCCCCTTGCGGGTCTCCGGAGGCGGTGATTATGATGACTTCCGGGGCCGAAGCCGACTGCTTGATGCGCGATATGACGTCCAGACCGCTCCCGTCCGGCATGCGGACATCCAGAAAAACGGCATCGAATGAGGACCTGTTGACGTGTTCGAGGCCTTCTTCCAGCGTGTGGACGATCTGAACATCGTGGCCCATGTGACGGACCAGATCGCCGAGCATATCGGTCAGGATCTTATCGTCGTCGATGATGAGAATCTTTCCGGTAACAGACGGGAGGCTGTTCAATGTCCGACACCATTAATGCAAATGCGTTTTACGCATCTGCTCTTATTGTTCGGATCAGCGGTCTGCCGACTTTAGCCGCGATCCGGAACCAATTTGCCTTTATTAATCGCTGATGAGGGTATATAGTATAAACTTTGAATATAGAAAAGAAAATTAATTTGAGTATCGGATGAACATCCTGCCCGCCCGAATTCGGAAGCGCCCATGGCTGATGAAGATCTGTCCGGCCTGAAAATCGAACGGTCCGAAAGGTCGGGAAGAAAGCGTCGGTTCAGACGGCTTGATAAAAAATGGCTGCTCCTGGCCGGAGCATTCATTATCGCGGCGATCCTTGCCTGGATGCTGCTCGGCGGCGGAACGGAAGTTCGGGCCGTGGCGGTTTCCCAGATATATCCCTACCAGTCTTATACCACTCTGAACGCCAGCGGCTACGTAGTGGCGCAGCGCAGGGCGGCGGTTGCGTCCAAGGTCACCGGGCAGCTCGTAGCGCTTTTCGTAGAGGAGGGGAGCAGAATTGAAAAGGGCCAGGTGATCGCGAGGCTGGAGAGCCGCGATGTTCAGGCCCGGCTGAATCAGTCCATTGCGAACCTGAATGTCGCCCGGTCGAACCTGGCCCAGGCGAAAGCGGAACTGCAGGACGCCGGGAAGACTTTCGCCAGGCAGAAGCTCCTGTTCCGGAAGGGCTTCACCGCCAGGGCCGACCTGGATGCCGCGCAGGCCAGACTCGACAAGGCTGAAGCGGCGGTGGCCGCCGCCGAATCGGCAGTGCGCGCGGAAGAGTCGGCCGTTTCCGGCGCCCGCGTCGCCGTTGAGTATACTCTGATCCGGGCGCCGTTCGATTCCGTCGTGCTGACCAAGAACGCAGATGTGGGCGATATCGTGACACCGCTCGGAGCGGCGGCGAACGCAAAATCCGCGGTGGTTACAATCGCCGATCTCGATTCACTCCAGGTTGAGGCGGACATCTCGGAATCCAATTTAGGACTGGTGAAAAAGGGGCAGCCCTGCGCAATACAGCTCGATTCCATACCCGACGAAAGATTTCCCGGACAGGTCCACATGATAGTTCCGACCGCCGACAGGACCAAGGCGACAGTAATGACAAAGATACGTTTTTTGCGCATGGATCCCCGGATCCTTCCGGAAATGAGCGCCAAGGTGGCATTCCTTTCAAGGCCTGCCGAAGAATGGGAACGGAAGCCGCATACTGCGGTCCCGCAGGGCAGCGTTGTCAGTCGCGAACGCCGGGAAACTGTTTTCGTTATCATGGACGGCAGGGTGGAGGAGGTTGAGGTAAAGACCGGAAACAGGATCAACGGCATGATTGAGATTTTGCAGGGACTTAAATCCGGAGAGAGGGTAGTTGCCGACCCTCCGGCCCGATTGAGCGGAGGAGAAAAAGTCAGGGTCGTCGAGAAGTGAACATGCCGCCGGAACAGGAGCCTATTGTCAGGATTCGCGGGGTCAGCAAATCGTACCGAAGCGGGTCGCGCATCCTTCCCGTCCTGGAAGATATCAGCATCGATATCGGACACGGAGAGTTTCTCGCGCTGATGGGCCCCTCGGGATCGGGAAAAAGCACGCTCCTCAACCTGATTGCCGGGATCGACCGCACGGACGGCGGAACGATCGAGATCGGGAGAATAGACATCACAAAAATGAGCGAGACGGAGCTTGCCGAGTGGCGGTCGCTGCACGTCGGGTTCATCTTCCAGTTCTACAACCTGATCCCGGTCCTCACGGCGTATGAGAACGTCGAACTGCCCCTTTACCTTACCGGTTTGTCCCGCATGGAAAAATCCGAGCACGTCAGGACGGCATTGGCCGTGGTGAAGCTCAAGGACCGCATGGACCATTACCCCGCCCAGCTCTCCGGCGGGGAGCAGCAGCGCGTCGCGATCGCCCGCGCAATCGTAACGGACCCGACGATCATCGTCGCCGACGAGCCCACGGGAGACCTGGACAGAAAATCCGCTCAGGACGTGCTCGATCTCATGGGACGGCTCAATTCGGAATCGCGCAAAACGATCATCATGGTCACCCACGACCCGAGGGCGGCCCGGAGGGCGCGGTCAATTCTTTACCTCGAAAAAGGGGTTTTGAGCCATGCTCCTGATCAAACTCCTTTTTAAGAACGCCTTCCTGCGGCACAAGCTCCGGAGCGTCCTGACCGTGCTCGGGGTTACTATCGCCATTCTGGCCTTCGGGCTCCTGAGGACGGTTATAACCACCTGGTATCTCGGAGTGGAAACTTCCTCCCCGACCCGGCTGGTCACCCGCAATAACGTATCCATCATTTTTCCCCTCCCTCTCTCATACAGGGAAAAAATCCGCCAGGTCGAGGGCGTAAAGATAGTCTCTTATGGAAGCTGGTTTGGAGGCGTTTACAAGGACAAAAAAAATTTTTTCGCCAATTTCGCCGTCGAGCCCCGGTCATACCTGGAGCTTTATCCTGAATTCATCGTGCCGCCCGACGATAAGGAGGCATTCCTGCGCGACAGGAGGGGATTCATCGCCGGCAAAAAGCTCGCCGACCGCTTCGGATGGAAAAAAGGGGATATCGTCACCCTGGAAGGGACCATCTATCCGGGCAAGTGGGATTTCATTCTGCGGGGCATATACCGGGGGAGAGACGTCAATGTCGACGAGACCCAGTTCTTCTTCCATTGGGACTACCTGAATGAATCTGTTTTAAAATCAAAGATTTCTCTATCGGATCAGGTGGGTTTCTACATGATCGGGATCTCAAGCCCCGGCATTTCCGCACAGGTATCGCAGGAAATCGACGCCATGTTCAAAAACTCCGCAGCCGAAACGATCACGGAGACGGAAAAGGCCTTCGTGCAGGGGTTTATCGCCATGAGCGAGGCCATCATTGTTGCAATCCAGCTCGTTTCTTTAGTGGTGATCCTGATCATCATGGCCGTTGTCGCCAATACAATGGCCATGACGACCCGGGAGAGGACCGGAGAATATTCCATACTGAAAACTCTCGGTTTCGGCGGCGGAGTCATAGCGCTGCTGATCATGGGCGAGTCCCTCCTGGTTACGCTGTCCGGGTGTATTCTGGGGATAGCTTTGACCTATCCCATTGCCGGCGCCTTCGGGACTTACCTGGGAACGTACTTTCCCGTCTTCAGCGTCGAGAACGAGACGGTCCTGCTTGATTTCATCGCAGCGGTCCTCGTTGCGTTTGCCGCCGCCGTTATTCCCGTCAGAAACGCCCTGAAGCTCCGCGTTGCGGAGGGCCTGAGGAGGATCGGCTGATGGCCGTTCCGATCGCATACAGCGTAAAGAATCTCCTGGCGAGAAAGATGACTACGATTCTTACCATTTCGGGCATGGCCCTCGTTGTTTTCGTCTTCGCCTCAATCCTGATGATGGCGGAAGGCCTTCGGCAGACCCTTGTCGAGACCGGATCCCCCGACAACGTCGTCGTGATAAGAAAGGGATCGGAATCAGAGGTGCAAAGCGGCATCGAACGGGAGAAGGCCTACGTCATCGAGGCGTTCCCGGAAATCGCGCCTTCCGGAAAGGGAGGCGCCCTTTCCGCAAAGGAGATTGTGGTGCTCATCAATCTGCCGCGCCGGGGCGAAGAAAAGGAATCTCACGTCCAGGTACGGGGAATCGGGGATCATTCCCTCGAACTGCGCTCGCAGGTCCGGATCGTGGAAGGCAGAATGCCGCGTTCCGGCTCGAATGAGATCATCGCCGGCCGCCAGATTGCCGAAAGGTTTCAGGGCGGGGGTCTGGGAGAGGCGGTCCGCTTCGGAGGCAGGGAGTGGAGGATCGTAGGGGTCTTCGAAGCGGGATCTACAGGATTCAGCTCAGAGATATGGGCCGACGCCGACCAGCTGATGCAGGCGTTCAGGAGGCAGGCCTACTCATCGGTCATTTTCCGGCTGAGGTCGCGCGATCTTCTTCCGGTCGTGCAGAACAGGATAGAAATGGACCCCCGGCTCACGCTGGACGCCAGGCAGGAGAACGTCTATTACGCGCAGCAGTCGGAAATGATGGCAAACTTCCTGCGCATCCTCGGGATCTCGCTTACGGTAATATTCTCTCTCGGCGCCGTTATCGGCGCGATGATTACAATGTATGCGGCGGTATCTAACCGAACGGCCGAAATAGGAACGCTCAGGGCCCTTGGTTATCAGCAGCGGAGCATACTTGCCGCTTTCATGACGGAATCGATTTTTCTGGGTCTTTCCGGCGGAATCGCCGGCCTGTTATTTGCTTCTCTTCTCCAGTTGTTCACCATCTCGACGGTGAATTTTCAGACGTTCTCCGAGCTTGCCTTCCGTTTCACCCTTACGCCTGCAATATTCCTTGAGGCCCTTGCCTTCTCTCTTGTCATGGGCCTGGCGGGTGGAATCCTTCCCGCGTTGAGGGCATCGCGGATGAAAATTATTGAAGCGCTTCGGACGGGGTAATAGGCGGGAAAAACATTTCACGCCTTTCTCGCTTTATTTTTTGATTATTTCGGTAATTTCCTCCATTGTGGGAACTCCCTTGAAATATGCTATTTTTTCCCCGTTCCTGATAACGAGGAGGGAAGGGCAGTCGCGGATTTCGTATCGCGCCGCTATAGAGGGGCTCTTTTCCGGGTTCAGCCGGGCGATCTTTATCCCGCCCCCGAATCGCGACGAGAGGCGGTTGAAAAATTGCAGGAGTTCCTCGCGATTCTCCCGGTGAAAGGCCCAGCAGGCCACAAGAACCGTGCCGGGGAAAAACAGGACCTCTCTCTCGAACGTATCGTCCCCAACGATTTCCGCTGAGGTGCGGTACAGAGGCATCCGGCAGCGGCCGCAGATGGGACGGTCCTGGAGCCGCTCCTCCGGAATGCGGTTCATGGTCCCGCAGATAAAACACTTTACGATCAAATCATCGAGATGCGACCGGCATGTCCCGCAGATGGGACGGGAACCGAATCGATCGGAACGGATGCGGTTTCTTCTGCCGCATTTAAGGCAGCGGATGATCAATTCACCGGGCTTCATTCGCTCTTTCCTTTAGAAGCTGGCGTTTTTATACCATAAAAAGTAAAAAGTGAAAGGTGAAAGTTAATAGAGAGAGAGTCCAAGGGATCGAGAAGTCGAGTGGCCGTGGGGTCAGGGATTCAAAGTGCTTAATAAGAACACTTGAGCCCTCGAACCCTTGACCCCTTTTTTTCTTTTCACTTTTCACTTTTCACTGATGATATGCTATACCGGACGCGCGGGGGGATGGGTATTGAAAACGGTTCTGCAGAGAGTGGATTATGCCAGGGTCAAAGTGGGCGGAAGCCAGATAGCAGGGATCGGAAAAGGAATTCTTGTTCTGCTCGGAGTCGCCCGCGGAGATACAAAGGAGGATGCAGGATATCTGCTGGACAAGATCATCCACCTGCGCATTTTCGAGGACGAAGCGGGGAAGATGAATCTGTCCCTGTCCGATATCAGGGGAGAGCTTCTCATTGTATCCCAGTTTACGCTGCTTGCCGACTGCAGAAAAGGCCGGAGACCCTCATTCACGGACGCGGAAAGCCCGGATGCCGCGCGCGAGATGGTGCAATACTTCGTGCGGAAGGCGGAAGAAGTTTACGCCGGCCGGGTCGCCTCAGGCGAGTTCCAGGCCATGATGGAAATAGAGATGGTAAACAGCGGACCCGTAACGATACTGCTTGAGAGCAGAGGATGCTGAAGATGCCGCAGCCGCAAAACGAAATTCACCCCTGTGACATAAGAATAGATAAGGAAGGAACATGGTTCTTCAGGGGCGCCGAGATGTTCCGGAAAGATATCGTACGCCTGCTTGCGGACAACATGAGCCGGGATGAAAAGGGAAGATACCTGATCGAGTACAACGGCGAGAGATGCCGGCTGGAAGTTGATGACACGCCTTTCGCCGTGCGCTCCGTTACCGCCGTTCCGGAGGCGATTTCCAGGGGAGAGTACCTGATAAAGCTGAACGAGGGATCGGAGGAGCTTCTGGACGCGGAAACGCTCTGGATCGGGGAAAGTAACGTCATGTACTGCCTCGTCAGGCGCAGAGCCTTTGCCGCCAGGTTCACCCGGGCGGCCTATTACCAGCTTGCCGCATTTATAGATTATGACGAAGACTCAGGAATTCCCTATCTGCGAGGCGGGGAGCGGAGGTTTGCGATCCGCGCGGCGGGGGATTGCGCCGGCCGGCCGGGACCATAGCCGGCAGCGCCCCTCGGATCATCCCGGAAGACCGTTTCGGCTCTCTTGATTCGTTTCCGGATTCCTTCAATTATGATATACTCTGTCAGTTAATATTTCGTCTTTGGGCGCCGGCAGGGCCTCAGGAGGTAGTGACATGCTGGATGAAAATGTGCGTGAATGCCTGACCTTTGATGATCTTCTCCTCGTACCGGCGGAATCATCCGTCCATCCGAAGGACGTTGATACATCATCGCCTCTGACAAACGAGATCAGGCTCAATATACCGATTCTGAGCGCAGCCATGGATACTGTCACGGAATCCCGGGCGGCTATAACGATGGCCAGGGAGGGCGGAATCGGCATCATCCACAGGAACATGAGCATCGAGCGGCAGGTAGTTGAGGTCGACCGCGTAAAGAAATCGGAGAGCGGAATGATCGTGGACCCGATCACGATCGAACCTCAGCAGAGGGTCCGCGAAGCGCTCGAGATGATGAAGCATTACAAAATTTCGGGAGTGCCGGTCGTCCGGAACAAGAAACTTGTCGGTATCCTGACCAACCGTGATCTCAGGTTCGAAACGAATCTCGATCAGCCCGTCAATAATGTGATGACGAAGGAAAACCTGGTCACCGTCTCTTCAAGCATCACCCTGGAAGATTCCAAAAAGCTTCTCCATAAGCACCGTATAGAAAAGCTTCTGGTGGTTGACGATGAATACAACCTGAAGGGACTCATCACCATCAAGGACATTGAAAAAATCGAAAAGTACCCCAGTGCATGCAAGGACGGCCTCGGAAGGCTGCGCGTCGGCGGGGCGGTCGGCATCATCGACCGCGAGGAGCGTGTGGAAGCCCTGCTCGCCGCAGGCGTCGACGTGATAGTTATCGATACTTCGCACGGTCACTCCAGGGGGGTCCTCGACGCCATCCGAAACACGAAGAAAAATTTCCCGGATTCCCAGGTGATCGCCGGAAACGTCGCCACCGCGGAGGGAACGGAGGCCCTGATTAAGGCGGGTGCGGACGCCGTAAAGGTGGGAGTCGGGCCGGGCTCGATCTGCACTACGCGGATAATCGCCGGCGTAGGCATGCCGCAGATGAGCGCCATCAGGGACTGCGCGAAAGCGGCGCAGAAAAAAGGGATCCCGGTGATCGCCGACGGCGGGATCAAGTATTCGGGCGACATCGTGAAAGCGATCGGGGCGGGCGCCTGTTCGGTGATGATCGGCGGCCTTTTTGCCGGGACCGAGGAAAGCCCGGGAGAAACCGTCCTGTACCAGGGGAGAAGCTACAAAGTCTACCGCGGCATGGGCTCCCTGGAAGCCATGAAGGAGGGGAGCAGGGACCGCTACATGCAGGACGATATAGAAAGCACGCTCAAGCTGGTTCCCGAAGGAATCGTGGGCAGGGTGCCGTTCCGCGGTTCCCTCTCGGCCAGCGTTTATCAGCTTATCGGCGGGCTGCGCGCGGGCATGGGATACGCAGGCTGCGAGACGATCGACAAGCTGAGGACGACTGCTAAATTCGTCAAAATCACTTCTGCCGGTCTCAAGGAAAGCCATGTGCATGACGTTGTCATCACCAAAGAAGCCCCGAATTACTGGCTGGACTGAAAAAAAACGAAGTTGGGAAGATGGGAAGTTAAGAAGTTAGGAGGATTTGAAAATTGGGCGGGACGGCTCAGAGTTCAAGTGTGAGTCGCATAGAGCTTGTTACCTAGCGCCCATTGAGTTTAACCCATAGCCCATCACCCATTACCCATAACCCATAAACTGACACTTGAAGCCCGAAGCCCGGACCTGATGCTGATGTCTAAAACGTCTAACGTCTAATGTCCAACGCCTAACGTCTAACTCTAATGTCCAACGTCTAACGTCTAACGTCTGATATTATATGAAGCACGCAGATTTCGTCCACCTACATGTACATACTCAATTCAGTCTTTTGGATGGTGCTATCCGCCTCGACAGGCTGTTCGAAAAGGCGAAAGCGATGTCCATGCCCGCCGTGGCCATTACGGACCACGGGAACCTCTTCGGGGTCGTCAGTTTTTACCAGCGCGCCTTCAAGGCGGGAATAAAACCGATTATCGGCTGCGAGGTGTACGTGGCCCCCCGGAGCCGGTTCGACCGGGAATCGGTCGGAATCGGCGATTCCTCGCGACATCTCGTGCTCCTGGCAAGAAATTACCAGGGATATAAAAACCTGGTAAAGCTGGCTTCCCTCGGTTTCCTGGAGGGCTTCTACTATCGCCCGCGCATCGACAGGGAGATCCTTGCGCGTCACAGCGAGGGTCTGATCGGCCTCAGCGCCTGCCTCCACGGAGAGATCGCGCAATGCATCGTGCGGGGAGAGCGCGATGCCGCCCGCGCCGCAGCGCTTCAGTACCGGGATATTTTCGGAGACGGCAATTTCTACCTCGAAATAATGGAAAACGGCCTCCCCGAGCAGAAGACTGCGAACGAGGGGCTGATCGCGCTCGGGAAAGATCTTTCCATTCCCCTGGTCGCGACCAACGACTGCCACTACCTGAACAGGGAGGACGCGGAGGCCCACGACGTGCTGCTCTGCATTCAGACGGGGAAGACGGTCGAGGATGCGGACCGCATGAAGCTTGGGACGGACCAGTTCTATTTCCGCTCTCCCGCGGAAATGAAGGAGCTCTTTCACTACTGCCCGGAAGCCGTCGAAAACACCGTGCGCATCGCGGAAAAATGCAATCTGCAGCTTGATTTCGACAAGATATTTCTGCCGCACTTCACCATCGAGAGCGATCTTACCCTGGATGAGCATTTAAAGGGGCTGGCCTGGCGCGGATGGGAGATAATCAAGAAAGAATCCGGCTTCAAGCCCGATACCGTCGAGAGATACGAAAAGCGATTGGCGTACGAGCTCGACGTGATCAAGTCGATGGGCTTTGCGGGATATTTCCTGATCGTGGCCGACTTCGTGAATTACGCCAAGTCCCGCAGCATTCCGGTCGGTCCGGGCAGGGGGTCCGTAGCCGGAAGCCTGGTGGCATATTCACTCGGAATAACCAATATAGATCCGATACGTTACGGTCTTTTTTTCGAGCGTTTCCTTAACCCTGACCGGAAGGAAATGCCGGACATCGATACCGATTTCTGCATCGAGGGCCGCAACGATATCATCCGGTATGTTACAGAGAAGTACAGCGCCGATCGCGTCGCCCAGATTATAACTTTCGGGACAATGCAGGCGCGGGCGGTGATCCGCGACGTCGGCCGGGCCCTCAACATGTCTTACAGCGACGTCGACAGGATCGCAAAGCTGGTACCCCTCGGCCCGAACATGACGCTTGATGCGGCCATGAAGAGCGAACCCAGGCTGGAAGAAGAGGCGAAGAAAAACGAAAAAGTGCATAAACTGCTTTCTCTTTCGCGCCGTCTCGAAGGACTCAACCGGCATTCCTCCACTCACGCCGCCGGGGTTGTGATCTCCGATAAGCCCCTGATGGAAAGGGTTCCCCTCTACAAGAGCCAGCGCAATGAAATAATCACCCAGTACCCGATGAACGACCTCCAGTCGCTCGGCATGATCAAGTTCGATTTCCTCGGGCTGAAAACGCTGACGGTGATCCGGGACACCCTGAGGTTCATCCGCGAAGGAGGGGGTGAGGACATCGATATCAACAGGATACCGCTCGACGACCGGCTTACCTATCAGCTCCTGGCTAAGGGCGAGACCGACGGCGTTTTCCAGCTGGAAAGCTCCGGTATGAAGCGGATCCTGATCGGCCTGAAACCCGACTGCATCGAAGACGTCATGGCCCTTATAGCCCTTTACCGTCCCGGCCCCCTGCAGATGGTGCCCGAATTCATCTCCAGGAAACAGGGGCAGATGGAGGTATCGTATGAGGTTCCGCAGCTCGAGGATATCCTGAAGGAGACGTACGGGGTCATTCTCTACCAGGAGCAGGTGATGCAGATTGCGAGCGCCCTCGCCGGCTACACCATGGGCGAGGCGGACACGCTGCGCAAGGCGATGAGCAAGAAGAAGGTCGACCAGATGGAGAAGGAGAGGCCGAAGTTTCTCTCCGGCGCCCGCAAAAACCGCATCCCCGAACAGAAGGCCGTCCGCATATTCGAGCAGATGGAGACTTTCGGCGGCTACGGATTCAACAAGTCGCACAGCGCCGCCTACGGCATCATCTCCTATCAGACGGCGTACCTGAAGGCCCACTACCCGGTCGAGTTCATGGCCGCGCTCCTGACCAGCGAGAAGAACAACCGGGACAAGATTATCAAGTACATCAGCGACTGCCGGGAGATGGGGATCGCGGTGCTCCAGCCCGACATAAATGAGTCGCTGAACGATTTTCGGGTGATCGGAAACCAGATCAGGTTCGGTCTCGAGGCGGTGAAAAACGTGGGGGCGGGCGCCATCGAGGGAATTATCGCCGTCCGTGAAGAGGGGGGAAGCTTCTCATCGCTGCAGGATTTCTGCTCCCGCGTCGACCTGCGCAAGATCAACAAGCGGGTAATCGAGAGCCTCGTCAAGTGCGGGGCGTTCGACGCCTTCGGCGCGAGCCGCCGGCACCTGATGGAGAACTACGAAAAAATAATCGAAAAGGTCCAGAAGAGGACTAAAGGAGGCGGCTCCCCGTCATCGGGACTCTTCGAGATGGGAGACATTCCGCCCGCATCGGACGAAGGAAGGCCCGCCGGCGAGAAGACCGCGCCCGAATGGAACAGCAATGAGCTGCTCGCCTACGAAAAGGAGACGCTCGGTTTTTATATCACCAGCCATCCGCTCTCCGGCCTTGCCGACCGCCTGCAGCTCGTCGCGAATACCGACTCGTCTTTCTACGCCGGCCGCACGGACAACGGGGATGACTCCGGCGAAGGCGCCTGCGTGAGCGACGGGGACGAGCACGACCATGCCGTCCTGCGCAGGGAAGGGGAAACGGTCACATTCGCCGGGATCGTGAGCGGCATCCGGGAAGTCCTGACGAAAAAGAAGGAGACGATGGCCCGCGTTTCCCTGGAGGATATGAAGGGCTCGGTGCAGGCGATTGCCTTCCCCGAGCCGTACAGGAAATTCGGGGATCTGCTCCGCAGCGAGGAGCCCCTGCTGGTCAAAGGCATATTGAAAGTGGAGCAGGACGGGCCGAAGATCAGGATCACCGAAGTGGTCTCCCTGCTTCAGGCGCTGGAGCAGCCCGTCAACTCCGTTCATTTTATTGTCCGCAACGGCTCCGTGACGGACTCCCAGATATCCGCCCTCAAAGACCTCCTCATGAGCCATCCCGGCGCCGCCGAGTGTTACTTCCACCTCCTCGTGGAGGAAAGCGAAACGGTCATTTATCTGGGAAAGGACATGCGCACCCGCATTTCCGACGAGGTGAAAAAGGGAGTCGACCTTATCCTCGGGCCGGGAGCCATTCGGTTCATGTAATCGCGTCTATTGCGTCCTTTGCGTCGAAATTTTCGCAATCGGGATTGCCGCTTATAGACTCCATGACTGCAACTGACCCGAATTCTTTATGAACGCAGAAATTAAGGATTCGCGGACGCTATGGACACAACGGACGCAATAGACGCAATGGACGGTATATACCGCGAGCGAAGATACCGAAACGAGGTCCGTGAGACCGGGTTGGCGACTTTCGAAGTGCAGGTCCGGGAAACGGACCTATGGATTCGCGCCGACAGAGATATGACGGCGCTCGCCCGCGAGTCGATTATCAAATACAGAAACTATCTCGAGGAATACATAAGGATCCGGCCGGAGTTCAGGGATTCGCTGCAGCCGATCGGCTTCGACCCCGTCGCCCCGCAGATAGTCAGGACCATGCTGGAGGAATCGGCCAAAGCCGGGGTAGGGCCCATGGCGGCGGTGGCGGGCGCCGTCGCCCAGTTTGTCGGCGAAGACATTCTCAATGGCTCCAGCAGCCAGGTGATCGTGGAAAACGGAGGAGATATTTACCTGAAGTCGGGACGGGAGGTCCGGATTGGAGTATTTGCCGGCGGTTCTCCCTTGAGCGGAAAAATCGTCCTGAAGATCAGTCCCGAAATGTCCCCGCTGGGCATATGCACTTCTTCCGCGACTGTTGGACCGTCGCTCAGCCTCGGAAAGGCCGACGCCGTGTGCGTCTTGGCCCGGTCTGCGGCGCTTGCCGATGCCGCTGCCACGGCGGTCGGGAACAGGATCCGGGGCAGGGCGGATATCGATCCCGCCCTGAGGTTCGGATCGAAAATAAGCGGGGTAACGGGTATACTCGTGATCGCCGGGGAAAATATGGGGGCCTGCGGGGAACTGGAACTGGTTTGAAAATAGCAGGTGAGGAGATATGATTTCAGAACGGCAGAAGACGAATTCCGCGGAAACCGACATGAGCCACCTTGCCCTGGTTTTGCGCCGCGCCGCGGAGAGATTCGGAAACAAAACGGCCATGCGCTTCAAAACTCCCCAGGGCTGGATGAGCCTTTCCTTTCGCGACGTCTACGGCAATGCCCGTCTGGTTTCTAAAGCTATTCTTGAACTGAACGTCAGACCGGGCGAAATGGTCGGCATTTTTTCCCCGAACAGACCGGAATGGGCCGTCGCGGATTACGCGATACTGGGCATCAGGGGCGTCTCCGTGCCGATATACGCGACCAGTTCCTCGCGCCAGGCCGAATACATTATCCGGGACGCCGGTATACGGATAATATTCGTGGGGGGACGGGAGCAGTACGGACGGACACTCGAAATCGCCCGGTCCGCGGGTATCGAGAAGATAATCGTTTTCGACGAAAATACCGAGCTCTCGGAAAACACGGGAAGCGTATATTTCAGCGACCTGATCGAGGCTGGAAAGAGGTCAGGGAAAGACGAAGAGCTGGAGGAGAGATTCAGAATCGCCTCCACGGACGATCTGGCCACGCTTATTTATACATCGGGCACCACGGGAGAGCCCAAGGGGGTAATGCTTCATCACTCCTGCTTCCGGCACTCTTTCATGGCCCATGAACAGCGGCTCTCGGTGAGTGAAAAAGACGTGTCCATGTGTTTCCTCCCGCTCGCGCACGTTTTCGAGAGGGGATGGTCCTATTTTGCACTCGGCCACGGAATGGAGATTGTTTATTGCGACCAGGCGGCCAGGATCGTCGATTACCTGAAGGAAGTCCGCCCGACGGTCATGTGCGCCGTTCCGAGGTTTTACGAAAAAGGTTTTTCCCTTGTGCCGGCGCCCCACTTGCCAGGAATATCGAGGAATTCTTTCACGCTGCGGGAATTTTCGTAACCTACGGATACGGCCTGACCGAAACTACGGCAACGGTTACATGCCATGAAATGTCCCATTTCCGACCGGGCACGGTCGGAAATCTATCGAAGGCGTGCATCTCCGCATTGCCGAAAACGGTGAAATACTCTTCAAGGGCCCAACTGTTACAAAGGGTTATTATAACAAACCGCAGAAAACCGCCTCATCTTTCATCGACGGCTGGTTTCGAACGGACGATGTGGGTGTGCTGGATAACGGCCCCCAGCTTATCGAAACCACAATCGGCCGGGATTTCTATAAGGAAGGCAATCTACGAGAAGTACCGGGAAACTATTGAGAGGATGTACGATTAACCGTAAGTTCTCAAATAGGGGAGCTGAAATTCTCAGCTCCTTTCTTTTTTGCCTGCCACAAAAATTAGGCGCTTTTTTTAACATTGCGGGTGAGGAACTGATCGTTACATATTGATCTGCTGATGGAATTCAGGCGATCTCCCGCGTCCATCCGCAATGCCCGCATCGGTTATTAAGTTTACATAACATATCTTATCAGACATTCAATTACATGATATCTAAATCGTCGAGAGCTGCTTTCCTCCTGCTCACTTTTCACTTTCTTCTGTGGAAGAAATATCCGGCCTTGACCTGATGATGACTTTATGAGAAAGAACTCAGAAATTCGAAGTTCCTCGTCAACTACTGTGTTCCGGAGTAACCAAGTCGATTCTGTCAACCGTTTCGGTTTTCAGGAGGTCCAGCATGGAATACATACCGATTAGAGTTCAGGACTACGCCCCTTTTGTCGGCGATCAGACAGTTGAAAGGATTCTTGCCAAAGCCGAACCGCTCAGGGGCCTCCACGTTATCAACTTCAACTCGACTTATTACGGCGGCGGCGTTGCCGAACTGTTGTCGTCCATGACCCTCCTGATGAACGGATTGTCGATCAAGACGGGCTGGCGGGTCATTCAGGGCTCGCCTGATTTCTTCGGCATCACCAAAAAAATGCACAATGCGCTCCAGGGAATGGGATTCAAATTTTCCAGTATTAAAAGAAATATCTATGAAAACGTTATTGCGGAAAATTCCATTCGCAACCACCTCGACCACGACTTCGTAATCGTTCACGACCCGCAGCCGCTTCCCCTTATCCGACACTATAAGAAAAAGTCGCCCTGGGTCTGGCGCTGCCATATAGACCTGTCCAACCCCAACCGGGACCTCTGGAACTATTTCGTGCCCATCATAGAGAAATACGATGCCGTGGTATTCAGTATCCCGGAATATGCCCAGAAGCTGAATATACCTCAGTTGTTTTTCCTTCCGGCTATCGATCCGTTCACGACAAAGAACCGCCTCCTGTCAGATCGTGAAATGGATGAAAGGCTGTGCCACTATAATATCCCTACGGATTTGCCCCTTGTGGTCCAGGTATCCAGGTTCGATCCCTGGAAGGATCCCAAGGGAGTGATCAAGGCATTCAAACTGGCAAGGAAAGAGGTGGACTGCACGCTCGTCCTGCTGGGAAATTTTGCTTCCGACGATCCGGAAGGCGCCGAAATTTATGAGTCCCTGGTCAAATCCCGTGAAGAGCGGATACTCATTCTGCCCAACGGCGATGATACCGCCCTGGTCAACACTCTCCAGCGGCGCGCCGCGGTGGTCCTGCAGAAATCCATTCGCGAGGGATTCGGGCTCACCGTTACCGAAGCCATGTGGAAAGGCACCCCGGTAATCGGAGGCAACGTGGGCGGGATCCGCTATCAGATCAGGGATGGAGAAACAGGATTCCTGGTGTCCTCGATCGAAGAAACGGCTGCCCGGATAATCCGGCTGGTAAAAGACCAGAAGCTGCGGGAAGAGATGGGCCGGAAAGCCCGCGCAGTTGTTGCCGAAAGGTTTTTGCTCACGCGGTATCTCGAGCAGTACCTGGATCTGTTCAATTCATTTGAGCCCCATTTCGAGATCAAGGGCATTTTCGACAGGCAAACTGCCTTTCCGGCAAAAGACTCCTCCCCCGATCCGGTTTGAATGTCCGCCCGCAATCAAATCACGATAAAAAAAGGACGTCTCCAGAGACGTCCTTTTTCTTTTTGAATCCCGCGTGCGCCCTTCCCTGCAGTACGGAACTTTTCACTCTTTACTCTTCACCCTTCACTCTCACTGCACCCCGCCCCCCAGCACGCCGTACAGAGTGACCTGGTTGGACATCCGGGCGCGGTAAAGAGCGATCAGGCCCTGCTGGGCGCCGAAAAGCGACCGCTGCGCGTCCAGGACGCTCAGGTAGCTGTCGATCCCCTTTTCATAGCGGAGGTTGGCGAGGCGGTAGGTTTCCGAAAAGGCCCTGACGAGCGATTCCTGCGCCTCGATCCGCCGGTCGACCGTCCCCTTAACGGCCAGGGCATCGGCTACGTCCCGGAAGGCCGACTGTATCGCCTTCTCGTAGCGGGCGATCATTATTTCCCTTTCCGCCTTGGTCACGTCGTAAGCAGACCACGTGCGGGCGTCGAAGATCGGAACGGCAGCCACCGGGGCAAAGCTCCAGATGCCCGATCCGGTCTTGAAAAGCCCCCCAAGGTCTGCGCTGGCCGACCCGATCGACGTCGTCAGCGAGATCCTGGGGAGGAAGGCCGCGCGGGCGGCGCCGATGTTGGCGTTCGCCGCCTTGAGCTGATGCTCGGCCGCCAGGACGTCGGGCCGGCGCAGGAGCATTTCGGATGACAGTCCGGCCGAGAAATCCCGCGGGGGGCTTACGCCCGCCAGGTCGTTGGGCAGAAGCTCGGGCGGCAACGTGGTCCCCGCCAGCAGGTTCAGGGCGTTTTCATCCAGGGCCTCGAGCTGCATGAAACGGGCGACCTCGCCGCGGGCGGTGTCCACCTGGCTTTGGATGCGCTGCAAGTCGAGCTCGGAGGCCATACCGAGATCGTACCGTCTGCGGATCAGCTTCCAGGAGGCTTCCTGAGCCTCCAGCGTCGACCGGGCGAGCTTCAGGTTTTCGCGGTCGGCGGCGAGCGTCAGCCAGGCGTTTGCCGCTTCCGACATGAGCAGGATCTGCGTGCTGAGGCGCGCCTGGTCCGTTGCAAAGAATTCCTCCAGGGCCCGGTCTTTGAGGCTGCGGATGCGCCCGAAGAAATCAAGCTCCCAGGCCGCGACGCCGAGACTGACCGTATACTGCTCCGTTACAGAGGCGTTCCCGGAAGAACTCTGATCCGCGGCAATCCGCTGCCTGGCATAGCTTCCGGCCGCATTGACCGACGGCAGCAGTTCCGCCCTCTGGATTCCGTAGAGGCCCCGCGCCCGTTCGACATTCAACGCCGCCAGGCGAATGTCGCGGCTGTTCTTCAGGACCGTTTCGATAACCTGCCGCAGTCTTGCATCGGTATAGAAGTCCTGCCATTTCAAGTCCGCCGCCGCCGGAGCCGCGGGAGCCTCCGTTACCTTATAAGCCGTCCCCGTCGGCCAACCGGAAGGTACCGGCGCCGCGGGCCGCGAGTATTTCGGCGCCAGCGAGCAGGCGCCCAGGACGAAGACGGCCAACACCGTGAAAAACCACTTCAGCTTCATCATTCCTTGTCTCCCGCCGGCTCGGTCGCATGCTCATCCGGCGATTGAATCCGGTTCTTTTTCCCGAATATCTTCTCGATCAATACATAGAACAGCGGCGCGAATATGACCACCAGGACGGTGGCGGTGACCATGCCGCCCAGCACGCCGGTGCCGATCGCGTTCTGCGCCCCGGCCCCCGCGCCGGTCGCCACGGCAAGCGGGAGGACGCCGAAACCGAAAGCCAGTGACGTCATGACTATCGGCCGGAACCGCAATTTCGCTCCCTCCATCGTGGCCTCGACCAGGCCCATGCCTCTTTCCAGCCCGTCCTTGGCGAACTGGACGATCAGGATGGCGTTCTTCGTCGTCAACCCGAGTGTAGTCAGAAGCCCGATCTGGAAATAAACATCGTTGGGAAGGCCCCGCAGGCTCGAGGCGATCACTCCGCCGATCGCACCCAGCGGAAGCGTCAGCAGGATCGAAATCGGTATAGGCCAGCTCTCGTAGAGAGCCGCCAGGCACAGGAAGATAACGAAAATGGAAAACGTATACAGCAGCGGCGCCTGGGTGCTCGACATGCGCTCCTGGTACGAAAGCCCGGCCCAGTCGAAGCCGAAGCCCCTGGGCAGCTTTTCAACCGCCTCTTCCATCGCCTGCATCGCCTCCCCGGAGCTTTTTCCCGGAGCGGCTTCGCCCCAGAAATTAATGGAAGGGAAGCCGTTATAGCGCGCCAGCCGCGGAGGTCCTGATGTCCAGCGGCCCGATGCGAACGAGGAGAAAGGAACCATTTTCCCCTCCGAATTCCGGACGTAAAGCCTTTCGAGATCCTTCGGCAGCATCCGGTACGGAGCATCCGCCTGAATATAGACCCGTTTAACCCGGCCGCCCTGGATGAAGTCATTGGCGTAAGAGCTGCCGAATGACGCCGATATCGTCCGGTGAATGGAGGAGATGGGGACTCCCAGGGCACCCGCCTTCTCCCAGTCCACGTCCACCCGGTACTCAGAGACGTCGTCCATGCTGTTGGGCCTGACGGCTCTCAGCCTGGGGTCCCCGGCGGCTATCCCGAGGAGCTGATTCTGGGCTTCAGTCAGGGCCTGTTGCCCCATGCCGCCGCGGTCCAGCAGCTGGAAATCGAATCCCTTGGCCATGCCCAGCTCCGTCACCGCGGGCGGCGGGAACGTGAACACCATTGCCTGGCGAATATTGGCGAGGGCTTTCATGGCCCTCTCCGCCACGGCCTTCGCCCTGAGATCGGAGCGGTCCCGCAGGTCCCAGTCCTTCAGCCGGACAAAGACCATGCCGTTGTTCTGCCCTCTTCCCGAGAAACCGACGCCGGCGAGGGTCATAGTCGCCGCCACCGCTTCTTTTTCGTTCTCCTTGAAGTAGTTCTCTATCTGCCTGTTGACCTCCTTCGTCTGCTCCAGGGTGGCGCCCTTCGGCATGATCACCTGGGACAGGAGCACGCCCTGGTCCTCGTCCGGCAGATACGCGGTCGGCATCCGCATAATCAGCAAACCGAGAGCCGCCACGATCACGATGAATACCGTCCCGTAACGTATTCTTTTTGCCAGGGAATGGCCGACGAGTTCAACGTACCTGTCGCGAAGCCGGAAAAAGAATTTATCGAATCTTTTGAAAATGGGACGCAGAAAGAAGATTGCATTGTCTCCGGGCTCATGCCCCGCTTTCACCGGCTTGAGCAGCGATGCGCACAGCACCGGAGTCAGGATTAAGGCCACGACCACGGACAGGAGCATGGAGGAGATAATGGTCACGGAGAACTGGCGATATATTATGCCGGTTGAGCCCGGGAAAAAGATCATGGGGCCGAAAACGGCCGAGAGCACCAGGCCGATGCCGATGAGCGCGCTTGTGATCTGATCCATCGACTTGGCCGTGGCTTCCCGGGGCGGCAGCCCCTCCTCCCGCATGATCCGCTCCACGTTTTCGACGACGACGATGGCATCGTCCACGAGGAGGCCGATCGCGAGCACCATCGCAAACATAGTCAGCATGTTTATGGAAAAACCGAACAGCCCCAGGACGGCGAATGTCCCCAGAATGACCACCGGGACCGCGATCGTCGGTATCAACGTCGCCCGCATGTTCCCCAGGAACAGCCACATGATAAGGAAGACGAGCACGATCGCCTCAATCAGCGTTTTGACGACCTCCTTGATGGCCACCCTGATAAACGGTGTGGTGTCGTTCGGATAGACGACCTTCATCCCCGGAGGGAAGAACCGGGACATTTCCGCCAGCTTCGCCTTGACGGCGTCGGCGGTGTCGAGGGCATTGGCGCCGGCGGCCTGGCGGATCGCGATTCCCGCCGTGGGCATGCCGTTGTAAGCGCCGTCTATATCATAAAACTCGGTGCCCAGTTCCGTGCGGGCGACGTCCCTTATCCTGATGATGGACCCGTCCGGATTGATGCGGACGGGAATGGCGGCGAATTCCTCGGGGGTTTTGAGCATATTCTGAACGACAATGGAGGCGTTCATCCTCTGGCCTTGAACCGACGGCGCCCCGCCCAGCTGTCCGGCTGAGACCTCGACGTTGTACGTACGAAGCGCCGCCAGCACATCGTCCGGCGTCAGGCGGTAATCGTTCAGCCTGTCGGGGTTGAACCAGATCCGCATGGCGTACTGGGAACCGAAAATTTCCACTTCGCCCACGCCCGGCACCCGCGCGATCACCTTTTCCAGGTTGGATTGCGCATAATCCCGCAGGTCGGTACCGTCCATGCTGCCGTCTTCCGAGATGATACCCACGATCATCAGGTAGTTGCGCGTGGATTTGCTGACGACGACTCCCTGGTCCTTGACCACGTCGGGAAGGCTCGACATGGCGAGCTGCAGCTTGTTCTGGACCTGGGACCAGGCGATATCGGGATCCGTCCCCGGGGCGAAGGCCAGCTCGATCCTAGAGCTCCCCGCCGAATCGCTGGTCGCGGACATATAAAGGAGCTTGTCGAACCCGGTCATCTTCTGCTCGATTATCTGGGTGACGCTGTTTTCAACGGTCTCGGCCGATGCACCCGGATAAAAGGATCTGATCGCGATGGACGGAGGCGCGATGGGAGGGTACTGGGAAATGGGAAGGTTATATATGGCGAGCAGGCCCGTCGCCATGATGATAATTGCTATAACCCACGCGAAAACAGGACGATCAAGGAAAAATCTGGACAGCATCGGCCGGACCCTCCGCTACTTCGCCGGGGCCGCAGGCGCCGAGGCTTTTCCCGCTTCCGGCGCGGACTTGGAAGCGGCCGGAGGAGCCGCGACTTTTCCCGTTTCAGCCTCAGGCTTCTCCCGGGCGGGAGGCGGAGCATCCGCCTTTTTTTCCTGAGCGTCTTTGAAGGGAACGGTCTTCACGGCGGCGCCCGGCTTCACCCTCTGCAATCCCTCGACTATGAGCCGTTCGCCCGCAACAAGGCCCGACGCGATGATCCATTGATCTTCGACGGCGCGGTCCAGCACGAGCATCCTCTGCTCCACCTTGCCATCGGCATTCACTACCATTGCGACCGGCTCACCCTTCGAAGTGCGCGATACGCCCTGCTGGGGGACCAGAATGGCGCTCCGGTTAACGCCCTCTTCCACAATGGCGCGGACAAACATCCCGGGGAGCAGGAGCCCTTTCGGATTGGGAACGACAACCCGGACCATTACCGACCCGGTGGTGGGATCTACCGTTATATCACGGAACTGCAGAGTCCCCGTCATAGGGTAGATCGAGCCGTCTTCGAGAAGGATGCGGACCTTGTTGCGGCCGTTCTGGTTGATTTGGCCTTCTGCGAGCCGCCGGCGCAACTGAAGCAGGTCTGTCGTCGATTGAGGCACGTCCACGTATACGGGATCGAGCCTCTGGATGACGGCCAGCGGCGCAGGCTGATTCGCCGTAACCAGGGCGCCTTCCGTAACGCTGGATTTTCCGATGCGTCCCGAAATCGGCGCCGTGACGGAAGTGTATCTGAGGTTGATGCGGGCGGTATCAACCATGGCCTTCCAGTACTTGCTGTCCGCCTCCGCCTGGTTCAAAGCGGCGGAAACGTCGTCATAGTCCTGCTGGCTGACGGCCTTTTCCGCAAGCAGATCCTTCATGCGCGCGGCTTTTATCCGAAGAGCGGGCAGGTTCGCCTCCGACCTGCCGAGTGCGGCCCTGGCATTATCGAGAGCAGCTTGGTAAGTCGCGGGGTCGATCTGATAGAGGGTCTGGCCGGCCTTGACGTCAGACCCTTCGGTAAAGAGCCGTTTCTTGATGATGCCGCCCACCTGAGGGCGCACCTCGGCCACGAGGTTGGCCGAAATTCTGCCGGTCAATTCGGTAGTGACGACCACTTCCTTCGGTTGAACGGTGAAAACCGCAACTTCCGGAAGCTGTGCCTGCGTTTGGGCCTTGCTTTCCTGTCTTCCACAGCCGGAAACTAAAGCAAGTATGACGAGAAGGATTCCGACTGCAATGGTCCTGCCGCGCATAAAACACCTCACTTCTGCAACTGAACGCTTATTTACCATTACTTTAACCGCGATCTGCATCGGGCTACCTTTTAATGCCGTCCCAGCAGGCATCTATACTCTTTGCTATGACATCGCCGTCGAGGCTGATCAGCCCGAGCGTATGGTCGCGCACCAGGGATACAATGGGACTGAAAGTCAATGCGGCGAGCACGTAGACGGGCAGGTCTTTCAGAACCTGCCGGGATATTCCCTCTTCAAACATCCTCTCGAACGCATTCCGTTCATCGTTTTTCCCGATAATTTTGTCCCTGCGGAGCGATATTCCGTAAGGCGAGTTGAAGTACTGCTCCATGAACCTGAAATTGAGGGGGTGCGTGATCAGGTATTCGAGAAGCTTTCTGCACATGAAGATATATCTGTCCCGGACGGATTTTTCCTCCGGGCAGCCTTCCCTGAGAGTGCTTACGATTTCTTCTTCCAGTTCGCGGTACAGCTCCGCAATCAAGACGTCCTTACTGTCGAAATAGCGGTAAATGGTCCCCGCCCCCACTCCCGCTTTCTCGGCGATCAGCGCTATGGGGGCGCCATGGAAACCGTGCTCCGCGATCAAATCCAGAGACGCCTTGATGATATCATCACGTTTGGCAGTTCTCTTCATTTCATCCCTCAGCTTCCAGGAGTGAACATTCATTCTCCTCTATATCGGTCTTTTAGTCAAGTTTATTAAAACTTTTTTTTCAGGGGGATCGCTACAGTCCCTCGGAGGCAAGCTTGTTTACCAGATCCTGCTGGCGTCCGGTAAGGGTCTTCGGCACCCGCACGGTGACGCGAACATACTGATCGCCCTTTCCGGTCCCCTTAAAATGCGGTATGCCGTATCCCTTCATCCGGATGCGGGTGTTGGCCTGGGTGCCTGGCGTAATGCGCAGCTTCTTGGAACCGCCGTTTACGGTGGGTACTTCTATAGTCGTCCCCAGCGCGGCCTGAGAGAATGATATCTGGGTCTCATACACGATATCGTCCCCCTCTCGCTTGAAGCGGTCGTGTGGCTGCATCTGGATGCTCAGGTAAAGATCGCCGTGCGGCCCTCCCTGCCGTCCGGGCATGCCCTTCCCCGCCAGCCTGAGGCGCTGTCCGGAACTGATTCCCGGAGGTATTTTTACTTTGATTTCGTCGATCTTGTCCCCTTTCCTCAAGGAAATCTTTTTCTCCGCTCCGTTCGCGGCATCCTCGAGAGATATGGCAAGCGTATATTCGACATCGTCGCCTTTCTGCGGCATGGGCCTGCGGGCAGATTGCTGCTGAAAGAAATCGAACGGCTCCCCGCGCTGCCGGCTGAAACCGCCCCTTCTCGGCCCCCCTCCCATGGAGAAGCTCCATCTTCCGCCTGCTCCGCCGAAGCCGAGATCCCTCAGTATTTCGTTCAGATCGAAGTCGCGGAAAATGTCTTCCTGGGAAAATTGCCTGCTGAACTGCTCGGAGCCGAAACTGTCGTACTGCTTCCTCTTCTCCGGGTCGCTCAGAACCGCGTAGGCTTCGCTGATTTTCTTGAATCGTTCTTCCGATTTTTTCCTGTCGCTCGGATTGCGGTCAGGATGATATTTCAGGGCCAGCTTCCGATAGGCCTTTTTTATCTCATCCTGGGAAGCTTCCTTGCCTACCCCGAGCTCCTTGTAATAGTCGTCAGCCACGATTAAAATCCTTAAAAACAGGTAATTGGTTATGTGTACTGGATAATGGGTGATAGAGATTCAGGAAACTACATTTCTTCTACCCATTACCCATTACCCGGAGATTAGATTATCCATTCCGGATTTCCTGTCAAGCGCCTCTATTTTTTGCGCCACCAGAAATCGTTACTGCTTACCGGATCATAGGCGCGCGTCTCCTTATCGGTGACGACCTGCGGCGCCAGTCCGGATTCATCCCACTCATGAATGAGGCGGTCCGCCGTCATCAACCATCCTGCGAAGAACCCGTGCTTGCGGACAGCCTCAACGGCATACTGCGAACAGGTCGGATACATGGAGCAGCGGTCTCCATCAACGGCGGAGACGTAGTCGCGGAAAAGACGGAAGACGCCCTCCATGGCTCGTGCCGGGGGAGAGGCGGGATCCGGCGTCCCGTCAGGATTCTTTGAAACCGAGGAGGCCGCGGGGCGGGAAAAATCCCAGGGGGAAAATCCATCCGCCGCCTGCGCCTGCGCCACTGCCGCGAGCCAGAAAAATATAAAAAGCATAACTTTAAATATAAATGTTAATCTATTGTTATTATTCATATACTATTACTCTTTACCCTTCACTCTTCACTTTACTTTTGCTTCAAAAGCGAAACCGATAGACGACCATCGGTCCATTTACAGGAACTTTAGCCACCCCTCCCGCCTGTATCAACTTCTGGAGGAATTCGGTCTTCGACCTCTCGTTGTATTTATGCGCGCTGTTCACCGCGCTGTAAATGCTGCCTCCGTACCAGCCAAGTTCAAAAAAAGTTACGATGCCGCCTGTGACATAATCCCCCCTGTCATAAAGCTCGACGGCAGCCCAGATGAAAGCCCCGTTCAGGAGAAAGGCCACGAGCGCATCACGGGGCCGTTCGGTGTAGAGGTGGCCGGAGCCGGGAAGCAGGGCGGCAAGGATTCCGGCGGTCTTGGGGTCCTTGCGCGGAATGTCGTCAATACGCGCGAGCCCTTCCGCCATGATATTGCTCGAGCGGTGCAGCTTGCTGTCCGGCGGAATCCGGGAGAATGAAGCGATCGCCCCCTTCCAGTCCTCTCTTTCCATAAGGACGAGCGCCTGCTGATAGGCCGCCCGGTCACGGTAAAGAGGGTCAGCCGAACGGGCGAGAAGCTCGAAGGAAGACAGCGCTTCCTTGTGCTTCTTCTGATTCTTTTCGGAAATTCCCTTCAGGTAAATCGCCTCGTCCCGCATGAGCGTTCCGGGGTACCGGTCGAGAAACGCCTGGAAGGCGTCCGCGCTTTCCGCCCAGCGGCCGGCCTTGAAATAACTCTCGGCAATGCGGAAAAAGGCCTTTTCCGCCCCGGCGTCCACGGGGAAGAGGAAAATAAAGCGCTTATATTCCGTTATGGCGCGGAAATAATCCCCTTCCGCGAAGAGTGCTTCGGCGAATCCGAAGATTCGTTCCCGTTCCTGAACCTGCGGCAGGGACTGAGCGCGCAATTCCGAAAGGCCGCTCCCGGCAATCAGGAGGGGGCCAAGGAGGAAAAGAACGACCCATGTCCTAAGCGGCATCAGGTTCACGCGCTTCTTCCGAGGTGAAACGCCGTTATGTTGTCCTTGACCAGTTTATCCGGAAAGGCCCTGTTGATCACCCTTTCCCAGACGACAAGAGCCAGGTCAAGGCAATTGGAAAGAACGCCGATCATCACGGTGTTCGCCGTGCGCGGATTTCCCGCCTGTTCCGCAATCCGCGAGGCATCGACCGATTTTACTTTTTTGAAGTACCGGCCCACGGTCTTTTCTATACCCGCCGGGTATTTCTCCAGGCCGAGATTGACGGAGGGGGGATAGATCTCTTCCTCGTTCACTATCACCGTTCCGTCTGCTTTAAGATAATCCAGGTAACGCAGGGTTTCAAGCTTCTCGAAGGAAAGGAGAATATCGACTTCCCCCTTTCTCGAAATGGGCGAATAAACCTTCTTCCCGTACCGGACATGGCTGGTGACGCACCCCCCGCGCTGGGCCATGCCGTGGACCTCGCTTTTCTTTACATCGTGTCCCGCGGACATAAGGGCGAGCGAGATAATGTCGCTCGCGCGCAGAATGCCCTGTCCCCCCACGCCTGCCAGTAGAATGCTTCGGGTTGAATCGCTCATTCCACAGCCTCCTGAATGGCGCCGGCCCCGCAGATCTGCCGGCATAAAGTACAGCCCGCGCAGAGCGCCGGGTCGATCACCGCCGTCCCTTCCTGGACTTTCCCTCTGCTGCTCGTCCGGGCGCTTTCGAACTTCTTCCACGAGATCGGGGGGCACCCCAGGCCGAGGCAGACCCCGCAGCCCGTGCACTTATCCGCGTCGACGCGCAGTTTCTTTCTCGTCTCCTCTTTCTTTCCGGTCCGCAGCAGGACGCACGCCCCCCTCGATATCACGACCGAGGGGCCTTCTTTGAGCAATTCCTCTTTCAGCGCCGTGCGCGTCTCCCGGATCTTGCGGGGATCGATTACCCGGATGCTCTCGATGCCGAGCGCCGCCGCCAGCTTTTCAAAATCGAGCCTGACCGTTTCGCTTCCGAGCAGAGTGCGCCCGGTCGCCGGATGGTCCTGCATTCCGGTCATGGCCGTCGTCCTGTTGTCGCAGATTACGACGACGATATTGCTGCGGTTGTACGCCGAATTCAACAGGGGGGTGATTCCCGAATGCACGAACGTCGAGTCGCCGATGACGCCGACGACCTTTCCCCTCCCCTTTTCGCCGAGGGCGCGGCTCATGCCGTGGGCCATGCCGATGCTCGCCCCCATGCAGATGCAGGAATGGAGGCCCATCAGCGGCTCCATGAATGAAAGCGTGTAGCAGCCGATATCTCCCGAAACGAAGGCGTTGAGTTTTCCGAGAACGTAGAACAGGCCCCGGTGCGGGCACCCCGGGCACAGATTGGGCGGCCTCGCCGGGATCTTCGGCGGGGCGATGCGGCTTTCCGGCTTGATACCCGTAATTGCATGCTCGATGATCCCCGGGTCGAACTCGTTCATGGCCGGAAAGATTTCTTTTCCCGTTGCCTCGATCCCCAGCGTCCGGACGTGCTCCTCGATGAAGGGGTCCAGCTCCTCCACCACGTAAAGCTTCCTGACCCCGGCCGCGAATTCCCGGATCATCCTGTCCGGCATGGGATAAGCCATCCCGAGCTTCAGGAATGAATATTCCGGGAACGCCTCTTTCGCGTAATTATACGCCATTCCCGAGGCGATGACGCCCGCATCGCGGCTGTTCCATTCTATCCGGTTTTCGGGGAAAGTCTCCGCAAAATCCCGCAGGGCGCCGAGGCGCTTTTCCACTTCCATCCTGCGGACCCGGGCGTTCATAGGGACCATTACGTACTTCGCGGGATTGATTTTAATCCCTTCCCTGCCCTCCCGGACCTCCGGCTCTCCGATATTCACGATCGATTTCGAGTGGGACAGGCGGGTGGTGGTCCTCAGAAAGACGGGCGTGTCGAACCGCTCGCTGATTTCAAAGGCCAGCATGGCAAAATCCTTCGCCTCCTGGCTGCTCGACGGTTCGAGCATGGGAACCTTGGCGAACTTGGCGTAGTTGCGGTTGTCCTGCTCGTTCTGGGAACTGTGCAGGGACGGATCGTCCGCCGTAATGATGACGAGCGCGCCGTTGGTGCCGGTATAACTAACAGTGAAAAGCGGATCGGCCGCCACGTTCACGCCGACGTGCTTCATGACCGCCATCGCCCTCGCGCCCGCGAGTCCGGCCCCGATCGCCGTTTCGAGGGCCACCTTCTCGTTGGGCGCCCACTCTGCGTAAACGTCAGGGTATTTTGCAAATTCCTCCATGATCTCCGTGCTCGGCGTGCCCGGATATCCGGCTGCGAAACGGGCGCCGCACTCATAGGCGCCCCTTGCGATCGCTTCGTTTCCTGAAAGAAGTTCCTTCATCCTCTTATACTCTCCCCGATAGAGACATTGGACATCAGACGCTGGACATCAGATTTTTTATAATAGGCTCCCTTTTGAGCAGGTGCCTTCGATTCATCTCAGCCTGTTTCCGATAATTTCCTGCGCAGCAGGGTTTCCATGAACGGGTCGTTCTTCTGCTCCAGCGCCTTGCGGTACGACTCCGCCGCTTCCGCCGGTTTACCCATTTCCACGTAAACGTCTCCCATGCTGCCGTAAATCATGCCGGTCATAGAGGACCCCTTCACCGTCTTCAGCGACTCCTCGAAGGACTCGATCGCCCGGGCGTACTCCTTTTTCGCGCCGTATGAATACCCGAGGCCGGCATAGGCAAAAGTTTTCAGGTCGTCGCCGCCGGAAGATTTATTCAGGAATTCGGTGTAGGACCTGATCGATTTGTCGTAATCGCCGATCCGGTAATAGATATTCCCCAGGTCGTACCTGGCGAATGCCGCGGCATCCGTGCCCGGATATTTCCGGATCACTTCCTCGTACATCGTCAGCGCCGGCCCGGCGGTTTCCGCCGTGATCTCGGGTCCTGACATCCTCAAGACCTGCATCGCCTGCGAATACGCCTTCTGCGCCTCGGCTTCCACGCCGAGGCTGTACATGTACCAGCCGCCGGCGCCCAGAATAAGGAGGACCAGTGCGGCTGTCCCGGCCAGGACCGCCTTTTTGTTCCTCGTGACGAATTCGAGCAACGCCTCGGTTTTCTCCTGAAGCAGGTCCGGCCTCTCCAGGTCCTGCTTTTTCGGATTGTTCATCTCAAACGCCTCCTCACAATTTCTGCCGGAAAACAGGACCGGTCCGCCTGTCAACCGCCCGTAGCCTTCCGGATCGACTCGGCGAGGTCCGGGGGCGGCCTGGTAATCTTTCCCTCTGCGTTAATGAAAGCGTGAACCGTATAGCCTTCCGAAAGGTTCCTTTCCCTTTGCTCGTCCCAGATTTCGTAATCGAATTTTACGCTCACCCGTTTCAGGTAATCTATTCTCGTCTCGATCCTGACGATCTCGTCGTATTTCGCCGGGAGGAAATAATGGCAGAATACCTTCGTCACGGGCAGATAATACCCCCGCCGCTCCAGGTCGGCGTACACCCAGCCGAGCTCGCGCATCAGTTCCGTCCGGCCGATCTCGAACCAGCGGATATAGTTAGTGTGATAAACGACCCCCATCGCGTCCGTATCGGCGTAGATGACGCGGTGTTTAACGACGTGCGGCAACAAACGCCCCCCAGTCGCCCAGAAAACAGCCGATCAGCGAATGGCCCGGAGAAACGATGATCCCGCTCTCCGCCGCCGACTTTTCGGTAAAGGGCATTCCCCTTCCCCGGTTCTCGCCCGGTTCGGACGAGAGGACGCAGAATGGACTGGGGTCTCCCACATGCGTTCTCTTTACAATAGGCGTCGGGTGATCGCTGAGAACCAGCAGCCGGAAGGATCCGAGCAGCGCGATTTCCCGCAGAACCGGGCCGACGACCTTGGCGTCGAAGTCCTCAATCGCCCGCATCTTTTCCTTGACCTTTCCCTCGTGACCCATCTCGTCCGGGGCCTCCACGTGGACTATCACGAGATCGCAGCCCCGGTGCAGGGCCGTGACGGCTTCCGCCGCCTTGCCGGCATAGTTGGTATCGATATAGCCCGTGGCGCCTTCCACCGGAATGACCTCCAGTCCCGCAAACACTCCGATCCCTCTGAGCAGGTCAACCGCCGATATTATTCCGCCCCGGATATTGTACCTTGAAGTCAGCGGGGTCATCCGCGGCGAAGTCCCCTGTCCCCAGGGCCAGATTGAATTGGCGGGGTTTTCCCCCGCCCTGAGGCGGGAGGCGTTCACCGGATGGGCCTCCAGGATTTCCCGCGCTTTTCTCATAAGCTCCCGCAGGGGCGCCTCGTCTTCGCCCGCCGGCAGATACTTCACGGCCGACCGGCCCACGATGTCGTGCGGAGGGGTGGTTTTCAGCGAGCCCCCCCCCCTGCAGACCAGCAGGTGCCGGTAACCCACTCCCGGATAAAAGCGAAAAGCTCCCGCGCCGAGCTCCCGGTCCAGCGCGAGGATAAGCTCCTTCGCCTCCCCCGTGGAGATATGCCCGGCGGAGTAATCCTCCATGGCCGGCGCTTCGCCGGGACCGAGCGTGACGAGGTTGCACCGGAATGCAACCTCCCCCGGGGAAAGCCTGACGCCGAGGCTGGCGGCCTCCAGCGGTCCGCGGCCGGTATAAGATTCCGCAGGATCGTAACCGAGGACGGTGAGGTTCGCCACATCGCTCCCCGGAGGGAAGCCCGCGGGAATGGTGTTGATCAGTCCGATCGATCCCCGGGAGGAAATCATGTCCATGTTCGGCGTGGCGGCGGCCGAGAGCGGAGTCCCGCCCCCGAGGACGTCCAGCGGGTAGTCCGCCATGCCGTCGCCGATCAGAATTGCATATTTCATTGCGATATTTCTTCCTCGATGCGTATCCGGACGGTGTTTCCGCGCACTATATCTAACCGGTCGATCAACGCGAGGGCCTTTCTCACGTTCGCCTCTTTGGATTCGTGGGTCGTCATGACCACCGGAACCGCGCCGTCGAATTTCCTTCCCTTCTGGATGACGCTCGCGATGCTGATGTCGTTTTCCCCGAGGACTCCTGCGATCTTGGAAAGGACGCCGGGCCGGTCGACCGCGGAGAAGCGGAAATAATACCGGGTGAAGACCTCGTCCATCGGCAGCAGGTCGATGCTTTCGATCTGGTTCTCCCGGTGCGCGCGGGAAGGGACCCTTCTGGAAATGCCCTTGAGAATATCCCTGCCGATGTCTATTATATCGCTCATGACGGCGCTGGCCGTGGGCATCATTCCCGCGCCCTGACCGTAGAGAAAGATGGAGTCCGAGGCGTCCCCGACAACATGGAATGCATTGTAATTCCCGTTGACGTTGGCCAGGAGGCGGCCGAACGGGATCATCGTCGGATGGATGCGCGCCTCGATCGCGTTCTCCTTCTGCACCGCGATGGCCAGCAGCTTGATCCGGTAACCCAGCTCTTTCGCGAATTCTATATCCATCTGCGAGATGCCCGAAATGCCTTCGCGATATATCTCTTCCAGCTTTACTTTCTTCCGGTATGAGAGAGCCAGGGTGATCGCCAGCTTGTGGGCCGTATCGATCCCCTCGATATCGAACGTGGGATCGGCCTCGGCGAACCCGAGCCGCTGGGCCTCTTTCAGGACCTCCTCGAACGGCTTCCCTTCGTCGGTCATCCTGGTCAGAATGTAATTCGACGTCCCGTTCATGATGCCGAAGATGGCTTTTATCCTGTTCGCCACCAGGCTCTCTTTAAGGGTCTTGATGATCGGAATGGTGCCGCCGACGCTCGCCTCGAAACCGATGTTGACGCCTTCCCTTTCCGCCGCCTCGAATATCTCGTCGCCGTAAGTGGCCAGGAGCGCCTTGTTTGCCGTGACGACGTGCTTTTTCCGGCGCATTGAATCCAGAATGAATGTCCTGGCGGGCTCATAACCGCCCACAAGCTCGACGATTATCGATATCTCCGGGTCATGGATAATATCCGCCGCGCTTTTTGTCAGCATGTTCCGGTCGACGGAAACGACCCGCGGCGTCGTTATGTCCAGATCCGAAATCTTCTTGAAGCGGATTCCCGCCCCCAGACGCCTCTCGAGCTGCTCCCTGTTTTCCTGGAGAAGTTTAATTACGCCGCTGCCGATGGTGCCGAAACCGATCAGGCCCACAACGATCTCTTTCATGACGTTCTTTCCTTCCGCAGAAATCGTTTCCCCTTCCCGGCAAAATCCGGAACGGAAATTTTTATTACAAAGTCCCGGAAATGTCAAAGGAATTTAACCAAGCGTGGTGTAAGGACTGATAATAAATCCCAAATCCCAGGCACCAAATACCAGGGAAATCCCAAATACCAATATCCAAATTCCAAACACCCGGAATCGTTTTCTATTGAGGACTTTGGAAATACGAATTTGGGATTTCGATATTGTCTGGAGCCTGGTGCCTGGGATTTGGAATTTAATTTCCTATCTTCGCATCCTCGCATCCTCGCATCTTCGCCACTATCCGGCATCCAGGTGCCGCAGCCGGTCACCCCACCGCAGGAAAAGAGCATCCCGCAGGCGCCGATGCCCGGCCTTTTCAAGAAGAGGATCTTCCCCGATGATCATGAAGGCCTCCCGCCTCGCGGCATCCAGCAGGGCATAATCCCTGAATATGCAGGCGATCCGGAAATCGGGGAACCCCGATTGGCGCGTCCCCATGAATTGCCCCGGACCCCGGATGGCGAGATCCTCCTCCGCGATGCGGAAGCCGTCATTGGTTTCCTCCATCTTGCGGAGGCGCCGCGCCGCTATCTCGGAAGGGGTGCAGCCGGTCATCAGGATGCAGGTAGCCGGCAGGCCGCTCCTGCCGACTCTCCCCCGCAGCTGGTGAAGCTGAGAGAGCCCGAAACGATCCGCATGCTCGATGATCATCAGTGAAGCTTCCGGAACGTCTACCCCGACCTCGACCACTGTTGTCGCCACGAGAATGTCCGTCTTTCCGCACCGGAACGCTTCGATCTCCTTCTGCCGCGCTTCGGCTCTCATTTTCCCATGGACCAGGCCCACGCGGAACCGGGGGAAGACCTTCTCGCGCAGATTGTCCGCCATCCCCGTCGCATCTTTCAGGTCGAGTGCATCCGACTCTTCGACGAGGGGATAGACGATAAAAACCCTGTTTCCCTTTTCCACTTCCCTCTTCACCGCTTCGTAAACGCGGCCGCGGTCTTTCTCCCTTGCGATCTTTGTGCTGACCGGTATTCTCGAAGGGGGCAGCTCGTCTATCACGGAAATGTCCAGGTCGCCGTATGCGGTGAGGGCGAGCGTCCTGGGAATGGGAGTCGCGGTCATAAAAAGCATGTCCGGAGAAATCGCCTTTTCGCGCAGATGCCCTCTCTGCACGACGCCGAACCTGTGCTGCTCATCTATTACCGCCAGCCCGAGCCTGCGGAAACTAACCGTCTCCTGAATCAGGCTGTGCGTGCCGACAATTACCGCGGCCGCTCCGGCCTCTATTTTTTCCAGGGACTCTTTCCGGCTCCCGGCCGGCATGCTCCCGGTCAGCAGTACGGACGGGAGATCGAGGGCTTCCGCCCACCGCCTTATCTGGGAGAAATGCTGTTCGGCCAGGATTTCGGTGGGAGCCATTACCGCCGCCTGAAATCCGTTCCCGCAGGCGGTCAGCACGGCCGCCATGGCGACGACTGTCTTCCCGCACCCGACGTCTCCCTGGAGCAGGCGGTTCATCGGCCGCGGCAGAGCCATGTCTTCGAATATTTCCGCCATGGCTTTATCCTGGGCCGCCGTCAGCGGGAAATCGAGAACGCGCCGGAACCTGCCGATCAGCTCGCGCTGCGGGGCAAATGCTGTCCCCTTTTCGCCGGCGTTCCCGCTCTTCCTGAGCGCCATCGCCAGCTCGAAGAAAAACAGCTCGTCGAAAGCGAGGCGCCGGAAGGCGTCCGTCTTCATTCCGGAGACGGATGAGAAATCCTCTTCGTCCCCGGGAAAATGGACCCTCCGGATGCTCTCGCCCATGGAGGGCAGGCGATGCCTCCGGCACACGTGATCCGGAATGGGGCTCGGGACAAGATCGGCGTACTTTTCGACCGCCTGTTTCGCGATCCTGCGCATCCATTTCTGGTGCAGGCCTTCCGTCGCGGAATAAACAGGGACGATCCTGCGGAAATGCAGAAGATCGTTTTCGTCCCCGTCCAGTATCTCGAAATCGGGATGGAGCGTCTCCTTGAGCAGCCTGTTCCCCTTTATCTCGCCTGTCAGGATAATCTTTGCCCCCGGGGAAAGGAGTTTCTGGAGGTAGGCTGCCCTGCCCTGAAACCATTTCGCCGTGACGATCCCTCCCGATTGATCCTCGATGACGGCCTCGAAGACCTTCCTGCGTCCGTACCAGCGGATTCCGGCCGAGGCGATGCTCCCGAGTACGGTTTCCCGGCGGCCCGGTTCCGCTTCGGCGACGGTCTTCAATATCCTGCGATCCTCGTACCGGATGGGAAGGAAGAAAAGTACGTCCCTGACCGTCTCGACGCCCTTCCGCCGCAGAAGCTCCGCCGTTCTGCTCCCCACGCCGTTCAGGTCGGTCGCCGGTACGGAAACCGGGTCCCGGACTGTTGCGGAGGCCTTCGCCCCGGCCGGCGCCGGCGCCTGGGCGCAGACGTGATCGCCGCCGGTTTTCCCGCAAAGCCGCTTCAACTCTCCGATCAGCGCCACGGCCTCCATGACGGCCGCCGCCTTGCCGGCCCCGGAAAGGGAATCGAACCCGGTGACGGCCTTGCGGATCCTTATTATCGCTTTCTTCCACCCGCCGCCTGTATCATGCCCGGACAGGCTGAGGATTTCCATCTGCTTCAGGACCATCTTCTCCAGGCCGCTGACAGAGCCCAGATGGCGGCAATCTTCCCGCGACGCGAAGAGGAGCGCCTCCTCTACCCTGCCCAGTATTTCTTTTGTCTCCGGCATGGCCGCGGATTATATCACAGCCCGCCCGGACGACGTGGAAAATTGATGCTCAAACAAGATTCGCTCGCATACCCCGTCCGCTGAAAACGGACCCCAGCCGGACGGGGTATGCGAGCTGCCGGATTCAAAATTGTCTTGACTTTGAGGCATCTATTAACTAAAAATTGCAGCTTTAACAGTCTCTTAAAGAACATGAGCCGAGGAATAGGGCGAAGGAGATCCGGATGGCAAAATACGAACCTAATTCCATTAGGAATATCACTATTGTAGGTCACGGAGGCACGGGCAAGACGTCGCTCTGTGAATCCTTTCTCTTCGTATCGGGAAAGACCGACCGCCTGGGGCGCGTCGACGAAGGCACTTCATCCCTCGATTTCGAGCCGGAAGAGCAGAAAAGGCGCATATCCATCAGCGCCGCGACCAATTTCGTCGAGTGGGACAGACACAAGATCAATTTCATCGATACGCCCGGAGACGCGAATTTCGCCACGGACACAATCAACTCGCTGCGCGTCATGGACGGTGTTATTGTCGTTCTTGACGCGGTGAGCGGCGTGGAATTCCAGACCCAGAAGGTATGGGAGTACTCCAATCAATTCTCGCTTCCCCGCATGATTTTTATCAACAAGATGGACCGCGAGCGGGCCGATTTCGCCGGGGCGGTCGAGAGCGTCCGGAAGAAGATCGGCAAAAAGGCCACGCCTGTCTGCATTCCGATCGGCGCCGAGGAATCCTTCAAGGGCATTGTCGATCTCCTCAGCATGAAGGCCCTGATTTTTGACGACGCCAAGGGCGGATTCAAGTCGTCTGATATCCCGGCGGACCTCGCGGATGAAGCCAAGACTTTCCACGACGCCATGGTCGAGGATATCGCCGAAACGGACGAGAAACTGATGGACAAGTACCTTGAAAGCGGCGAGCTGAGCCCCGATGAACTGCGCACCGGCTTTCGCAAAGGCATCCTCGCCATGGATCTCGTCCCGGTCGCCTGCGGCGCCGCCCTGAAGAATACCGGCATCCGTCCCCTGCTCGACTGGATCATACAGCTGCTGCCGTCGCCCCCCGACCGGGGCGCCGTCAAGGGAACAGTGCCCGGAAAAAACAAGGAAGAGGAAAGAAAGCCCGAAACGTCCGCTCCCTTTTCGGCGTACGTTTTCAAGACCCTGGCCGACCCGTATGCGGGAAAGCTCACGATCTTCCGCGTCTTCTCCGGATCGGCAACCTCGGATTTCAATTTCTACAACTCCACAAAGAAAATCAACGAGCGCTTCGGAAGCTTCTTCTTCCTGGAGGGTAAGAACCAGAAGCCCGCCGATTCCCTTATCGCCGGCGACATCGCCGCCGTGGCCAAGCTTAAAGAGACCACGACGGGAGACACCATCTGCGACGAGAAAAAGCCGATCGTGTTCGACCGGATTCCTCCCATTCCGCCGGTCATGTCTTTCGCCGTCCATCCGAAGGCGAAAGGGGACGAAGAGAAAATCATGACCTCCCTCAACCGGCTGATCGAGGAAGACCCGTCCATCACTGTTCATCGCGACGAGCAGACGAAGGAGATCATTCTCTCCGGGATGGGGCAGGTACATATCGAGGTTGCGGTAGAGCGGCTGAAGAGGAAATTCGGTGTAGAAGTAACCCTTAGCACCCCGAAGGTTCCCTATAAGGAGACCATCAAGGGCAAGACGAAGGTGCAGGGCAAGTACAAGAAGCAGTCCGGGGGACGCGGTCAGTACGGCGACGCCGTTCTGGAAATAGAGCCCCTGCCCCGCGGGAGCGGATTCGAGTTCGAGGACAAGATCGTCGGCGGCGTCGTGCCCAAGCAGTACATTCCCGCCGTGGAGAAAGGCATTGTCGAGGCGATGAACGAAGGCGTCGTCGCCGGCTATCCGGTGGTGGATGTGAAGGTCTCGCTTGTCTACGGCTCCTTCCACACGGTGGACTCCTCCGAAATGGCGTTCAAGATCGCGGGGTCGATGGGATTCAAAAAAGGCGTTCTCGAGTGCCAGCCCATCCTGCTCGAGCCGATCGTGAACATCGACATAGAGATCCCCGAGGAATACATGGGCGACGTCATCGGCGACCTCAACAGCCGCCGCGGCAGGGTGCTCGGAATGGAAACGAAAGGCTCCATCCAGATCATCAAAGGCCAGGTGCCGCTTGCGGAAGTGCTCACGTATGCGCCCGACCTGAGATCGATCACCAGCGGCCGGGGGATGTTCACCTATAAGCATTCCCACTACGAGGAAGTCCCCCCTTCCATCGCCGAGAAGATAATCGCGGCGGCAAAGAAGGAGAAAGAGGGCTGAGCGGCGGGGGCCAGAGCGGAGACAAAATGATCCGTGCCGGCGTCATCACAGTCAGCGACAAGGGATCGGCGGGCCTCCGGGAGGACCTGAGCGGCCTGGAAGTCGCGCGGCTCCTGGAGGATTCTTCCATGGAAGTCGTGTGCCGCGACATCGTCCCTGACGAGAAGGACGTAATCCGGCGGAAGCTCGTGGAGTACGCGGATGAAAAGGGTCTGGACCTCGTCGTGACCACCGGAGGGACGGGAGTCGGGCCGCGCGACATTACGCCGGACGCCACGCTCGAGGTGATAGAAAAACAGGTCCCCGGGATCGGCGAGGCGATGCGGATGAAGGGACTCGAGATAACCCCTCATTCTTTGATTTCCCGGGCGACGGCGGGAATACGCGGCTGCACCCTGATCGTGAACCTCCCCGGAAGCCCCAAAGCCGCCAGAGAGGGGCTTTCCATCGTCCTTCCGGCCCTTCCCCACATGATCCTGAAGATCAAGGGCGATCCTTCGGAATGTGCCGCTTCATAAAGGCTTCGGCCCGCTGCAGATGCGTTCCGGGCCAGAATATTCTTCCGCAGCAGGGGCACTTCCTGAAGCTCGCCTGTGTTTCCTCCACATAATCCGGAATCAGCCCCTTCACTTCGCGCCTGTCCGCCGGGAGCAGCTTCTCGTTGCAGACCATGCAGATTTGAAACATGCCCTCTGCCGACGGCCCCAGCCCGAATTCTTCAGCCATCTCGCGCAACTGTTCTTCAATGCGATCCGACCTGACGATCTTCAGCTCGCCGCGATACTGTCTTTTCGCCAGCGAGCGGTTCCGGCTGAGCGCGATTCGCCTCTCCCGAAGCGCGGCGTTCAGAAAATCCCGGCCGCTTTTTTCCTTCCCTTCGTACATGGCCGTATCGTGGCCAAGCAATCTGAGCCACCGGGCCAGTCTCCCCAGCGTTCTGTCAGTCATGAATTTCATTTTTATTCCAATTAGAATGATTTCATGATTGGAGGATGAACGGGCGATGGGTGATGGGTAATGGGTTACAGGAATGGATTATAAAAACCCATCACCTATAACCTATGACCTATTACCGTTTTCAGGAAAGGTATTCATTCCGTATCGGCGCGGTATTCTGATCGGTTAATTGCACTTTCCGGAATTCGAAGAGCTCCGCTTCGAGATCCTTTATCTCCTTTTTCAGCCTGGAGATGTTGCGGGAAAGCTTGAATCGCTCGATCAGACCGGCCAGTCCGGAAAAGACGACCCCGATAAAAAAAACTATGAAGACAAGGAGATAGACGGGTGTCTGGAAGTCAAGCAGATTGTAATAGCGGAGAATAACCGGCCCCGTGTTCTGCATGGAGAACGTGACGGCGAGGAACAGGAACGCCATGAGGAAAATCATCGAAAAGAATTTCATTTCTTTGCGCCTCCGCATCGATCATCGAAATGGGGTCTGAGCCCTTCATATGTCTTTACCGGATCTTCCGGCGTAACTCTCGTATCGGCCAGGCACGTCATGAAACTCGTATCGCCGTTCCAGCGCGGCACTATATGCAGGTGAATGTGGTCGGCCACTCCGGCTCCGGCCACTTTTCCCACGTTCATTCCTATGTTGAACCCTTCCGGATGCATGACTTCTATAAGAATTCGGACGGAAATGTGGAGGCATTCGACCATGGCTGCGCTCTCTTCCGGAGTGAGCTCTTCCAGGCCGGATATGTGCCTCTGCGGCGCGATCAGGAGATGACCCGAATTGTACGGATACTTGTTGACAAGGATGAATACCTGTTCGTTTTCGAACAGGACAAGGCATTCCTCGCGGATCGATTTCTTGCAGAATACGCACCCTTCAGGCTTTTTGCTCCTGATGAATTCCATTCTTCCGTGAGCTATTATATTCTCCATGGTCCCTTCAGAATGCGCGGGAAGAATCGCGAAGACCGATGATCCTTCCCGAGATCCCATTCTCGCCGATTTTCATGCCGATGCCTTCACGCTGATGTATGCCAAAAATTATCACCATGTTGCGCAAAAAGACAAGATTTTTTTCGTATTTAGCTCTGCCGGTCAGCCATTTTGGTTTGACTTTTCCCCACCCGGCAATTACTATTTGTTATCTTTTACGGGATGCGGACATGCTCGAATCCACGCTGGAGAAGATAGCGGAAAAGATCCTGGCGCTTGATGAAGCGTCCCTGACCTCCCTGTGGGAAAAATACAGGGACCGGATGGAAAAATTCGAAACAACAAAAGAATGGGAAAAATCGGTTATTATTTTCTTCATCATCAACGCCGTCCGCGTGAAGAACCAGATCTTCAACGAGCGCCTGCTTCAGAAGCACGGTCCGCCTGCCCCCCGGGAAAAAACCTCCAAGCACAAGCCTGACCTTAAGCTGGTAAAATAGGTGAGCAGAGAAAGCGACCTTAAGCGAATCGGTTATCTGCAGAAAGAGATCGAGCGGCACAACCGTCTTTATTACCAGCTTGACAGTCCCGAAATATCCGACGCCGAGTTCGACCGGCTCATGCGCGAGCTGATCGAACTCGAAGCGAAGTACGCGGGTGAAATCGACGTTTCGGATTCCCCGACCCGGCGCATCGGGGCTCCCCCTCTGGACAAGTTCTCGCCGTCGGCCCACCTTGTCCCCATGCTCAGCCTGTCCAATGCCTTCTCCGGCGAGGAAATCATCGAATTCGATTCCCGGATAAAACGGTTCCTGGGCAGGACTGAGGACATCGCCTATGTCGTTGAGACCAAGTTCGACGGCGTTGCCGTGAATCTGATGTATGCCGACGGCAGATTCACGTCCGGCGCCACCCGCGGCGACGGCTTTACGGGGGAAAACGTCACCGCTAACCTGCGGACGATCAGGTCGGTCCCCCTGCGCCTCAGGGAATCCCGTGAATTCCCCCTGCCCCGGCGCATGGAGGTGCGCGGAGAAGTTTATATCCGGCTCGAGGGCTTCCGGAAGCTGAACCGGCGGAGGGAAGAGGCGGGAGAGCCCGTCTTCGCCAATCCCCGGAACGCAGCGGCGGGATCGCTCCGGCAGCTCGATTCCAGAATCACCTCGCGCCGGCCGCTGGATTTGTGCTGCTATGGGATCGGGGATATCGCGGGCGGCGCCTCCATACGGACGCAGTGGGACCTCCGGCGCGCCCTTTCCGCCTGGGGATTCCCCGTAAGTGAGCACGTCCGCAGGGTTGAAAACGTCGAAGGATGCCTGGCCTACTTCCGCGAAACGGAAGCGGAGCGGCACAACTTCCCCTTCGAGATCGACGGAATCGTTATAAAGGTCGATTCCCTGGACCTGCAGGAACGCCTCGGTACGGTATCGCGGAGCCCGCGCTGGGCGCTGGCCTGCAAGTTTCAAGCTGTTCAGGAAACCACCGTTGTCGAGAAAATCGAGATTAATGTTGGCCGTACGGGCGCCTTGACCCCGGTTGCCGTTTTGAAGCCGGTCCGCGTCGGAGGCGTAACCGTCAGCCGGGCCAGCCTGCACAACCAGGATGAGATCGAGCGCAAAGACGTCCGCGTCGGAGACACTGTCGTCGTTCAGCGCGCCGGGGACGTGATTCCCGAGATCGTCCAGGTGGTGACGTCAAAAAGAAGGCCCGGCTCCGAGCTTTTCCGGATGCCCGAGTATTGCCCTGTCTGCAAGTCCAGAGTTGTGAGGCTGGAAGGGGAAGCGGCCGTCAGGTGCATCGACATCGCCTGCCCCGCGCAGCTCAAGGAAAACATCCGCCATTTCGCCTCCCGCGGTGCCATGGACATTGAAGGCCTCGGCGACAAGCTGGTCTCCCAGCTTGTGGAATCAGGAACGGTCCGGAACCCGGCCGACCTCTACCGCCTGGATCCGGAGAAGCTGATGCGGATGGAAAGGCTCGCGGAGAAGTCTTCCGGCAATATCCTGAGCGCGATCGAGCGGTCCAAAAATCCGCCGCTCGAGAAATTTATCTTCGCCCTCGGCATCCGCCACGTCGGCGAGCATATCTCCAGGATTCTGGTGAAAAAATTCGGTTCGCTCGACGGCATCATGAACGCGACGGAGGAAGACCTGGCCGCGACGGAGGGAATCGGCGGCGTAATCGCGAAGAGCCTCTCCGGCTTCTTCCGTGAGCCGGCCAACAGGCGGGTCATTGGAGATCTGAGGAATGCGGGCGTGAAACCGCTGGAGAGCGCCCCCGTAAAGGGAACGGAATTGGCGGGAAAGACCTTTGTCTTCACCGGTACGCTGCCGACCCTGAAGAGGAGCGAGGCGAAGGCCATGGCCGAAGCCCTCGGCGCGGAGACGTCGGAATCGGTGACCCGCCGGACCGATTACGTCGTTGCCGGCGAATCCCCCGGATCCAAAATCGACAAGGCCCGGGCTCTGAATATACCCGTTCTTACGGAGGAGGAATTCCTCACACTCATAAAGCAATAGTTTATGGTTTCCGTTTCTGGTTTCTGGTTAAAACAGCACTAAAACTGGAATACAGAGGCAAGAACATAAAAACTGGAGACCAGAAACCAGAAACTCGACAATTGCCATGAACAAACGAGCAAGGGTAATCGTATCCGGCCGCGTTCAGGGCGTATCTTTCCGCGCCTGGACAAAGAGAATGGCGGAATCGCTGGAGCTGAACGGCTGGGTCCGCAATCTCCATAACGGAGATGTCGAGGCGGTATTCGAGGGACCGGAAGACAAGGTTCGCGAAATGGTCGAATGGTGCCGCAAAGGCCCCCGCCTTGCCGATGTCAGGGGAATTCAAATTTTTGAGGAGGCCTGGCGGGGAGAGTTCAGGAATTTCAGCATCAGATTCTGAACCGGGCCGATGGCTGAAGGCACAGAGACGAACGCTACGCAACCGCATTGCGCCGAGCGGTTTCGGCGAAGAAGGCGGCGCTCATCTTGGGTGTGCGCTTCTGCGTCTGGAAGTCCACGTACACCAGCCCGTAGCGGTTGCCGAACCCGGCGGTCCACTCGAAGTTGTCCATCGTGCTCCAGTAGAAATAGCCCTTCACGGGCACGCCGTCGGCGGTCGCCCGCTGGAGCTGCGTCAGGTAGATGCGGACGAACAGGATGCGGTCGGTGTCGTAGATCTTGCCGTCGTCGGCGAGCACGTCGTCGCCGGCGCAGCCGTTCTCGGTGATGAAGATCTCCTTCGCACCCCAGAGTGACTGCACATGCTTCGGCGCCCAATACAGCGACTCGGGGCCGATCGGAAAGTTCGAGATCGCCGTCTTCGCGTGTCCCTTGGCGTAGGGGACCGCGCGCCAACCGGGGGCCTTATCGGAGGCCAACACGCAGAACCTTGGCGCGTAGACGTTGATCCCCACGAAGTCGAGCGGCGAGCCGATGGCCCTCAGCTCCTCGTCGGTGAATCTGGGCGCGTCCTTGCCGGTCTCCTTGAGGTACGCCGCGGTGTACTTGCCCTCGAGCATGACCGTCAGAAACGGCGCGTTCAGTTCGCGCGTCGCGGCCTGCGCTGCCTTGATGTGCTTCGGCGCCTCGATCAATGGGATGGCGGTCTCGATGTTCTCGGCTGGCCCGATCTTGGTCCCTTGCTTCCCCCTCGCCCGAATCGCCTGCACGGCAAGCCCGTGCGCGAGCACGGCGTGATGTCGGACCTGATGGAATTCGGCCAGCGGCAGCTTCAGGCCGGGAGCAAGAAAGACGGTTCTTGGCGCCGGACCGGGGACTTCGAAACCACGGTAGCCCGCCTCGGTGAACGATTTGAATTCGTTGATCGTGAAGAAGTGCCGGACCCGGTCACTGAGCTTCTCGGCGACATATCCCGCGTAATCCGCGAACGCCTTCGGAATCTCGCGCGACTGCCAGCCGCCGTACTTGTCCTGCAGCGCCTGCGGCAGGTCCCAGTGGTAGAGCGTGGCGAACGGCTCGATGCCGGCCCCCTTCAGCTCGTCCACCAGCCGGCTGTAGAAGTCGAGGCCCTTGGCGTTCGGTTGCCCGACGCCCTCGGGGAAGATGCGCGGCCAGGAGACGGAGAACCGGTACGCCGTCGCGCCCAGGTCCTTCATCAGCTTCACATCCTCTTTGTACCGGTGGTAGTGGTCGTTGGCGACGTCGCCCGTGTCGCCGTTCCTGATCTTGCCCGGCGTGTGGGCGAACCGGTCCCAAATCGATTCCCCCTTGCCGTCCTCGTTCCATGCGCCCTCGATCTGGTACGCCGAGGTGGCCGTGCCCCAGTAAAACCCTTTCGGGAACTGTCGCGTTATCTTTGGTGAACCTTCCGGCGTCTCTCTCGTTTCGGACCCCGTGGTCTTCGGTTCCTTTTTCTGTGCCATGATAGTTCCTCCTTTCTAAATCAGTTCCCGGGCGCCGGGTGTGATACTTCTCCCCTTGCCGTCACCTTCCTGTTGACCTCAAGGATGCACCGAGGCCCCGACCCAATGCCCTTTGGGCGGTGAACGCGGCAAGGAAGGTGATCGGCACAGCTTCGACCCGGTCCGGTTCCATGACCAGGACCTCGCCCGCGCGCGGATCCGGCGCGCTCGGAACGTAGATAACCCTGCGCCCGTCTTCAACCTGGTCGACTTCAAAGGCCAGCTGAGCGGCATCGTCAAAGTGGATCAGCACCGGGCGCATTGATGATTTTGCGGCGCTGTTGTCAAGACTGTCGGTCAGCCCCTTGATGAAACCGTAGCCCGGAATGCGCCAGAGCACGCCTGCCTCCGCTTTCTTGATAAAGTGAGCAATGATCGTTACACGCGCGATCAGCCCGGCGATGAAACAAATCAGGACCACCAGGATAACAGCAACGATATCGGCCGCCAGAACGCCGAAGACCGTATCCACTTCCAGATGCGCGGCCAGAGGTTGGGCTATCCGCTGCAGAAGGCCGGCAGCCTTCGCGACCAGCAGCACCAGGATGAGGACCGGCACCAGGAACACCAGCCCGCCGATTACCGTCGTCTTCACAAACCCGAGCGCAATACGCGCCCCGCCGGTTTTGCGTTTTCTCATACGCTATACATTAGAGCAGCGCCCATGCGGACACCATCACGGAATTCCCTAAATTCCGGACGAATATTTCTTTTTTTATTTTGGGCTGAATACTTAGACGCGTGCGGGTGGGGATTACCGGGCTAAAGGCACAAGGCTAAAGGCTAAAACCGCTCAAAGACTTCCCTTTAGCCATTTGCCTTTTGCCCTTTGCCCAAAAAAGGCTAAAGGCACGAGGCTAAAGGCTAAAACCGCTCAAAGACTTTCCTTTAGCCATTTGCCTAAAGAGGCTAAAGGCACGAGGCTAAAGGCTAAAGCTAAAACCTTTCAAGCCTTCCCTTTTGCCTTTCGCCCTTAGCCCTTTGCCCAAAAGTGGCTGAAGGCACAAGGCTAAAGTGTCCTGAACAAAACTTCAGCTCTTCAGCCCTTCCCTTTTGCCTTTCGCCTTTTGCCCTTTGCCTTATTTATAACTCTCCATCACTTCCCGGAACCCCTTCATCGCGCCGGTGATCGTCTTCTCTTCCACGCAGTAGGCAATGCGGAAATGGCCCGGCCCGCCGAGGCCGCTCCCGGGAACGGTAAGAATTTTCTTTTCCTGGAGAGCCTTGACGAATTTGACGTCGTCCTCTATCGGCGTTCTGGGAAACAGGTAGAAAGCGCCTTTCGGTTTTTCAAACCTGTAACCGGCCTCCGACAGACCGTTGCACAGGAGATCGCGCCTCGTCCTGTACAGGGACGGATCCACTGTCTCGCCCTGCATCAGGGCGACAGCCCGCTGCATGATGGCCGGGGCATTCACGAACCCGAGAATTCTGTTGCACAGGATGAATCCTTCCATGATCTTCCCGAAGCCGCTCATGCCGGGATGCGCCGCAATGTACCCTATCCGCTCGCCCGGTATCGACAGGTTCTTTGAATAAGAAGTGGCGATGACGCTGTTGGGGCAGGCGGCCATTATGGAAGGCACGACCGCCCCGTCGTAAACTATATCCCTGTAGGGCTCGTCGGAGATGAGATATATATCCCGCCCGAATTCCCTTCCCTTCCTTGCGATGATTCCGGCAAGGGCCCGGATTTCAGTTTCGCCGTAGACTTTTCCCGTAGGATTATTCGGTGAATTTATCAGAACCGCTTTCGTCTTTTCCGTCACGGCCTCTTCCATTCCCTTCAGGTCGAGCGAGAAATCGTCCCGGGTGGGTACAAGACGCGCCGTTCCCCCGTGGTTGTCCACGTAAAACCTGTATTCGACGAAAAAAGGTGTCGGGATGACGACCTCGTCGCCCGGATCCAGCAGTGTCTTCAGGATGACGTTAAGCGCGCCCCCGGCCCCGCTGGTCATGACGATATTGGCTTCGGCGAGAGGCACCTGCTGGACGCGGCTGAGATATTCCGCCACTGCCCTCCTGGTCCGGGGATAACCCGCATTGGGCATGTAGACGTGTTTTCCCGGCGAAGGATCGGCCGCGATCTCCCGCAGGATTTCCTTGAACCGCGGCGGAGGCTCCACATCGGGATTTCCGAGGGTGAAGTCGAAAACGTTCTCCGCCCCGTATTCCTGCTTCAGCCGGATTCCGTCCTCGAACATTCTCCTTATCCAGGATGCCTGCGATATGAATCCTTCTATTTTTTTGGATACGGCCATCTCCCTTTTTCCTTTTTTTCGGCTCAAATAGCATATACCGGTTCTCCCCGTCAATCGCCCCAATCCTGAATCCGGAAGCGAGTGAAGGCGAGCGAATCATGTTTAAGCATCTTCCCTGAGGATCGGAGACTCTTCGGAGCCTGCTCCGGAGAGTCTCCAATAATCTTGACTTTTTCAGAGGTATCTTTTAGGATTTCCATGCCTTTGCGGACGCAAAGGAATTTTTTATTTTGCGTCCCGCCGAGAGTCATCTTCAGGTCGGATCCATGCCCATATTTGAATTCAAATGCGGAAATTGCGGAAAGGTCTTCGAAATCCTTTTCAAGTCGAGGGATGAATCACCGGCGACGGAATGCCCTCACTGCAAATCCGGCAAGACGGAGAAAATCTTGTCCGTTTTCGGGTCCCGGGTGGAAAAATCGAGTGTTCCCGCGGCTGCGCCCTGCTCCGGATGCAGCAACGAATTCACTTGACCGGGGCGGTCGTAACGGACCGTGCGTCCGTCCTTAAAGAGAGAAGCTGATGATTCTCAGACAGAGCGGCAAAATAGCGGATGGCCTGTATGCCTTGGGTGAGCCTGAACTGCCCGCGTTCCTGCTTTCAGGGGGAAAACCGGTCCTCTTCGATTCCGGGATGTCGTTCGTGGGCCCCCGCTATCTTTCTGACATTCAAAAAACGCTCGGAAACCCCGGAAAACTCGCTTATCTTTTCCTGACCCATTCGCATTTCGACCATTGCGGGGCGGCCGCCTTCCTGAAGAGTCGCATCGGGGGCCTGAAGGTCGGCGCAAGCCGGATGACGGCCGAGACCTTCCGGAAGCCGAATGCAATCCGGCTGATCCAGGCGCTGAACGCCCCTTTCCTCGAAGGCGTCAAGGACTCCGGCGACCTTGTTTTTACCGGGCTTGAGGTTGATATCCTTCTCGAAGACGGCCAGGAATTCCAGCCGGAAGGAGGCGGACCTTCCTTCAAAACGATTTTCACCCCCGGACACACCCGCGATTCGGTGTCGTATTATATCCCGAGCCTGAAGGCCCTCATCCCCGGCGAGGCGGTCGGCGTTTACGACCTGAATTACATTATCAGCCCGGAATTCCTCTCCAGCTATAAAGAGTACATGGCGTCACTCGAGAAGCTGGCCGCACTCGATGTTGATATCATCATGATGAGCCATCTCTTCGTCCTGACCGGCGAGGATGCTAAGGGTTATATACGGAAAACGATGAACAGGACGAAGGAATTCCGGCAGGAAATTCTTGACGGACTGGACGAGTTCAACGGGGACCGCGGCGCGGTCAAACAGAAGATATTCAAAAAGGATTACGTGGATACCCAGGCGATCCTCCAACCCGAAACGGCCTATCTTATCAATCTGGAAGCCAAGATAAGGGCGATCGCCGAAGGAAAATAGAAGATCTGAAAGGAGTTGCAGGATGAATATTCTGATTTTCGGTCCGAACGGCAGCGGCAAAGGAACCCAGGGAGCCGTTGTGCAGAAGAAATTCGGCGTTCCGCACATCGAAACGGGCGTGATTTTCCGTGATAACATCAAGAAGGGGACAGATCTCGGGAAAAAGGCAAAGGCATATATCGATAAGGGCGACCTCGTCCCGGACGATATTACGGTGCCTATGATCCTGAACCGCCTGAAGGAAGCCGATGCAAAGAACGGCTGGCTTCTCGACGGATTTCCCCGCAACCTTGCCCAGGCCGAAGCCCTTTACAAGGCCCTCCAGCAGGCCGGCATGAAGCTGGATTACGTGATCGAAATCGTGCTCGACCGCGACACTTCCAAGAAGCGGATCATGGGCAGGCGTCTGTGCGCCAACGACAACAACCATCCCAATAACATCTTTATCGATGCCATCAAGCCGGCGAAGAAGGACGGCGGGTTTGTGTGCCGGGTATGCGGAGGCAGTCTGAGCGCCCGGGCCGACGATCAGGACGAGTCGGCGATCGATAAGAGGCATTCCATCTATTACGATACGAAGACCGGGACCCTTTCCGCCGTGAACTATTTCAAGGACAGGGTCAAAGTACTCGAGGTGGACGGTCTTCCCGGCGTGAAAGAAGTATCGGAGAGCCTGCTCAAAAAACTGGCATAACGTTTTCCAGGACGGACAAGGAGCCTTCCAGCGGAATGGTCCGGAGTCCCGAGTTCCGAGTTCCGAGTTAAGCAAAAAAGTCCGGCATTCGAGGTGCTCAGAGTAAAGCCGGTCATGTAAAACCTGCCGTACACCTTGATTCAACTTTCTTGCCTTAACTCCGGACTCGGAACTCCGGACTCGGGACTTATATATAGCCGGAGGGCTTTTCTTGTCTGCGGGATTTGATATAATAAACCGGGCTCAAGGCCAATGGCAAAAGCAAAGGGTAAAATACGGATATAGTGCCTGCTTTGCCTTTACCTTTTGCCTTCAGCCTTTTGCCTTCAGCCCTTAGCCTTGAGCCTTTTTTGTATGGACCATATTCGTAATTTCAGCATCATCGCCCATATCGACCACGGCAAGTCGACTCTCGCCGACCGCCTGATCCAGTATACCGGCGTCGTGGACGCGCGCAACTTCCAGGACCAGATCCTGGACAACATGGATATAGAGCGCGAGCGCGGGATCACGATCAAAAGCCAGGCGATCACCCTTCCCTACCGTGCAGAAGACGGCGGCATTTACATGCTCAACCTGATCGACACCCCGGGGCACGTCGATTTTTCCTACGAGGTTTCCCGCGCGCTGGCCTCATGCGAAGGAGTGCTGCTTCTGATAGACGCGGCGCAGGGCGTTCAGGCCCAGACCATCGCCAATCTTTACCTCGCGATGGACCACAATCTCGAGATCATCCCCGTCATCAACAAGATCGACCTTCCCGCGGCGGACGTCGAGCGCGTCCTTGAGCAGATCGACGCCGAGCTGGGCCTCGACCCCGATACTCATCTGGCCTGCTCCGCAAAAGCGGGGACCGGGATCGAGGAGATATTCGAGGCGATCGTGGAGAGAATCCCTCCGCCGAAGGGAAACCCGGATTCCCCCCTGGCGGCTCTGATCTTTGACGCCCATTACGATTCATACCGCGGCACGATAATAAACTGCCGGATAATGGACGGCCGGATCCAGGCGGGTGACATGATCCGCTTCATGTCGAACGGCGCTGTTTACAAAGTAGAGGAAGTCGGGCGCTTCGCCCTTGCCCGGCAAAAACAGAATTCCCTTTCCGCCGGCGAAGTCGGCTACGTTATTGCGGGAGTGAAAACCGTTTCGGACGTTCGCATCGGAGACACGATCACCAGCGACGCGAAACCCTGCGGCGAACCGCTTCCCGGTTTCCGGGAAGTCAAGCCGGTAGTCTTCTCCTCGATATATCCCATTGCCTCGGACGACTACGAGGACTTGGCCGTCTCCCTGGAGAAGTACAAGCTGAACGACGCCTCCTTCATATACCAGAAAGACTCGTCCGTCGCCCTCGGCCAGGGTTTCCGCTGCGGTTTTCTCGGCCTCCTGCATCTCGATATCGTCCAGGAGCGGCTCGAGCGCGAGTTTAACCTGTCCATCATTTTATCCGTCCCGAGCGTGCGCTTCCGGTTCACGATGAGGGACGGCAGCCTCGTCCAGATCGACAACCCTTCGCAGTACCCGAATCCGATGCAGATCGCGAAAGCGGAGGAGCCCTTCATCCGGGCCACGATGCTGCTGCCGGAAAGATACCTGGGCGCGGTCATGAAGCTCTGCACCGAGAAGCGGGGGGTGAATTCCGTGCTGAATTTCACCAGCCCCACCCGTGCGGAGCTGACGTACGAAATGCCCCTGTCGGAAGTCATCTTCGACTTCTACGACCGGTTCAAGACGGTAACCCAGGGATACGGTTCCTTCGACTATGACCTGATCGATTACCGGGAAAGCAACCTGGCCCTGCTCGATATACTGGTCAACGGGGAGCGCGTCGACGCCCTGTCCCAGATCGTCCACCGGGACCGCGCCCGCGCGCGCGCGCTTCAGTCCTGCGAGAGGCTCAAAGAGGAGATCCCCCGCCACATGTTCAAGATCGCCATCCAGGGCGCGATAGGCGGAGAGGTCATCGCCCGCACGACCATTTCCCCCTTCCGCAAAGACGTAACGGCCAAATGCTACGGCGGCGACATCACGCGAAAACGCAAGCTCCTCGAAAAGCAGAAGAAAGGGAAGAAGCGGATGAAGATGGTCGGATCCGTGACGATCCCGCAGAGCGCGTTTCTGGCTGTCCTTAAAACGGATCAGGAATAAGCCGGCTGCCCAGAATCACCCGGCTGCTGCGTTTCCCTTGGCCCTCGGATGCTCACGTACGCTTGAGTACGCTCCGCTCCTCGGGCCTGCGGGGGCCTTGCATCCGGGCAATTCTGGACAGCCGGCCCGATTCTGCCTCTTTTCTAATGCAGGAAGAGGTAAATATACCCTCAATGCGCGCGGACGGCGCCCTTCAACATAGAAGGTGACAGAGCGGCAGAAAAGTCCGTGTCGCCGGGAGACTCCGACCGCCAGGCTGAGAGCAAGAGTTAAAGTCATGTCTCAAGATAACCAAAATATACCCTGGGGACTTTATATTCACGTTCCTTTTTGTGCAAGCAAATGCCGGTACTGCGCTTTTTATTCGCTGCCCTCCCCCTCTTCCGACCTGGTGGAAAAATATGTATCGGCGCTGGCGCGCGAGATGGAGCTTTACAGGGACTGCGGGCCGTTCGACACGGTCTATCTCGGCGGAGGCACTCCCTCCGTCCTGAACACCGCACATATCGACTTGATCATCCAGTCCGCCCGGAAATATTTTTTTATCCAACCCGAATCCGAGATCACGATCGAAGCCAATCCTGCGGACATGAACCCTCAGTTTGCCCGGGAGCTCATTGCAAGCGGCTTTAACCGGCTGAATCTGGGAGTGCAGTCGTCTGATGAAGATATTCTAAAATTTCTTGGGCGCAGGCATTCTTCCGCGGATGCCGCCGCATCCATTAAATCCGCCCGTGGTGCGGGGTTCCGCAACCTCGGTCTGGACCTTATTTACGGAATACCCGGCCAGACGGAAAAACAGTGGCGGAACACGCTCGATCAGGCGTGCGTCTTCCGCCCCGAGCATCTCTCCTGTTACGAGCTTACGCTGGAACCCGGAACGCCGCTGGCGGAGGAATTTCGCGACCGGCAATTCAGGGCGGAAGACGAAACATTTTCTTTTCTTGAAAGTACGTCCGCGGCGCTGGCGGAAGACGGCTACGTACATTACGAAGTGTCAAACTTCTCTCTTCCCGGCTGGGAATCCCGGCACAACAGCAAGTACTGGGACCATACTCCTTATCTCGGCCTCGGCCCCTCGGCCCATTCCTTCCGCGGCCGCAGGCGCTGGTGGAATCTGTCTTCGGTGGAAGAGTACACAGCCGCGCTTCAATCCGGGAAAAGTCCAGTCGAAGCCGGGGAAGATCTGAAGGATGAACAGATGGGCGAGGAATTCCTGTTTCTCGGATTGAGAACAGCGCGGGGCGTCGCGTTATCCGAACTGCAGCACTACGGACTGGATCTCGTAAATACCAAAACAGCCATTCTTGATGCCTGTATCAATTCCGGTCTGCTCCGAATCGATAATGACCGGATCTCACCGACCGTCAAGGGCATGGCCGTCGCCGACGCCCTGGCCAAGGCTTTTCTATCTTAATTATTTGGAAAATTGGGTTAGTACTTTCTTCCAATTTTATGGGTAGATCCTTTTTGCCTTTTCCATGCGTACTCGTGGGAATACTTGTCCTGGATTTTTCAATTCTACCAATTACAGCAAATAACTACCCACAGGCTGTTCAGAAATGCCCAGGTGCAGGGCAGGCTCTGGACGGGAAGCGGAGCATTGCGAAGCGGTTTAAAAACAAACTCCACCTTGCGAATCGAAGCACTCATCAGTGGGACTGAAGGGTGCTTCAACATTGCCGCCCGGAGCGCAACAACGCAGATGGGCATTTCTGAACAGCCTGTCTCAGGGCAATAGCCCGTTGCGGGAGAAGCTGAAGTAATCCTCCCTGTTCTTGCCTACGATGATGTGGTCGAGAACGCGCACCCCCACCAGTTCGCATGACTGGCAGATAGCTCTCGTGATCCGGACGTCTTCTCCGGACGGCTCGGTGACGCCGGAAGGATGGTTGTGGATGAGGATCACTCCCGAAGCGGAATGCAGGGAAGCTTCCCGGATTATTTCTTTCGGATCCACGATGCTGGCTTGAACGCTTCCCTTTCCGATTTCGATCTCCCGCAGGGGTTTGTTCTTCACGTCCAGGAGAATGATGTAAAAGAACTCTTTTCTGGCGTCTCTCAGGTAAGGACCCAGCCGCTCGGCGACGTAGTCCACCGCGTCCTGGGCCATCCTGATCGACTTGTTGACTTTCGCCGCGTCTTCGCGCTGGAGCCTTTTCCCCAGCTCGAAAGCAGCCTTGAGTTGGGCGGCTTTTGCTTTTCCGATCCCCTCTATCCTGCAGAGCTCGGCAACGGAAACCCCGTCGAGCGCCCGCAGTGATCCATATCTGCTGAGAATCCTGCCGGCAAGCTCCTCCGCGTTCAAACCTCTCTTCCCCGTGCGAAGGATTATGGCCAGAAGACTGGCATCGGAAGCGGCTTCCGGACCGCGGCTGAGCAGAAGTTCACGGGGCCGCTCCTCCGGGTTCCAGCGCGGGATCGGGGCATGCTCCGCGAGCCGGATGACGTCTTTCTTAATTTTCCGCAGGCCCGCTCCCCTCTCTGTCCCTGATTTCTTCGATGATCCGCCGGAAATCCCGGTAGTAAATGCATTCTTTCCCGGCCTTCACGCAGCTCCGGAAGAGGATGTCCTTGCCGAACACGAGGTCCGCCTGCCGGGCGGGGCATATATCCGAGTATCCGTCCCCGATGTATATGATGCGCGAGTAATCTTTCCGCATCGACTCAAGGAGCATCCGCTTGCAGGTCCCGCACTTCCCGCACTGCTCGTTGAAGCGCGGGAACTCGATATTTATCCGGTCCCGGCCCGTGAAAACGACCTTGTTCGAATAGAATTTCAGGTCCGGAAATCCGTGCCGCCGCAGGAAGTCCTCGATGTAAAAATCGAGCCCGTCCGAAATTATCGCGATATCTATGGACCTGCTTCTGCAGATTCGGTGGAATTCTTCAAAATACGGATCTATGCTGTTCAGGCCGGAGAGGTACGCCTCGAGGTCCTTGCGCGGGATCCGCACGATCGAGGCAATCAGGCGGTATGCCTCCATCGAACCGATCCTGCCGGAGCAGTAAGCGGCATCGATATCATCCCACTTGTCGCCTGAATACTTTTTCAGGACCTCGTGTCCGATATCGACCGTGCTGACGGTGCCGTCGAAATCGCATATCGCCAGGGTTTTGTCTTTCCGCCGTGAAGTTACTTTATTTTTCAATACCGCGCTCCGCGTCTATTTTTTCAAGCTTTTCAGAAGGACGACGACGCCGGCGGCGATCAGCAGGAGCGGAAGTCCGTATGTGGCGAGCTCCCCGATATTGACATACCAGTTGCGGATAACGAGAAAAATAACGGCGACGGCCCCGATAAACCAGCCGATCATATCCCTGACATTCTGAACCAGCGTTCCCGCCGAGATGACCAGGAGAAGGATCGGCCAGCTCTTGTTGAATCCGTATACCCCCGAACTGTTGAGAAGAATAAGTACTCCGAGCGTGACAAGAATTGCACCGCCCGTAAAAATCCGCTTGGTATCCTTCGGCTCCACTGATCGAACTCCTCTCTGTATTCAGGCGCAAGGCAAAAGGCGAAAGGCTATGGGCAAAAATGCCCGGGCAGCACCTTTCCTCCCGTCTGTAACTTGTCTGCTTAACCCGAAGTTCATTTTTTCTCCATCATTTGAATGAAGGGTTTGAACATGTCGATCGGGACCGGGAATATGGTTGTCGAGTTGTTCTCCGCCGCGATCACGACCAGGCTCTGCAGGTACCTGAGCTGGAGGGCAATCGGCTGTTCGGAGATGACAGCCGCTGCGTCGGCAAGCTTCTGCGCCGCCTGGAACTCGCCTTCCGCGTTGATGATCTTCGCCCTTCGCTCCCTCTCGGCTTCGGCCTGCTTCGCCATGGCGCGCTTCATCTCCTCCGGGAGGTCGATATGCTTGACTTCCACCAGGGTGACCTTTATCCCCCACGGGTCCGTGCTGCGGTCCAGGATTTCCTGGATGTGGAGATTAATCTTCTCGCGTTCCGAGAGGATCTCGTCCAGTTCGACCTGCCCGCAGACGCTCCGCAGGGTCGTCTGGGCGAGCTGGGAGGTCGCGTAAAGGTAATTTTCCACCTCGATGACGGCGGAATTGGCCTGGATAACCCGGAAATAGATAACGGCGTTCACCTTGATCGAGACATTGTCACGCGTGATGACGTCCTGAGGTGGAACATCCATGGCGATCGTCCGCATGTCGACCTTTACCATCCTGTCGATCACGGGGATGAGGACGATCAGCCCGGGGCCTTTCGTATCGAGAATCCTGCCCAGGCGGAAGATGACGGCCCGTTCGTATTCGTTAAGAACACGCAATGCCGCCGCCAGAAACATCACGACGAGCACGATGATGATGATCAGCGCGTACATAAAATCCTCCCTTGTTATTTATTCTCTTCTATTTCAAGTCTTAATCCGTCAACGGCGACGACCCGGATCTCGCTTCCCTTCGCCACAGACCGGCGGCTGAAGGCGTTCCAGTATTCTCCCTGAATGAGCACCTTCCCGTCTTCCGCAACGTCCGTTACCGCCGTTCCTTTCTGCCCGAGCATTCCCTCCCGGCCCGTCTTTGGCCGGCGCATCTGCGCTTTGAGGGCCAGCGTAATCACGCTTACAAAAAAGACGGACATGACGATGACGGCCGGGATCATGACGCCCAGGGAGACCCTCAGCGCGGGATCCGGGGCGTCGTAGAGCATGAGCGACCCCAGCACCAGCGCTGTTATCCCCCCGATGGTCAGGATGCCGTGGCTGACCACCTTTATCTCGGCGATGAAAAGAATGACGGCGAAAAGAATAAGCAGCACGCCGGCATAGTTCACGGACAGAGTCTGAAGCGCGAAAAATGCAAGGATCAGCGAAATGCCGCCGACCACGCCGGGAATGACCGCGCCGGGGTTGGAAAATTCGAAATAAAGGCCGGCCAGGCCAACCAGAAACAGCAGATAGGCGATATTCGGATCGCTGATGGTCTTCAGGACCGAATCCCTGATTCCCATTTTCTTATGATTTACCCTGGCGGACTTGGTGTTGAGAGACACCTCGCCGGAGGGCAGGCTCACTTTCTTCCCGTCCATCTGCCGGAGAAGGTCGTTCAGGTCCGAGGCGACGTAATCGATCGCCTTCTGCTTCAGTGCCTCTTCGGCGGGGGTCGACTCGCTCTTGCGAATCGCCCGCTCGATCCAATCCTCGCTGCGGTTCTTTTTCCGGGCGATCCCCCGTCCGTAGGCAACGGCGTCGTTTTCAACCTTCCTGGTCATGGTCTCGTCCATCTTGCCGAATCCCACGGCTACCGGGTGGGCCGCCCCGATATTGGTGCCGGGCACCATGGCGGCGACGTGCGCGGAAATCGTGATCAGCGCCCCGGCGGAAGCGGCCCGCGCCCCGGCCGGGTGGACGTAAACAATCACGGGCAGGGGGGAGTTGAGAATCGATTTGATTATGCCCCTCATGGCGAGGTCGAGGCCCCCGGGAGTATCAAGAAGGATCACCAGCCCCGCGGCGCTGTTCTTCGCCGCGTCCTGGATGCTCCGGTCGATGTACGAGGCAATCGGGGGCGTGATGGTCGTGTCGACCGTGATCACATCGAAGACCGGCCCGTCGCCTCCCTTCTCCGCGGAAAACACCGTACATAAAGGGGCCGCGAGGATCAGCATGAAGAGCAGGACGGCGGCCTTCGTCCCCACCGCCCGGAACGGCATTCTCCTCGGCAAGCGGATCGATCTCATAAAATTTCCATTATTTTCTTCATGTCTTCCCAGACCTGCTTCTTCGCCTGGGGGTTTCGCAGCAGATACGCCGGGTGATACGTGGCCATCAGCCTGATTCCTCCCCGGTCCTGGAACCTGCCGCGGAGCAGGGACACGGGGACGTCCGTTTTCAGCAGATGCTGCGCCGCCACAGTCCCGAGGGCGCAGATTACCCGGGGGCGTACAGCGGCGATCTGCTTCTCGAGAAAAGGGGCGCACGCCTCAGTTTCCTGCGGCTTCGGGGCCCTGTTCTTCGGAGGCCTGCATTTGACGATGTTTGCGATGAAGACGTCTTCCCTCCGCAGCCCCATTGCCTGGATGATGCGGTCCAGCAGTTGTCCCGCCCTGCCTACGAACGGCCTTCCCTGCTTGTCTTCTTCCTCTCCCGGCCCCTCGCCGATAAACATCAGCGCGGCGCGCGGGTTCCCCTCCCCGAAAACGATATTCCGGCGCGCTTCATGAAGGGCGCATCTTCTGCAATCCCCCAGCTCCTTCCTGACCGCGTCGAGATTATGCCTGGAGGCGGGCGGCGGCGGCACCTTCCGGACATTGTCGTCTTTTTCGCGCTTCCCGCCCGGAAAAAAGCCGTGCGGCGCTTCCGCTCCGTTCTCCGCGGTCAGATGGGACCGCACGGACCGGACGATTTCCAGGAGTTCCCGGCGCGCCTCTTCAGGGTCGACGGACATTTTTCTTCGCCCTCCCCTGCTTCTTTTCCGGCTCCCTGGCCTTGAGAGCAAGCACCCGGTCGAGAATATGGTTCGCCACCGCGCTCTTTTCCATGATGGGCAGTTCTTCTATTCCGCCGCGTCGGTCCAGGATTTTGACGATATTGGTATCGGTCTGAAATCCCGACCCGGGGCGGCTGAGATCGTTGGCCACGATCAGGTCCATATTCTTTTCCTTAAGCTTGATCCGCGCGTTGCCGATGAGGTTTTCCGTTTCCATCGCGAAGCCCACGAGGATCCTTCTTCCCTTCTTCCTTCCGATTTCCGCTATGATATCGGGATTCCTCTCCAGTGCGAGACGGAGAGGGCCGGCTTCTTTCTTGATCTTCGCCCCGGAGGTCTGAGCCGGCCTGTAATCCGCCACGGCGGCCGCCTTGATGATCACCGTCGAATCCTGAAGACGGCGCATCACCGCTTCCTTCATCTCGACGGCGCTCGATACGCCAACCAGCTCGACCCCGCGGGGGCACGTGAGTGCGGCGGGCCCGCTGACCAGCAAGACGCAGGCGCCCCGCTTGCACGCCGCCTCCGCCAGGGCATAGCCCATCTTTCCGGAGGAATAGTTGGTGATAAATCTCACCGGATCGAACGGCTCCCGGGTCGGACCGGCGGTGACAAGTATTTTCTCCCCGGCGAGGTCCTGGGGCGTCAGCATCCTTTCCACTTCATCGAGGATTTCACCTGCGGAAGGCAGCCTTCCCGCTCCTTCCACGCCGCACGCCAGCTCTCCCGATTCGGGCTCGAGGATCCTGTAACCCGAACGCCGGAGCCTGCCGATATTCTCCCCCACGATCGGGCCGGCATACATGTTCGAATTCATTGCCGGGCAGAACAGAACCGGCATGCGCGCCGCCATGATCGTCGTGGACAAAAGATCGTCGCCGATCCCGGCGGCGGCCTTTCCGATGATATTCGCCGTCGCGGGTGCAATGACGAAGACGTCAGCCCAGTCTGCGAGGGAGATATGGCTGATTTCGGGGCTTTCCACGAGCGAAAACATTTCCGTGTACACCGGATTTCCCGACAGAGTCTGCATCGTCAGGGGCGTGATGAATTTCGACGCATTCGCGGTCATGATGACCTTGACGGAGGCGCCTCTTTTCACGAACTCCCGCGTCAATTCCGCAGCCTTGTAAGCAGCGATCCCTCCCGTTACGCCGAGCAGAATCTTTTTGTTCTTCAACATAAAATCTCCTTACAGAAAGGGGGCTAAATGCAAACGGCTAAAGGCTAAAGGTCCTGAAGCCTATGTTCTCCATCGGCCTTTCGCCCTTCGCCCTTTGCCTTTTGCCCTTCGCCCTTTGCCCTTCGCCTTTCGCCTTTTGCCCTTCGCCCTATAATTATCTGTGACCGTACAGCTCCGTTAATTGATTATACAGGAAAAAACTGCTTCAACCCATACGCCCCGAAGTATATCCCGAATAAGGCCAGAACGGCGGCGCATATCCCGATCAGGCCGCGGTAAATGCGGACGCTGAGAAATCCTTTGCCTCGCGATATCAGCCACGAGACGAGGCTGTACCAGGCAAGGTCGGCCAGAATATGACCGGTGAAGAAAACAATAAGCCCCGGCAGGCCGAAGCGGACGGAGATCAGAACATATCCCATTCCTATCGTTGCCCACCAGATAAACCAGTACGGATTCGATATGCTGGTAAGGATCCCCGAAACTACAGGATGGCGGCTCCGGCCCCCTGCCGGGGTTTCCAGCGGCCCGATGCCGCCCAGGCTCCGGAACATCCCGACAGCCATCCAGAACAGGATAACGGCCCCTGATACCCCGACCATGCCGATGAAAAAAGGCCTGCTGATCAATTCTGAGAGACCGAAGGCGATCAGGACCAGCAGCGCTATTTCAAGAATGCCGTGACCAAGCACAATAAGGGGACCCGTCCGGAATCCCCGCCTGGCGCTCTCCGAAATAGTAACGGTCAGTACAGGTCCCGGCATGACTGCGCCGGAAAAGGCCACAGCGAACGAGGACATAAATATGCCGGCAAGACTCTCCAAGAAATCCCTCTACTTTCGCGCAACTATAACAATAATGGACATCCAAATCAAGCGTTGCGGTAGGAGTCGTAAGGAGTGAGGTGTAAGGCGTAAAGTGAAACGCGTGACATGTATATGTAAGCCCTACCTTTCATTTTCACTGACCTTTTTAGAACACTTTACGCTTTACGCTTCACGACTTACGACCTTCTTCTTTTTTGCTTGAATTATTCTTCACGGTCGGATACGCATACCGCCGGTAAGGGAGGTCATGATGAAAAAGCTGAACGTGCTGTATGTCTCCGCCGTTATCGCGATTGTCATCTTTGCAGGCGTCGCAATCTGGGCGGCAAATACCTGGCTGGAGTGGGAGAAACCGGAGATCACGGTGAGCGCTCCGGTTGAGGCAATCGGGCAACAAAAGACGATCGAAATCAAGGTAACTGATGAAAAATGCGGAATCCGCAGCATAAGCGCCGCCATTACCCAGGACAACCGGAAAATCCCGCTGCTCTCGGAATCTTTTCCGGAGCGGGGGACAAGGGAAAAGGTTGCCTCCTGGACGGTAAACACCCGTGATCTCAAACTCCACGACGGAGAGGCGGTGCTGGAGATATCGGCCTCCGATCATTCGCTGCTGGACAATACGGCTGTCTGGAGCCGCACGGTCCGGATCGACACCTCCCCTCCCGTCGTCTCGCTCCTGAGCATGGCCCACAATATCAACCCCGGGGGGACTTGTCTTGCCGTATACCGGCTTTCCAAGGAGCCGGCGCAAACGGGCGTGATCGTGGAGTCCGAATTCTTCCAGGGCTATCCCGTCATGATCGACGGCAAGACGTGCTACCTGAGCTATTTCGCCATCCCCGAGGATGTCCGTCCTACAACGCGCATCTACGTCACGGCGGAGGACAGGGGCGGAAACAGGGCATCCAGCTCTATTCCTTTTTATATCCGCAATGTGAAGAAATTCAGGTCCGACACCGTGAAGGTTTCAGACCAGTTTCTGATCCAGAAGATGCCCGAGTTCCAGCAGCGCGAACCCGGGCTTGCCGGGAAAACTCCGCTCGAAACTTTTGTCCACGTGAACGAGAAGATGCGGTATGAAAATCAGGCGACCATCACGTCGATTTGCCGGAAAACGGACGTGAAGCAGCTGTGGTCCGATACCTTTATCAGGATGAAGAACGCGGCGCCCATGGCGCTGTTCGGGGACAAGCGCACGTACAGATACGGGAACGATCCCATCGGGCACAGCGTCCACCTCGGAGTCGATCTGGCATCGACCAGCCATGCAGCCGTTGAGGCGTCCAATTCGGGCGAGGTGATATTCACGGGATATCTGGGCATTTACGGGAACACTGTCATCATCGACCACGGACAGGGAATTTCGAGCCTGTACGCGCATATGGACACCATCACGGCGGGAATGGGACAGAAGGTGGCGAAAGGAGAGTCAATCGGCACTACGGGCGCGACCGGGTTCGCGGGCGGCGACCATCTTCATTTCGGAATTCAGGTCTCCGGAAAATGCGTCAATCCCGTCGAATGGTGGGATCCGCACTGGATAAAGGATAACGTAACCAGCAAATTGGAGATAAAAGTACCCTGAAACAGAAGGGTTCAAGGATTCAAGGGGTCAAGGGTTCGAGCGACTGAAGGCAATTTCGTCTTTCGGCTCTTTATATTTCACTCGAAAATGACCGAAAACGGTTCTAAGAGAATAAAAGTAAAACTTATGGAGACCCTCGGACCCT